>Ga0187887_10000433_pt1 | contig 41774 bp, 27 predicted proteins | sample June2016WEW_7_10_FD_132977 | JGI IMG/M metagenome (GOLD analysis project Ga0187887, IMG submission 132977) | Peatland microbial communities from SPRUCE experiment site at the Marcell Experimental Forest, Minnesota, USA - June2016WEW_7_10 | ecosystem: Environmental > Terrestrial > Soil >... | reverse complement strand
TCGGCTCCCACAGTTTCGGCGATCTGGCGGCTCTTACCGCCGATCTGGGCCCCGATTGCGAAATTCTGGCGATCCTCGACAGATAGGCCGCCATGCCGCTGGATCGCGTGCTGCCCAGACTGCGCCGGCTGGCGGGAGCCGCTCCCCCGCAGCCTGGGTTGATGGAGTTCGATTGGGCGGATTTGGCCGGAGACACGCCCCTGTTGCCGCAGGAGTTGCGCGCCGCGGTGCGGGACGCCGCCACGGTCGATCCGGCGCCCGGACTCCATCGAGAAACGCGCCTGAATTGGATCGTTAGCTGAACGGCTAGGACGTCGAACGAAACAACCGGGTAGCCGGCAGACGGATGCCTACAACACCTAACGACCCCTTTCTTCCTGCCATCAAAAGCGGTATTGTGGGTATAGAAAGAGTGGACCCCATACCCACGGACGATCCCCGGACCGAGACTGTCGACCGCAAAGCGGTCGGCCCTGAGTCAAGAAAATCGGCGTTGGTTCGTGATCGAGGTCTGGTACGACACACGTCACCAGTTCAAGGCAATAGTCGGAGATGGATTCTTATTCATCACCGTGCTGGGCATTCTTGAGGTCGTGTACCTCATCCTCAACGGGATGCCGTACCCGGCAGACCGGAAGCATTTCCTTGAATCGACGCATTTCTGGGGAGCCTATTCTGTCCTTATCATTTTGATTGTAGACTTAGTAATGAAGATTCTCTTGTCCATTACGAGGCCCAAGTGAGCGTCCGCAACCGAATCCGCTCCTCCTCCGAAACTCCGCGAAGGACGCCAGTACCTGTCAAACCGCCTACCGCTGGGCCTCTAGATCAACAGTCGCGAACCGTATGGCAATTCTTGTATGAATTTCATTTCGGAAGTCGGCGTGTGCGATATGCGTGTCTTGGTCTCACAGTCCTCCTCGTTTTCCTGTATGGCGTAGGCAATGAGCTGCTCCTTGGGCGAGAGGTGCCAAGAGTCGCCGCTGAATGTGGCGTCCTTGCGGCGTGCGCTTTAGGAATCCTGCCGTTGCTAGTTCAATTGGCCCAACGCCACGATACTACCGCAGCGTTGCCACGATCTCAGTCGGCGCAACACCACGATACTAAGTCAGTGCTGCCGCGGCCTCAGATGGCCCAACACCACGACACTAAGCCTGCGCTGCCACAACCTCACGAGCCGAGCTTCGGATGGTACAGTCCCAGCGCTGCACAAAATGCTCACGCCGTGGGCTCCGAGGGCTTTATCAGCGCGACCCTGAAGCAGGAGGGGTCGGATTTGGTGGTGTACGTGGAATCGCCGAGCATGTATCTCGTCGGGCACACGGTTACGGTCGAACTGCACGGCCAGGCGCGCCAGTTGCGCGCGGAAGTGATTCTCCGCATGGTGGACGGCGTGGGCGCATTCGGCTCCCACAGTTTCGGCGATCTGGCGGCTCTTACCGCCGATCTGGGCCCCGATTGCGAAATTCTGGCGATCCTCGACAGATAGGCCGCCATGCCGCTGGAACGCGTGCTGCCCAGAATGCGCCGGCTGGCGGGAGCCGCTCCCCCACAGCCTGGGTTGATGGAGTTCGATTGGGCGGATTTGGCCGGAGACGCCCCCCTGTTGCCGCAGGAGTTGCGCGCCGCGGTGCGGGACGCCGCCACGGTCGATCCGGAAGCGGAAATACGCGAGTGTTGGGATCTCATGGAGAGGCCGGACTGCCTCGACCGGCTGCGCCGCACCCATGCAATCGGACAGGCGCTGAAACCGGGATCGGCGGCCATTTGGAGCGAGCGGCTATACCGCAATGCGGCGCTCTTGATTGCCAGCGCAGGCGCTGCCGCGGCGCTGCGCTCGGCGGAAAATCCCGGCCAGGCGTGGGACGGAATGACGAAGTGGTGGCGGGATGCCGCCAACCGATTTGCCTATCGCGTGGGCGAAGACCTGGCCGCGCCTCCGGGCTGGCGTGCCAGCGCTCCTCGGGAAGCGGCAGCCCTCCTGCGTCGCGCCGGCTGGGACTCAGGCCTGCTGGGATTCTGGACCCGCTGGTGGCTGGAGGATGTGGCAGGTTCCGCGGCCAGATACGCCGTTCCGCTGGCCGGGTACTGCGCCGGAACGGGGTTCTTGGCCGACCTCGTGCTGACCGCCGTTGAGCCGGATGGCGGATATGCGATCGAGCACCCCGACGCCGCGCTGCGCCCTTTGGGCGAATCCCTCCTGGCAGCCGTCGCCGCCGCAGCCGGAGTTCCGCGAAAAGGCATTGCCTGGAAAATCGATGCACGCACGGGTCTGCCCGGCCAATCGCCGCCCCTGGACGGCGACTCCCTGGGAGCCGCCGCCGCCGCCGGTTTCAGCTTGTTCGATGGAGACTTCACCTACGACTCCCGCTGCCTGCTGATCGCCGCCGTGGGCCCCGGCGGCAGGCTGGAGAGGGTTGGCGGCCAGCTTGAAAAACTCAGGTTGGCGACCGCGGCCGGTTTCACCAAAGCGGGAGTCGCCTTCGACACGGATCTGTCGGACGAGCAACTCCGGCAGGCCGGCCCGCCGGAAACGAAGCGGCTGCGCACTGTGGAAGATGCCAGACGGTTTGCGCGCGCCACTCAGGTGGACGCGCCCTGGTTGTAGAGATCGATATCGAGCGTGGCCCAGTTGCTGCGTCCCAGAGGTACCGCGACTCCGCTTCTCCCCTCCGCCTGCAGGCGCACCCGGACTTTGCACGAGAGAGTCCGAATGTGTTTGTCCAGCAGGAGCGTCGTCGCCATAGGCTGGCAGCCTTCGAGCGAACCGCCGTTCCTTCGGAATAACCACGTGGCGATGTGGCAGCCCGGCCCGATGGCGCTCACGTGCGTGGTCAGCGCCGGCAGCCACACCCGGCCCACTACATCGTCGCGGGACGAAGCTTGCAATGCTCCGCCCGCCAGATTCGCGAGCTCTTCCCCGGCGGGCTCGGTGAATTCGGGAACGATCCGGCCATTCAGCAGAATATCGGCGCGGCAGTGCGTGCCGCCCGGCGCGCCACGCATCAGGCGTTCTTCCGGCAGCACTCCCTGAATGATGGCGCGCTCGTCCAGAACCATCTCATACTCGAGACCGGTGGCTTCCACCGAATCTTCGCCGCCCAAAAGGCCGACCGTGTGGTGCAGCATCCAGATCTCGTGACTCCAGTAGACGTCGAATTCCTCGGGTATGCCGCGGCCCCTCCGCCGGTACAGGAGCCGCAGATTATGGGCGGTGGGCCGGCGGCCGATGCGCACCTGCAAGGGGCCCAGGCGCACGTCGGGTCCGGGCGTCCGCCCGCCAAACTTGAGCGATTCCCGCGGGAGGAGCAGCATACGGGCGGCAGGGTCCGGCTGCAGCGCCGTCCCCAGTTCGCCGTTCTCCGTCTCCGCCCAGTCCATTAGAGGCATGGCTTGAATGCTACCCTGCATGCTACCAAGCATACTCCAAGATCCCGATTTGCGCGGTGCTAGCCCCGCTTCGGCGCGCGCTGCCCACCCGCAAACATCACTTCCGAGATTTGCGTGACGGTGTCGAGCAGCTTCTCGATCTCGCGGCGCAGCCCCTCCTGGTCGGTATTCCGGATGGCCCTTTCGACCGCTTGTTTCCACACCTGTTCCATGGGCATCCCCTGCAGTTCCGGCCGCTGGAGCAACTCGTAATAATTGAACATCACGTCCTTGAGCGCCGTGGGCGAGATCTCCACGGTAAATGAACGAATGCCTACCGCACCGAAGTCCCGGATAATATGCGCGTTCCACTCGGGTTTGAGAGAGCCGTGGCAGGTATTGAGCATCAACAACCTGCCGCGCAGGACTCCCGCCTGCCCTAAGCGCTCCACCGAACTATCGAAGCTGGGCGCCTCATGTCCGGTGATGGCGACCACCTTCGCATCGGTAGAGGGAGCGGCGTCGGTGAAGAAGTGCATTTCGCCCAGTTCACCACGGACGGAAGCCAGGATGTTAAAGTCCTCGACCCCGGCCTCGGCGGGCGGCATGTAAACGGCGATATCGCCGGGCCCCTGCACCAGCGGCACCTTGCCCACATTGACTTTGGCGAGCTCGGCGTCGGTTCCGTAGTAGACCTGGGTGCGGGCGCCGTAGCGGTTGTCGATGGCGCGGGCGGCTGCTGGGGAATCCAGCACGATCAGGCGCTCCGGCGCTTCGGCGGAATCCAGGCGGCGGGCGAGCGCAATGTCCGCGAGCCGGCCCTGGGCATCCAAGCGGCCAGCGCCCGCCGGCAAGAGCATATCGCCTTCCGGCGCGGTGGTTTGCACCTCAATTGCCGTCGTCGGCGACGTGAAAAACCCTCCCTGCTTTTCGGCGGATACGTCTACCCGGTTCCCCTGCGTGGTGATGGCGGGGTCGGCGGGCAGAGACGGTGGATCCACATTCGCGGAGCGCTCCGCCGGCTCGACCGGCCGCTCGATGTAATCGGTGTAGCGCTGGCCATCGATGCGGGGACCTGTGCGTTCGATGGCGGCGATCCTGCCGGCGGCGTCCACCGTGATCTCTTCGGTATAGTCCCCCGCCGCTACCTTGACGATGTTGTCCTCGTATCGATAGGTGGCCACCACCCGGCCGCCGGCCCCGATTTCGCTCAGGCGCCCCAGGCGATCGTACCGGTAGACGATTTGCCGTCCGTCGGCCCCGGTGGCAGTCCACTCCGAGGTGTCGCCGCCGGTCCGTTCGAATCTCGAGGCGTCCGGCATGGCGACGCGAACTTCGGTCGCGGGGCCTTTCGGGCCGCGGGTGTACTCGGCGTGCGCGCCGTCCGGAAAATCGGAGGACTGAACGCGGCCTGCGCCATCGAAGTGGCGAGCGCCTTGCTCCTCGCCGAACTCGATCGCGGCAGGCTTCGACGCCGGACCGCGAGGCACGGCGCCCTGGCGGGGCAGAGGGGTGGAGGCCGCACGCAGATCTTCAGCGGCATTCCGGCCCGCGGCTGCGTCTTCGATGGCGCCCAACCGGCCGCCGCCGCTCAATACCGTGGGCTCGGCGCGGAGGCTCACGCCGCCAAAAAGACGCACCGTGCGCGTGACGGTTTTCCGGACGATGGCGTCCCCTTCCTGCTGGACACCCACCAGGTACTGCATGCCTCTCTCACTGGACAGCGCCGGCACGCGCACGGGGCCACCCCGCCCCATCGCTTCCCGTCTCGCCGATTCCAGGTCTACCGGCGCGCCGATCTCCCGCAGCCAGTGCGCAAGTTCCACCAGCTTGGTCATCTCCCGCAGCCGGGCGAAGGCCGGGGAAGCGGCCGCCACCAGTTCGTAGTTCGCGGTAAAGGCATTCGCGAACTGTTGGGCCGCCGGATCGACCGCGCTTTCATCGTCGCGCAAACCATCCGGGCTATTGGGATCCACAACCTGACGTTTGGCCCGCACCACCAAAGGCGTGGCATCGAAGAGGATGGCGTGTTCCGATTTTCGGATCTTCAATTCACCGGGCATGATCCACAGCCGGGTCCAATCTTCCTTGTTGCCGGACTCGCCGCCGCGGAACGAGATTTGGAAAAGGTCCTCCAGGCCGCCCGGCAGAGATTGCCGTTCTCGGATGCTGCCATCTTCATTCACGATCACGCCGAAAGAGTACTGCTTCATCAGCCAGTCGGCCTGGAACATGGCGCGGCCGAACGGCGACCCGGCCAGTAATCCCTCCGGTAGGTACACCGGCTTGAGCCACGGTCCTTTGGGGTTCTTGGGGTCGGCCGGGTCCAGGGAGAAGCGCGGAAACTGCGAGACGGGTTGGTAAGCAAGCAGAAGCGCGGCGGCGAAATCGGCGGCGCCCACCGCCGCCGGGGTTATCTTGCCATCGCCCACCAGGACCACGCGGTGGGTGGATGTGTCGTAAGTCGCGCCGCTCAGCGTGCCGGCGTGCGCGATGTCGTCGGTGGGGGCCAACGACTCGAAAGCCTCGGCTTCCTCCCGGATGGCGGGGAAGGGATCCTCCAGTTGTACTGTCGATGGCAATGGGCCGGAATCGCCGAGGATCGGGGATGCGGGTTCTTCCGCCAGCAACGGCAGCGGCTCATGGGGACCTCCGCTCCGCGCGGCCGTGGGCGGAAGGGCCGGGGAATCCCCGGCGGGGCCGGGAAAAAGCGCCGGGGAACCCACATTGGGGCATGGCGTGACGCCCCTGGTACGGTCCTGCATGGCCGGCCGAAGGCGGGCCTCGATGACGGGGGCGGGCCACTCCAGCACCCGGTATCCGGATTCCCGCAGGCGGCGCAGGGAGTCGGCTCCAAGGTACGCGGATTGCGCCATGATCCGCGGCAATCGCCGCCCGCGCCGGGCGTAGCGATTCAACGCGGGAATGTTACGCTCCAGTTCCCCGCCGCAGCCCTCGCTGCAAACGATGGAGCCCAAGGGTTTGCCCGCCGCGGCAGCTTTCTCGATAATGGACGGCAGGTCCAGCACCCGGCCGCTCCGCCGGAAGTTGCTATAGGCGCCACCGGCCAGAGAAGGGAAGACCAACGGGGACAGGGGCTCGGCCTCGGACGGCAGATATACGCCGTCGTGCCGGGGAAACGCCGCCTTCGTATCCCGCGCAGCCACAACCCAGTCCGCGCGCGCCGGCTCCAGAATCACGCGAGCTCCGGAGCCGCTCGACGCCTTGAGAAAACCGTCCAGCAGCGCGCCGATACGCGCGCGATACACGCGCCCGACCGAGTCAGGGCCGTTCATCCGCTCCTGCAACTGAGAGTTGGCCAGCGCCAGATAGCGGCGCATTCCATCCGGCGTGGGGTCGAAGACCGCGTAGCTCGCGCCAGTTTCGATGGGCGCCGTGGTCCAACGGTCTTTGATCGTGTCGGTGCGCCCGGCCATGGGCGCCGAGGCGGAGGAGACCGGCGCGCCGTTATCGTCGAAGATGTAGCGGACGGTATTAAAGCCATCGCGCAAAAGGTACCGCACATGCCCCTCGGCATCCATTTCGGCGAATGCCGCGGCATCGCAGAACCGGGAGGCCGCCAGCGCTCCGGCCGCATCGAATTCCAGCCATGGCTCGCCGGTGGCGTAAGTGGGATCCGCCAGGTAAGTCCTGCGCGTCCCCCGGTCCGTGCTGGATTGCACGCGGCCGTCGCCATCCCACTCGAATGCCAGGTCGAGTCCGGGAGCCTTGGCGCGGGTCGGCAGGCCGCGGTCGTCGTATTGAAAATCGGCGGTCTGCTGTCCGGCGGTACGCGCGGCCAGCAAACCGTTCGCGTCCCAATGGAGCAGGGCGCCGCCCGCCTCTTCCGGCCGCCCCATGATATCCGTCCGGCAGGGTTGGGAGACATCCGCGCCAGGCAAGGCTTCGCACGTCCTGCCGCGAGCATCGCGCCGGTATTCGAGGGTCGAAACGGATCCCCGGCTGGACTCCTCCACCCGCCAGAGACGATCGGAATCGGCGTAGAAGTATCGGTACTCCGCCAGGGGCGCGCCGGATGGGTCTGCGTGAGTCAGGCGGACGAGATGGCCGTAGTCGTTGAAGCTCCAACTGGTTTTGAACCCGTTGGGCAAGGTGCGCTCCACTTGGCGGCCCTCGCGGGACCAGCGGTACACCGACCTGCCTGGCGCGGTATCCATGGCCACGATGCGGCCCTGAATATCGTGTTGGTATAGAACGCGGTACTCCGGCTTGACGGCCGCCAGGCTGGCTGCCACGCTGGCCGCGGCATGATGGCGCTCCTGCCAATCCGCGGCGCGGGTGGAAAACGGCCGGTCGAGGACCGCCAGGCCCGGTCCCGCCGATCCGTTCTTGGCCACGGTGTCCAAGCTGTAGATGGAGACGGCGGCGATCCGGCCCCAAGGGTCGTCATCGAAATGAATCCACTGAGGCGGACCGTGCCGCCAGACGATATCGGTGACCCGGCCCAGAGCGTCCCGGTGGTATTCGGCGGTGCCCGTGGGGTCCTTCATCCACAGCCGGTTGCCGCCGGATTCGTAGCCGTACTCGACGGTGCCCTCGCTGAAGCGCAAGCGCACCAGGCGGTCCTCGCCATCGTAGGAATAACGGACCGAATGGCCGCCGGGCCGGATCAGCTCTACCAGCCGGCCGTGACTATCGAAACGATACTCATCGACCATCCTGCGCGGAGGCCTGGCCGGCTTTTGGCAGGCAGCCGCGACGACCACCAGCGAGAGCAACCATCGCTTATTCACGCGCCTTTGCACGTTCACCTCCCGAAAGGCGGCGGCGCCGCCCGCTGTCCGTTCTATTGCGCTATACGCCAGATCCCGATCGAATGATCGTCGCCGCCTCCGCCGACGGCCAGAAACGTAGTCTGGCCGTCGCTGACGGTGGCGGCGCCGGAGATCGAGTTCCCGAACTTGAAGGGTTTATCCTGGGGGAATTTCCCGTCCGCGTAGCGCCACGAGAACAACGCGTCGGCGTAACCCACGAAAAGGCGCGCGCCGGGGGCCAAGGCCATGGTCTGAGTCTTCTCCGGTACCGGACGCTCATGCAAGCATCCCGCGCACGGCGCCAATTCTATGATTTGGCCCTTGGAGACCTTTTGTTCGCCGTAGTGGTCCGCGTCATAGTGGCCCTCCAGTTTCCAGGTCAGGATCTCCCCATCGGCCGTCCCCGCGAAGAACAGGCGGGATTCGGGATCGTATGCCATTGCCGTGATGGCTTGGTTGGCGCCTTTTAGCTGCACCGGTTCTTCCAGCCCCGCAAGCCAAACCTTGATTCGCGCTCCCGGCGAGGTAGCCTCGCCCGCCGCGACCAGGTTAGCGGCGACCAGCAGGGTTTGGAAGGGCCGCGGCGGATCCGGGTCCGCCAGATCCTTCACGTACTCGCCCTGCACCTTCCATTGGCGTACGAAACCGTCGGTCGCCGCCGAGTAAAGGAATTGCCCATCGGGCGTGAACCCCAACGCCGTTATGGTTCCGTCGTGCTGGTGCTCTTGAGGTCCCATGGTCAGCAGGGGAACATTGTTGGTCTTGGTGATCGTAGGCAAGTGGCCGTCGGTCGAACTCCAGGCTGCCAGGTTACCGTCGGGGGAGACCGCCACGGGACCGCATGGCGCGGGCAAGACCACGGGATTGTCCCACACCGGCGCCTGCCAGATGCGGAGGTTACAGGCCTGCCCGCTACCGCTCTGCGCGACCAGCAGCCTGGTCCCGGGAACGCTCCAGACACTTGACACCGGCTCGCCGACGGCGGCTGTGGCGGCGCGCTTAATGCCGCTGGGCCGCCTGAGGAACAAGACAACCGCCAGCACCGCCAGGGCGCCGGCCACCCACCAGAGGAGATACCGTCTTCGCGTGCGCTTGACATCGTAGAATTCCAAGGACACTCTGGGCTGGCGGATGACCTCGGCTCCGATCCGGTAGCCCCGATGCTGGATATCGGCGATCCTCGCGCGTTTTCCCGTGCCCTTCCTGGCTATGACTTCGAGCTTGGCGGACGACAGCAGCACTTCACTGCCAATTGCGAGAGGAATAGGTTCCATCCCGAAATGGTTGCAGATTTCGACCGCCCCCGGCTCGTCTGAAGCGAACTCGTCCAGGAGGCTATAGAAATCCTCGGGCTTGTGGTTCTTTTCGAGGAGGGCGACGGCATCGCGGAAACTGTTCAGTTCCTTCCGTTGGGCATCGGCGTCGCCGCGCTCCATGATACCGGACAACTTCTCCGATTGCTGCGCTAGTGCCAGGTACGTCTTGAGGTTTTGGCGGTGCGTCGCGCCGCGTTTACCCAGACTTCCAACCAGCGCCGCCGCCGCTTTGGACAGACGCACCACGGGCTTACTCTGCAACTCGGCGGCCTCGAGTTTCAAATCGGGCGCGGGGGTGGGCGGTGGCGCCGGGATCAGCGGCGCGGTGATGGTTGGCGCGGTGGCCTGCGGTGCAGTGGCTGGTGGCGCAGTGACCGGTGGCGCAGTGGCCTGCGGCGCAGTGGCTTGTGGCGCAGTGACTGGTGGCGCATTGACTGGCGGCGCAGTGACTGGCGGCGGGGTGACCGTCGGTGCGGTGACCGTCGGCGCGGTGGCCGGTGGCGCGGTGGCCGTCGGCGGCTCCAGCGCGGTATCCGTGGTGTTGGGCGCCGTCTCAAGCAGCGGTTCACGTTCCAGGACCGGCGGGGGCGGCGGTGGCTTGACCGCGGAATCGGACGAGGGGGCGGCCGTAACGGGATCCGGCGCCGGCAGGCTCTTCCCAGGCATCCAAAGCGCCGCGGGTCTCGCCTGGCCGGGAACGGGATTCGCCCATCCGTAATCCATTAGCCCGGCCACGGATTCGTAGAATCCGGATCCGTTTGGGCGCGAGATCAACTTCAGGTCCGGAAATTCGGCGCCGAGCGTACCCGCTAGGTCCCAATGCGCCGCTGAAGCCCACCCGCTCACGACCAGCTTGGCGGCCTGCCGCTCCGGATCGACGCTTGCGCGCAAGCGCTGGAAACCCTCCTTCACCAGAAGCGGCGGAACGCGCGCGGGGGTGCGCATCCAGCGGCCGCCGCCGACGTCCAGCGTGGTCCCGTCCCGGAGGTTCGAAACGAACCGTTCGAAGGCCGCCGCCCGCTGCGGTTTTTCGCGGTCCTTCATCCAAGCCTGTAAGCCCGGAAGGTTTGCGGCGAAGTGCTGGAAGATGCCAAAGAGCGCGAGTTGGGGATCGGCGTTTTCCGCGGCCACATCGTCGCCCTTCACCAGTCCGCATATGGCGTGCTCGCGCCCTAGCCAAAACACCAGGCAAGGGTGGCCGCCGAGTTCCGCGCGAAAGGTCCTTGCCACGGACGCCAGGCGCGGCACGAACCGGGCTTGGATCTGGGGCGCCACCCGCGCCAACTCGTTGCGGCACTCCACGGTAGCCACCACGGGAGCGGAACCCACGAACGCCGTCAGTTGCGCCGCATCGTGCAGGACGCGGGTCTCTCCGCCGCCGGCGGCATCGCCGACCGCCACATACCAGTCGTCCTGATCCAGGTCGATGGCTGCCAGGGCCGGCTCGGCGTTTTGCGCGCTCGCTCCCATGTGCTTGTGCCGCTCCCCTTCAGACCGCGGCCGTGTGGCCGCTCTCCAGCCTTACGGCAATTACCGGTTTTCGATAGATCTCGCCGGTTTCCCGCGACCGGTACCCGTTGGAAAGCACCTTGTCGAGAATAGACCGCCGGCCCATACCCGTGGTGTGCTCGATCTGGTATGAGGTCAAATCCACAATCTCCAGGCCGGCTGCCGGGGTAATCTCTTCGATCCCCAATGCCGCCAGCAATTGCTCCTTTTGGGGCATACGCAGGTGTCCGGCTTCGTCGATCACGTCGAGGAAAAAGACCGGATTGTGCCTGACTTGCAGGGCGCCGATAGCCCTGTGCAGCGCGGCCCATTCTTCGTCCGCGGCGGACGCCGGCGCGGATTCGCCGAGCATGCGCTCGGCCCGGTCCAGGGCCGCCAGGTAGCTGGCAAAATTCCGCCCGAATTCGGTTTCGGTGTCGCCGCCCGCCCGCCGGGCCACCTCCCGCACCAGCCGGGCGATGACCAGCATCGGATCGGTTTCCAGGAGTTGCTGGAAGCGCGCGGCCGATGGATGCCTGGGAGGCTCATCCTGGATGGGAGCGGCGGGTGGTGGGGTCAAATGCAAGTGATCCGCCAGCCCCTCGGGCAGATCCGCAATGGATTTCTTGATATCCGCCAGAGACTTGGCCACCACCTCCTGGGATTCGAGGGCTTGCTTTAGCTCGTTCGCTTCACTCCTGAAGATGCGGATCCCTCTGAGGAAAAGAGCTGCCAGGCAGGCCATCGAGCCCACCCAGAGCGCCGCCACCAGCCATGGCGGCAGCGCGGCAAATGCGGCTAAAAAGTGCGTCGGCTGGGAGGGATTTCCTTGGTGCTGGACGGTGGCCTGGACGCTCGTGGCAACGAAATAGCCCCCCGCCGGCGCGGCCGATTCCAGCCTGAGGTAGTAAGTTCCATTCCGCACCGGGGGCGTAGACTGCGGCAGGATTTCGAACGACGCCGATCCGGTCAAAGATGGAGAGAAATGTTCAGCGTGATTGATCCCCGCCTTTCCAGGGGAACTGCCGAACTTGAGATAAGCTCCCACCGAGCCGGAGCCAGCCACCTGAAACTTTACGGTGAGGCGCTCGGGGTTTTCGGGTACTTGAAGCTGGAACTCGGCTGGCGCCGCTGGGGAAACCAGGAACGGGAAGGGGTCGCCGTTGGGAACCAGCGGTGTTACGGCGGCGGGGGAGGCCGGGGCGCTCGGCGCGGCTGGGGCCGGCTCCTCTGCCGCAACCGGCTGTGCCGCGGAGGTCGTCGTGTCTGTTTTCTTCGGTGCGGCAGCCGCCGCCCGCTGGGGGCGCGCGGGCTTGGAACTCGCTTGGCCCGCCATGGGGATACCGGCCAAGTACGCAAACGCCATCAGGGCGGCGAATCGCTTCGCCCGGAACATGAGAGTATCAGTGCGCATATTCGACTCCGACCGCCTCAAACATTCGCCGCGGGTTGCGGCTCGAAATCCATCTCACTCGCCTGGCTCTCGCTACCGTAACGGCAGAGACCATGGGGAGTAGCCTTTTCATCCAGATAGAGCTTGAAATAAAACGGACCCTCGGCAGTGCCGACCTGAATCTTGAACTTTCCAAATTTCGCCAGAGGGCCGATTCCCTCCAGATTCATGTTTTCCAGTATTTCCAACTGCAGCCAGCCTTGCGAGACCTGATGCACTTTCAGTTCGATCTCCGCCGAGGACACGGGATACCGGGCACCCCAGCCGATCAGCTCATGAAACCTCACGCCGGTTACATACCCCAGCCGCGTCCACAGCCGGTCTTCTCCCTCGACTTTGATTTCCTCTCCGACCAGCATGAGGGCGCCTTGCGAAACGCATTCTTTTAGAAGCACCTCGCCCTTCCCGTCGGTAATGAAGCTGATCTCCTCGCCGAACTCCTGAAGATAGTCGCGGACGGTGGGAAACCTTGACGACTGTCCCGCCAACAGCACTTGATCCACCTTTGGCAGCCCAATCCTCCGCAGTAGAACAGGCAGGCCCGTCCTTAATCTTTCCAGCCTGTTTTCATAGGCTTTGACGACCTTCTCTCCGGGGATCTTAACGATTGTGTTGGCGCCGTACCACTGGGACTGCACGGAAAGGACGCCGGAGGACAAGTATTCCTGAATGTATCCGCGCAGTTCCTCGGAAGTGATCTTCATCACCCTGCAAACGTATCCGATGCGTTCGCTGGCGCGCACGCCGAGTTTCTCGATGACCGCGGAGACTTGGGAGCCGCCCGTCTGCCGCCGCGCTTCCTCCAACTCGGAGATGGCGACTTTCAGCCGTTCAGCCTCGACCGACATTTTGCGGATGCCTTCCGGCGAGGAATCCGCTCTTCCGGAGAACTCGGACAGGAGCAAGGCCGCCAGATCCTGGGTAATCACTTCTCCCCCCAACTCGGGGTCCCCCCACGCGCCCACGATCTCCGCGGCGAGCAGGTTCCCCGTCGATGGATCGCGCTTCACGCGGAAAACGGTAACGTCGGTGGTGCCGCCGCCGAAATCCACAACCATCATGGTGAACTCGGCCTTGCCGGCCCCCGCCGTGCCCGCCAGGAAACTGAAAACGCCGGCCGCCAACGATTCATCCACCAGGCGCACGGAGATCTCCATGGAAAGCTGGCGGGCGGCCTCCAAGAGCGCTTTGCGCAGTATTTCCTTGCGGCGCAACGTAAACCGGGTGGGTACGCACAAGGCGAACTGTGCTGGCCTCTGCCTGAGCTCATGCTTGGCGCGTACCAGCAGGGAGCGCAGCGCTAAAGTCACCACCTGTTCCGACTCGACCTCGCGGTATATCCCTTTAGCCGTGAACTCGATCTCTTCCTTGTGCCCGCTACCCACGCGGACTTTGACCGCGGTTACCAACTGCCCACGATTGGAAGAGCCAAGCGCCGAGGCCCTCCCGCCGATTTCCCATTCGAAGGGCGGCGTCTCGCCTGGCAGGTAGTCGGAAAAGAAAACGTTGGAGTAAATCTTGGGGTCTTTATCCTGGCGACGCTCCAATAACAGGTTTTTCGGTCCACCAGTCCTGTTGTCGAAGACCGCGATGGTCGAGTCGATGGTTCCATAATCGATCGCCACGCATTGCAGAAATTCCTCGTCGGTCACGCGCACCGCCAGCGTTCTGCGATTGCTCGCTGAAGACGGGTCGTTGGAACGGACAGTTACGTCGAACGAGTAGCGGCCCGTCGCGACGGGGCCGGTGGGCCGCGCCTGAAAGACGAATTCGACGGACTTTCCCTTCTCAATCGACGCCCGGAAGGGCGTCCTCGAAAAAGAGATGGCGGGAGCCGCGCTTCCCGGCCGGGGCGACAACACCAGGTCTTCCACCAACAGGGTCGCCCCTTTGCCGGTATTCTCGCAGGTGAGCACAAACTCGCCCTCAGCTTCGTTGAGCACTTGCGGGGGGTGCCCCTGGTCGATTTCCACGACGCTTAGGGACGGCGGATCCTGGAGGGTCAGCTCCACGCTGCCGGTCAACGCATTCGTGATCCCGCGCAGGGTCATGGTGTAAGCGACGGACCGGACGTTCCCCTCCTGCCCAGGCGGAATCTGCGCCTTCAGCGGGATACTGTTCTTTCCGATCGAAAGTTCGACGGGCAAACGGGCATCCAGTTCCAGATATCCCGGGCGGAAGACGAGGCTCTCCAATGTGGCCGGCGAGAAGATCTCCAGTTCCATCTGGGCGGGCGTACCCGAGGTGTAGCCCCTGGCGAGAGTCAGGGGCCGGACGTCTGGAACCGGCAGCGACGCTACCGAGATCTCGATATCCCGTTCCACATCGGTCCCGCGCGCGCGTATCGTAACGACTTCGGGGGGCAGGTCGAAGAACGGAAGCTGGTCCGCATCGACCGTAAGCGTTAGCGCGCCGGAATCGAAATGGAGCCACTCGGGCAGAACATCGCATTCCAGGACCGGATGTCCCCAACCCCCATCGCTCACCTTCAACTGGCGGCGCATGGCGCCGGGGCAATCCGGGTCCACGTAGTAAATTAGGCGCGTCGGCTCGACCAGGAATTCGAACAGACGGCGCCCGCAATACGAGCAGTAGAGGTCGTCCTCGACCACTTCGTAATGGCACTCAGGACAGGGCTTCTTGGCGCCGGTCATAACGAGGCTAACTGGCGGACGCGCCCGTGGGCGTCCACTTTTCCGCGCCCTTCAGGATCGGGAGGCCGCAGCTCCATTCGACCTCGCCGTCGATCTTCGATTTAGCGAACTCCGCCTCGGCCTTGGCCTTGGCCCGGTCGGCTTCCGCTTTGGCTTTGACGTCCCCGGTCTTCTCCTTGGAGTCCTCGACAGGCGCCCCGGCCCGAACATCGAGCGCGGCCTGAGCCACACCCGCCTTCGCCAGCCGGGTGTAGACTTGGCCAACTCGCTGCTCAAGCAGGGTACGCTCCGTGGAGCCTTCCTGAAAATCGCCTGCCCGGCTTAAGTATTGCAGCGCCCAATAGTAGGTTTCGAGGGCTTTGTCTTTCAGCAGTTGCTCCCGCCCCAGCACCGTCTGGCGGAATTCTTCGCGCTGGCGACGGTCGCTCTGCAGAAAGTCGACCGCCTCTCTCTTTGCCCCCAAGGCGCGCTGTTTATAGAAGGGCGGGCCGGAATTATATTGATACTCCGTGCGCCCTTGTTCGTCGGTCACCTCGAGGACCTTCAGGAGCGCGCCGAAAAGGAGCACCTCGCGCGCCTCCTTGATTTGTTGGGCGACGGCATCGTCGTAGACTACCAGGTCCTCGAATTTGCCTTCCCAGCGCGCGTCGAGGTGCAGGGGGATCTGGTGTTTGGCATCCGTGATGCGCTGGCTGGCCAAGGCGCGATAGAAGTCGTGATATGCGGTATGGCAATCCCGCGTAACCACCGGCAGGGAGGAGAGTGGGAAGGCGTACACCACCATGTAAAGGTAGACCTCGGAGGGCTTGCCGGTAGGCTGCACGCTGATGTCGGTCGCGGATAGACCCATCTTGGCCACCAGTTGCTTCGTGACATCGTCGATGAAGGACTCGTCCTGGGACGACCCGGATCCTACCCTGGGAACACCTACGTACGCGATCTTGCGAACCGAAACCGCGCGCCCCCCGAGCATCTTGTCGCGCCGCGCCAAGGGCATGGCGGACCGCACCAGACGTTCGATGGAGAACTCCCAGTTCGCAGTCATCTGCGGGTGTGACAGCACGTCGATCTGGCGCGGGTGGGCTTCAAAATCCACCCAGAAGCGGTTTTCCGCATAAGCGCGCAGCTTGGATCGCAGCTCGCGCTCCCCTTTGCGGGCGAACAATTCCACCAGGTCCCAAAGAGTGGCTTCCCCGGTGGGAGGCTTCGGCAACCCGTGTGTGAGGAACTTGCGGTACTCCGTGCGCGGGTCGACTTCCATCGGCTGATTCTGTTCGTTCACGTCCAGCCGATAGAACCTGGGCCAATCGTTGGCGCGGTCGAAGAACTGGATCAGCAGCACGCCTTCGCCGATGCTCAGTTGCTTATCGTAGGCCTCCAAAGATTTCTGCGCGGCGGCGGCCACAGCGGTGGAAAGAGCTTCCAGCGGCTGCCGGCGCCTGGAAAGGCCCTCGACGGCGGCCTCGGCCACTTTCTTGGCGCATTCGAGAACGCAACGCTCCACGCTCGCCAGGCAATACTGCTCCTCGGCCTCGCGCAGCCGCTGCAAGAGCGTCTCTTTCACCCAATCGCCCCGCCGCAGGATCACCAGACCCGTGCTCCGCACGGCCTGGCGCAATTCCATCAGAATGCTGTCCCGGCGCGTCGAGTAGTACTTGGCGTCCCCGTTTGCCTCGGCAATTCTCTGGTCCAGGGCCGACGCGACACCCGGGCGGGATGCGGCGTACAGATCCTTGAGATACTCCAGCATGTAGCGAAGGTAGCCGTCGCGGCTATCCGATTGGCCTTCCTTGCGCTCCGAAACCAGAGCCTTAAGCCCCCGCGAGTCGTTCTCCAGGGTTTCCCGAACCCACCGCAGCAGGACCTCGTTGACTTTCTGGGTGACAGCTCCGGTCTGGTTGCGGACCATCTGGATGCCCGATCCCCACCGCACCGGGTCGGCGCCCTCGGCGTTGACCATGCGCGTCTCGGCCTCTTTGATCTGGCGGTCAAGTTCGTCTACTTTATCCATGGTAGCCATGCCGCTCTTGGGGATCACGGCCCCCAGGCTGCTGCGAATGGCGTCTTTCCACTCGGTACCGAACTGCTTCACGAAGCCGTTGGCATCCAGTTCCAGGCGGGCCATATCTCCCCGCACGTTGTCGCCGATCCGCGGATCGCCGGAGTCGCGGTTGATGTACGCGGCAATGGCATATGCCAGGTGAGAGGCGCACGCCGCTTTGACCTGGTCCACCGGGATTTCGATCTTGGACATGCCGCACGAAGCGTAGCGGCGGGCGAAGGCTTGCGGCAGAACCACGTCCTCGAAGGCGATGTTGGTTCCAGTGGCGCCCGCCAGGTTTTGCGCCACGTTGGAATAATGGGAGCGCTTGGCGGTGGAGAACGGGCCGGGCATGAAGTCCAGGAACAGCGATTCCGCCACCACGTCGAAGACTTCCGGGCGGTGCTTGGGCTCCATGGGGATGGCGCCTTCGTTCTTCATTTCCATGATGTACGAGATGGCAAATGGCGGGCCCTGCACACTCAGTTCTTTATCGCGCTCCCATTCCACCTTGAAATCCACGCTCAGGTCCTCTTCCGCGTTCCCCAGGCGCAGCGTATAAAATTCCAGTTCTTTCAACGCCGCGTAGGCATTTCCGAAACTGCGCAGCGCCACTTCGTCGTTGGTCGCGGCGCTGGCATAGAAGATGTTCGGCATGAAGAGCATGCCGATAATCCTCTCAATCGGCACACCGCGGTGCTGCATCAGATGCCGGAGGTGAAAGGAAGCGTCCAGGAACGTGCCGCAGCCGGTGCCACCCGCCAGCGAACTGACCAGCACGACCTGTGTGGCCGAGTCCAGAATGTCCACCGCCCCGAGTTTCCGCTCCTCGAAGAACTTCTTTGTCTTGTTGATCTTGTCCTGCGTGCGGACGCTGTCGAGCACTTCGCTGAGCATCGGGTTGATCTTGTCGGCGAAATGATGGAAGTAGGTGAGGCGGCCTACCGTGCGGACTCCGCCGGCGCCATCGGCGATCTCGTTCCCGAACCGCTGCACCTCGGGCGGGAGCCACCGGTGGATATGGCGCCAAGGATCCCGGCTGGTGAAGATCTGGGAAAGGTCGTCCTTCACCGAGCCGCTCAGCAACTCGATCTGCTCGTTGGGCTGGAACGTGACGGCCGAAAAAGACTCGTCGATCTTTTCCCCGGTCGCCAGGAAGTCCCTGGTATCGGTGTCCAGCCACAGATATGCCGTACAGGGAAGGCCCAGAACGCCCAGACGCTCATAGAACTTGCGCCGGACGCGCAGCAGCACCTCTTTCCCCGTGCCGCCCAGTCCAAGGAACAGCGTCGGCCGGATGGCGCCAATCAAATCCTGTTGTTGTGGCATCGTCGTCTCCTCGTTGGTCTTCCTAAATTCTGGTCGTCAGGAAAACGGCCGCGCCGCCCAAGACCAGGCACAAAATCACGATCACCCCGGTGCGGGTCCCACCCACCAGCTTCCAGAACGCCGGAATCGTGTAGAACAGGGCGATCACCAGCAGCACCAGCATAATCGCCCAGTGAATCGTTCCGGCGAACGCCAGGACGATGAAAAACAGCGCCAGGTAGAATACGATGCCCCAGGCGGCGGTCACCGCCGAGGCCACTTCCACCTCGCCGCGCACCAGCGTCTCCAGCATCAGCCGGCCGCAAATCCAGGCCGCACCGATGCCGACCAGGAATAGCAGAAAGCGCAACGCCGGCGGGGAGTCTTCCGGAAACACGTTTAAGGTGTGTTGGCCGTGCAGGGCCATGCCCATGGCTACGGCGCACAAAATGACGTTGAACGCCAGCAGCAACAGAAATCCAATCGTTGCCTTCGTCTTCCAGCTTGTATCTTTGGTCGGCATTTGTTTTTCCCTTTCGTTTAATCTCTACGCTTGGGCTCCCATGTTTTTTCAGTCGGCGCGGCGGTGGCCGCGGCGGCTTCGCTGAATTTCAGCATGGCCGTTCGGTGCCCGATCTTCAGCGCCATGGGCGTCCCGGCGGCGATCCGGCCGTCGCAGTCGATGAACTCGGCCCCCGCCGCCGGCACGAACGCGTTGCCTTTGATGTGGCCGGCCAGGTCGCCCTCCACCAACAGCGCACGGTCCTCGCGGATGGTCGCCGCGAGCGGTTGTCCATACTCGGAGGTAGCCGTCACGCTCCATTTCTTGGTGGGTTTCAGGGACCCGGCGAGGCGCAAGGCAGCCCAGACCACCCCGGCCGCCACCGCCAGCATCAGAAGGATCAATCCAAGGGTGACGATTACCGGATACCACGGGTATTTCACCCTGAAAGAGACGGGGATCTCGGTGGCTACATTCGTCTGCGCGTCGGAGAGCAGCACCGGCAGCGTTTCGAGGGCGTAGACTTTCCCGCTGAGCTTGGCGGCGACAATACTGGGGGCGTGGTACTGATCGATGAAGCTGTCGCGAAACCGGAAATTCCGCTGGGGGACTTCAATTACCAAAGGTACTTTCAGCGACACCGTCTCCACCGACTTGCCGCCCCAAGCCGCCTGGAACAGCGACTTCAGATCCTTCTTCAGCCGGACTCGCCCCAAGTCGACGTCCACGCGGTATACCTGGGCCGTCTCGCCGCGGGGATCGAGAGCGGTCACCCGGTCGGGCTTCACGGTGATCTCGCGCCGTTCCGCCTGCAGCAGGGACTCCGGCGCGAATTCCGGCGTGACCCGAACCGGCTGGATGTGCGAATCGACGATCTTCAGATGCTCGAAACGCGATTTGAACCGCACCTCCACCGACACCGTCAAATCCTTGCCTTCATCGAAAGTGGGCGGCTGCTGGCCCCCGGACATACCTTGAATCTGCACGTCGACGGTATCCCGGTTAAGCGGCTTCATGCGCAAGGCCTCGACCTGGTAGTGTCCGCGCAGGCGGCCCGAAATGGTCCGGATCTGGGTCTCGAACGCGCCATCGGCCGAATCGGAGAGCAGCATAGCGTAGATGGCGATTCCGGACTGCCCAGCCGGCTGCAGCAGGGGCAACACGACCACTCTCCTGACCGCATCGCCGCGTAGAATCGCGTAAAATGCAGCGGTATTTCCGGCCTCGGGGTCGTGCGGATCGTCCTGAATGTTGTCGGTGATCATCCACGCGATTTCGCAGTGCCGGTTGATGGCCTCCTGTACCGCGCGGTCCAGAAAGGTGTTCGCTCCCAGCTTTCGGTCTTTCATCAAAGCATCGAGACTGGGAACCAGCCGTGCGCTGGCATCGAAGCCGAAGATTTGCACCGCGCCGGTTTCGCCGGCCGCCGCCGCCACCTCCTGGCCCAGGGCGGCGAAGAGCCCGCTATCGTAGTACGGCCGCACGCTGCCGGAATGGTCCATCAGCAGCGCTGTTTGACAAAACCCGGGCGCCGCGGCCAACACCAAAGCGCCCGCCCACCCGACTACACGTCCCATACGGCAAACCCCAGACTGCTGTTGTTGGTCTTGAAATAGGCTAGGACAAAACACGATCCCGCGCGGAAGAACCCGATGGCGTCGATCTTCTCCGGTAAAGGTGCATCCTGCACCTTGTCATCGTAATAGAATCGAATTTTCTCTCCGGCGCCGGCCATTTTGACGAAGGCGGCGGTGAGGGGGCCCTCCACATATTCGGCGCCCTTGGGAACCACCTGATCGTGGTGCCTCGGGAGAGCGGCGGGCCCGTCGAATACGCCGATGCTGCCCGTCTGGGTGATCACCAGCCGATCCTCGACGTCTCGCGAGCACGCCGCCCCCACGGGAACCGAGATGTTGGTACTGCGCGCCGGGTGCGCGAGAACATTCACGTACAAATAGGCCGGCGAACTGCCGTCGATGCCCGGAACGTAGACATTGGGAGTGTCGTGCGGGGCTCTCCAGGGGGGCATGCCCGAGGCCAGCAGGAAGCCGCTGGCGTCGCGCGGGGACAGGATCGCGTGCGCAGCGCCTGGAAACGGAAGCTCCGCCAGTCCGGCGTCGCCCAATACGTAAAGACTCTTCGGCGAGTAGACGCAGACCCGGCCGTTCATGCGGAACGGCCCGCCCACGGGGCCGTCGCTCACGCGGAAATCGTCTAGTCCCTTGGTCGTCACGTTGCGGCGGAGGAGATAGCAGGCGGAATCGCGCCGCTCCAGAGCGTACACGTGTTCGCCATCGGCCTCGACGGCGGAATAGCCGTCGGTCTGCATATTGGAGAGCAAGCGGCCGCCCTCCGAGGCCGCGATCCATTCGAAGACTTGGTAGTTCGCCAGATCGATCGATTTGACTATCCGGCCATTAGATGCGATCAGGTGCGGGTCGGCCGGCTTGCCTTCCTCAACGGCCAAGGATCGGATGCGGAACGGCGCGCTGCCGAACGATTCACCGAGGCTGGCGGCCACCTCCGCGCGGCGCCCGGCGGGGTTGATCCTCCACACGCGGCCGCGAGTGGATACGGACCAGAGGTAGCCGCAGCATGAGGCTGGCGCCGCCCAGAACTGGTCTTCGGCAAAAACTTCGCCCGGCAACCGTGCGAGCGCGGCCAGCATGGCGGGACCCTTGGGGAGCGGTGGACGCTCCGGAAAACCGCATGCCGCTTTGCACCGGCGGCAGAATCGGGCGAAAGCGCGATTGCGGGCTTGGCATTTTGGGCACTCGAACACCGCCTGCCAGCACACGGGACAATAGCCCACCCCGGAGGAGATCTTGGCCTCTCCAGCACAGTCCGGGTATGGACAATCCGTCATCAGTACAGTCCTTTCCGGCGCCACTGAAAGGGGTCGGATCCGCCTGGCCCCGGCGGCGCGATTCAGCAGTCGCTACGGTCTACGTCCCACGGGTATATATTTTCACACGTTTCTGTCCAAAAGAGCACATTTATTTCGGCGGGATCGCGGACCGTTTAGCCCGCCGCGGGAGCCGCCTGCGCGGCTGGGGGATTCTCCGGCGGGCCAGTCAGATCGTGCGTACCGAGTTTGTCAAGCGAAAAATCGATGATGAACTCTTCCGCGAACAGGCCGCCAATCGCGAGCAAGCCGAATCCCACTAAAGCAAATGCGAACGGGATACCCACTAGCGCGATACTGATGCGCGGATGCGTTTTCCGCACCTCCCGGCTGCAGAGAATGCACCCGAGGGCGATCACAGAGGCCGCTAGCCACTCGATCCAATAGAGCTTGCAAATAGACGAATCGTATAGCGGCGATTTTAGAGTCTCAAGAACATCGCCTTTCTCCAAGAATCGTATGGCGGCAAAACTGAAGACTGCAAAAGCGAAGCACAGGTTTTCCCATTTGAACACTTTCCACTTGGTCGTCTTCCACTTGGATTTGCAGAGGAAGACCGCAAGCCAGAAGAAAACGACGACCAACAAAAGCACGCATTCGATCCAGCCAAACCACACAAACCTCAGGTAATACCGGCTATCATCGTCGCTCCCCTTCCAACGGGGGACGATGGGAATCGGGGTGGTGTCGTTCAATTGGAAGCTGACGGGAAACGGCTGAGATCCCGGAAACCACAAACTCTGTCTGCCCGGCAGCGCGCAAAGCACGGTGACCGGCCCTGAAAAGCGGACGGGGCGCCCGACCCTGAGATCCTCCGTCGTGCCATTGTGCACAACGTTGCATATCGCCGCTTCCCCCATCTGGCGGCCTATGACCGCCGTTACCGGCAGGGTGATCGAGTTCTCGGGTCTGGCTGTGTCGACTGCCTGGAATTCCGCCCTAAACGTAGGGTTGACGACCCAAGATGGCGACCCGGTCCACCAGTCCAGGCTCATCCAAGGCGGTGGGTGACAAACCAGGGTGCGCCAGATCCATGGCGACGAGTGAAAACCGTCGGGCCTCTGTAAGTCGAGAGTAAACGACGGAGGGGGGATTTCTGGCGGCAGCCCGTCCAGCCTCAACTGGAAGCCGACCCCGAGTGGGTTGAATGCGGGAAGGGTTGAGGTTGGGCCGATCGTGAGCGGGGTGCAGTTCCGGCCTCCGTCCCAACATGCCTGCGCGAAAGTCGGGTACCCGGTGTTGATTAGGGAAGGATCCATCTTCGTCATGGCCACAATATGCAAGCTCGAATCTCCTCTTTCGGACGGTTCCACGGTGCAGTCCGCGTCCTCAAGAGTGAAAACCGGCTGAATAATCGCGCGATCTATGAGCTCCTTCTCAATGTGTTTGAGATTATTCGCATCCTCATCCTCTTCCAGGACGAAATGAATCCAGGGGGCTTGGGCCCTCCCCAGGGGGTCTTTGGGGGATGTAGCCTTTTCCCACTCATCCCTGACCGACGGCATCCTCTCCTTGGTACCCGTATAGATTAGAAACAGGTCGAAAGGGACGGAAGCGTTTTCAAGCAGGTGACGAAAGGGGGCATCTTCCCGCGGCCCCTCGTCACGCGGGTCGTGTTCGCCATCGGTGATTAACCAGACAGCCTTGCGGGGAATATCCCTGCCTGTGTTCAAGAATTTGCCGACCGCCTCAAACGCCTTGGAGAAATTGGTTTTCCTGAGGTCCTCTCTATTGAAGCCGGCAACCTTATCCCGCTGGCGGCTCCGAAAAGCGTCGAGTTGGCGCGCCAGTTCGCTAACCCGTTTTTCCGCCTCGGGCTGGCGCGACGGAAGCGTCTGTTCGACATGTCCTGCCATCAGGTCGATCTCGTAGAGTACGGAACCGTCATGCACACCGTTGCAGTCGTCAAGCCTGCCGACTAGATCCGCTGCGATTTTCAAGGGATTCACGTGCTTCACGGACCCGGAAATGTCCACCAGGATCTGTACTTGTATCTTCGGATTCCCAGGCATTGGCGCTTGGCCATGCAGAACCGGGATAATTGCCAGGGTCCATGCCACGTGTTTTGCTCGCATACCGAATCCTTTCCTAGTCGCTCGACAAAATGTTCGCCCCAAATTAAAAGCCGGTGCCGGCGCAACACAGTAATCGCCGCCGGTTAGATTGCGCCTGCCTTGCACACCTTGGGTATATATTCTTACACGTTCTTGTGCAATAAATCACGATATTTATAAACTTTATTTGCGTGATGCGATTGCCAATCACCGGGCCGGCCCGGTGAGCCGCGTATTGGCATACCGGGGGCCCATTTGCAGGCGCACGGGATTCAAATTGCCTGGCAAACGGCCGGAGCCCCAAAGGCGGCATGCCGAGCGTGGCGATATGGTACTAAAAATGCGTTATAGAGAAACAGGATAAAAAGAGTCTAGTTTATCTTTTTACCCAAATGCAGTTGACTGCTCTCCGGCGATGCGCCCGCCACCACCGCCTGGGTCGCCGCGCGGATCGGCGCGGACGATTTCATCGCGGGCGCGCTTCCCGAACAGAAGGTCGCCACCATCCGCGATCTCCAGCAGCACGGCAATGTCGTGGCCATGCTCGGCGACGGCGTGAACGATGCGCCCAGCCTGGCGCAATCCGATGCGGGCATGGCGATGGGCAGTGGCGCCGATATCGCCATGCAGGCCGCTCCGATCATATTGATGGGGTCCGATCTAGACGCGGTGTTGGCTACGCTGGATCTCGCGCGCCAAACCATCCGCGCGATCCGGCAGAATCTGTTCTGGGCTTTCGTGTATAACACGGCGGGCATCACGCTGGCGGTGGCGGGCGTGCTGAATCCGATTGTGGCGGCGGGCGCTATGGTGCTGTCGAGCCTTTCCGTCATTGGGAATTCGCTGCGGTTGGGCCGGCGCCTGGCGCGATAGCTCCGCGATAGCTCAACGATGCATCCATCCGGCAAGCCGCCGGCAAGCCGCCGGCAAGTCGAGAGTTATCGCCCGAGAACGTCGCGCAAGGCGGCGATCGAGGGCACAAAAAAGTAGCCGCCGCCGGTCGGAATAATCCAGGGAGCGTCCGTCGCGACGCTGGCCTGTTGCAGGCCCGAGCCAAAAATGACGCACCGGCGCTGGCGTGACTCGCCCGGAGCGTCGTTCTGCCCGACGAGCAGGTCGTGGCCGCCGGGCATCTTCGGGCGGGAAGGATCTCCCATCCAACGGGCCGTCAGGAACTCGAATTGATCGTCGATCGACGCTTGAATGCCGAGGAACAACAGGCCGCGTTCGCCGTGTCCAGGATCATCCTCCGGCTCGGCATACCGGTCCGCCAGAGGCTTGCCGAAGGCTACGCCGACACGCATTAGGCGGCGGGCATAGGACGAATCCCGGCCGCCCGTATCCGAGCCGGAATCGCGCGTGTTCACTTTACGGATATGGGCAGCCCAGGGGCACGTCACGCCGGCCGGGTCCGCCTTGGATTGCGGGAATTTGTCTACGTAACCGGACTGCAGCGGAATCGCACTGGCGTCGGAATCGAAGCGGAAATGGTTGTTGGCCAACGGTTGTGCGCCGAGGTCCGGGTCGTCGGCCAAGGGAACGCGATTCACCGGCGCTCCGCTGGGCCAGCGGCCGACGATCCGCGAAGCCAATACCACATCGGTAATGTCCTCGAAGCCCGGCAGTGCCGCGAGCCGCGCCGCTTCCTGCCGCATGGTGCGCCAGAAAAGGCCGACATCCTGGCGAAGGCGGCGGAACACGAGATACGAGCCGTTGCGCGACCACTCGGGTACGGCCGGACTCGGCAGCCCTGGAATCAGCGGGTCCGGGCTGGTGGCCGGATGTCCCAGCACCAGCACGCCGGGCCAAACCAGATCCTGCCCAGGGTAGCCGAATAAGGATCGCTCGGGTTGCGCGCTAACCGCAATGTGGCGCGTGGTGACGAAATCGTTAGGATCGTCCGACGCGCGGCCGCGGATGCCGGGCTGAGAGACGCCATCGTCGAAGCCAAATTGCTCATGGCCCGGCAAGTCCTCACGCACGTCTCCATTCTCGTTGTAAACAACTTGAAGACCGGCCTTCTCTATGCGGCCGGCCAATGCAGCCGCGCGCTCGTCGACCGCTGCCCGCGTGTCGCCGGCGACGATGAAGAGCACGTCTATGTCGCGTCCCGGTGCTCCTACTTTCCAATTCTTGGGATTGCCTTCGTCCGCTGGATCGGCCGGGTCCCCGAGAAACGCGGACCGCGCCGCCAGGCCCTGGCGGAAGGCTTCGCTCGGCAGGCTCACGGCGCCAGGCGTCAGCTTTTGCAGGCCTTGGAATGTGAATCCAATCCCAAGCAGGGCTTTCGCCGCGGGAGGCTTCGGCCCGGCCGCGGCTTTCGCCACCCGGAACCGGCGGCGGTCGGCTAATGTTTCGGCGGCCGTGGATATCTCTCCGGCCAAGCCGCGTAGAAATTCCTTGAATGCGACGACCGCGCCTGGATCGTTCGGCGTCGAGACGCCCACCAGTGTCTGGTGCGGCTTAAGGAACCCGGGCACGGCGATGCCCTGAATATCGGACATCGGGAGAACCGGCTCCGGCGTCTCCGCCTGCATTGACGTTGTCGCTTGCGTCTCACTCATATCGGTAGCCCTTTCGATTCAGTAGCGCCGTTTTCCGTGCCTGCTTAACTTGCCCCGATCCGCGCCCGGCGCCGCAGCCAGCTTGGCCCTTGCGGCAGCCGCTTCAGGAAAAACGGCGGACTCCACCGTCCCTTGATTGAGGTAGGCTTCGGCGAACCCTGGCGGAACGGGTTGACTCGCGGAAACGCCGCCCACCGTCCGCGGATAGAATGGATCGACGATCGGGCGGCTCCCATTGCCAACCGGCGGCCGGCTAATTGGCTTTGGCAGGATGTTCGCGATGCCCACCAGCTTGACCGTAATGCACTCGGCGATTTGCCCGCCGAATCGAATTGGTATTCCCGCAATGGTCAGGTCGCCAACATCGAAACCCCGGCTCGCGGGAACTTCGATAGACATGCGCTCGACCATCTGTGGGACGCCGCGCACGATGTGGACACAGTCGGCAATGGGTCTCTTGTCCGGGGCTTCCCATCCGGACAGATCGATGTGATCCATGTATAATCCCACCGGATTGCGCAGAGTCACATACGCGCCGAGCCGGGCCAGGGCGTTCACGGAAGCGCCGATGGTCGGGTCGCTGTTGCGGTTTGAGCCGCCGTAACCGGCGTAGCCGATCAACGCGTCCGGCTCCACCAGCAGCCGCCCCCGCGGATCGGTGTAGCGGACGGTGGCGTCGGCGCCCAATTGGATCTCCGCCACCAGCGAGTTCGGCGGAGAGTTCAAGTGGGCGATACCGAGAGTCGTGTTCCACTTGTTGTAACTGTTGTACTGGCCCTTCAATGCCCAAACCTGGCCGGCCGTGTCGACCACATCCTCCGCCGCTATAAGGTCGTCAAGCTGAACATCCGGGCTTACTAAGTCCCGGTATAGCCGGAGCAAGGCGTCCTGGTCCCCGGGAAAGTGCTGGTCCGGGTCGCCGGGAACCAGACCGAACATCGCCTGCCAGTACTCGGGAGGTTCGGAGCTAAAGGTGACGCGGCAAATCTTGTTGGAATCGGGTTGCCGCAGCACGTGCCACTCGCAATACTCCTCCTGCGGCCGGTAAAGCACACCCGCGGTGCCGGCAGTGTCATCGGGATCGGGCGAAGGCGAACCGTATCGCTCGGTCGGCCACAGGCGGTCGGCCAACACCAGGGCACGGTCGCGTCCGTACCGGCGGAGCATTTCCTTGGGGAAGGCGTTCCAGGTAATCGCTTGTTCGACAGCCATGCCGCCGGGATCGAAGTTCGGGGCGTTGTAATACTGCAACGGACTAGCACCGAACGCCGACTGGTCGTTGGCGATCACCTGGTCAAACCATGCCGACACGGCCCGGTGCCAAGCATCGAGTTGTCCAGGTATCGCGTTGAAGTCCGGCAGGAATGCCGGCGTATCATAACGGTTGAGCAGCGCCATATTTATATTGTCCCGCTTGAAACGATTCGGTTTGACTATCTCCGCTACATTATATAGCGCAAAATATAACGCAAAATCGCGCTGGATCGGGACGCGAGTGTTACCGAGCCGCGACATTCCGAGCCGCGACACACCGAGCCGCGACCGTCAGGGGGCGGTTTCACACATGCTAAGCTAGTCGTGCGCCATATCCGTTGTTTCCAAGATGAGTGACAAAGGCAGATCCGAAGGTCTGCAGGAATTGTGTGCCGCCACTCGCCGGAGCGGCAATGACGCCGGCGATCTCGACGCTTTGGGCGTTGTACTGACGGCGCGCGGCGAATATCGGCGCGCCGAGGTTTGCCTGCGCGCGGCAGTGGTGCGGCGTCCGCGCGAGTCCGGATTTCTGCACCATCTGGCAACCGCCCTGCTGGGATGCGGCCATGCCGAAGATGCCGCGGCGTATCTGGAGCAGGCGCTGCAGATTGAGCCGAACCGGGTGGAATCCTGGGAACTGCTGGGCAGCGCCTACTTGGATCACTTGACCCGCCCGGCGGACGCCTTCCGTAGTTTCTCCCGGGCCCTGCAATTGGCGCCCGGCGAGATCCGCAACTATGAGTCCGCCGCGCGTTGCCGGATCGACAACCGCACCGCGCCAGAGGCGATCGCCTGCCTCGCAGAATCGCTTCCCGGTAATACCGACCCTTTGAACCAGCGCCGCGGAGTCGCCCTGGCGCTCGCGCAAGTGGGCCGTTATGAGGAGGCCATGGCGGTGTTTCAGGAGATTGTCCGCCGGCTTCCGCTTGACCCCGCGTCTCTGCACGGATTAGCCAGAATGTACACGGGCCTGCACGATCTTAGCGCGGCGGGGCGTTGTTTCGCGCGCGCGATCCCTGTGGCGGAAGGCCACCGGGACTTGCTGCTCGGATACGTTCTGCACTTGTCGCGGATTGGCGATTTCGAAGGGGCGCGGCAATTCTATCGCTCGCGCATGCGCGAAATGCCGGTGCATTTCGGTCTCACGCCGTTGCCGCGCATTTGGGAGGGTCAGGACGTGCGAGGCAAGACGGTCCTGCTGATTGCCGGCGATCTCTATTTCGGCGACGCATTTCAGTTTGTGCGCTTCGCGCGCCTTGCCAAGCGGGCCGGCGCGACGGTGATTGTGGAGGGTCCAAAACGCATTCGCTCCCTGCTGCGCACGGTCCCCGGCGTGGACTTGGCTCTGGCTTATCGTGACCGAACTCCGCCGTTCGATTGTGGCGCGTCGGCATTCTCGCTTTCGTTTTCGCTACAGGTTCCCATCGCGGAGCTGCTGGATGGCTCGCCCTACATTGAGGCGCCGGCGGGCTTGCGCGCGGAGTGGCGGACGCGATTGCGCGCCCTCCCGGGTTTCAACGTCGGCATCGTCTGGCGAGGGTCGTCCTATAATTCCTGCAATCCCTATGCCTGCCGGTCCATGGCGCTGGAGGATCTGCGGCCGTTGACGGAGATCCCCGGCGTGAATCTGTACAGCCTGCAACGCGGCCCCGGCAGCGAAGAGCTGCGGCAAGGGAATCCGGCATTCCCCGCCATCGATGTGGCCCCCGATTTCCCCAAAGCGGCGGCGGCGATTGCCGAGCTCGACCTGGTGGTTACGATCGATACTTCGATCGCGCATCTGGCTGGAGCGTTGGGCAAGCTCACGTACGTGATGCTGCCCTACGACGCGTGTTTCCGCTGGATGATGGATCGCGCGGATTCGCCGTGGTATCCGAGCCTACGGCTGTTCCGCCAGACGAAGCCCGGGCAATGGTCCGATGTGGTTGCGGCAGTGACCGATAGGGTGTCCTGCCTCTGCCAGGAGAAAGCCGTCCTGTGATCCGGGCGAAAAATAGTGGATACGCCGCGATCGTGCCGATCGGTCCGGGAGCCGTCGAAGTCCGCCGCTTTCACGACCTGCTGGACAGCCTCTTCGCTTACGAACCGGAAGCCCGGCTGTGCGTGACGATCGATAGCGCGCGGCGCGCGCGCAGGGTGGCGCCGCGAGGCAACCGGAGCCGCGGGTGCCAGTTTGTCACTTTGCGTGCGCCTTACCAGGACCAGGGAGAACCATTAATGGGCCGGCTTTCCGCTGGAATTCTTTTGGCGTTGCGCACCGTGCAGCAAACCGGGCGATTCGAATTCGTTTTGCGCATGGACACCGACGCCCTGGCGATCGGCCGCTTTCAAGACGCCATCCGCGCGCTTCTCGCGGCGCATCCCGAAGTCGGGATGCTGGGAACTCTTGGTTGCACCTGCCGGCGCGAGGCTTGGTACTACGGCTGTGAGCGGACCGCAACTTCGGATGTCTTCAAGGCGCTGGACACCGTCCCGGCCGGCCACTCTGCCTTCGCGCGCATTCGAGAGCATGCCCGTCTGGCGGTCGAAAACGGCTATGCCGGCAAAGAATACTGCCAGGGCGGAGCTTATGCGCTCTCGCCGGCGATGCTGACCCGCTTGTCCTCGATGGGCTGTCTCGATCGGCCCGAGGACTGGCTGCCGCTGGCCGTGCCCGAGGATGTCATGATGGGCATGTATGCGCGGACGGTGGGTTTGCGCAGCGTGGATTGTTCGCTGCCCGGCCAGCCCTTCGGGAATCACTTTGGCGGGTTGGCCTATCGCCCGGGCGAGTTAGTGGAGCGGGGTTATGCGTTGATTCACAGCGTGAAGAGAGATCTGGAACATTCCGAATCGGAAATTCGCCGCTATTTCCGCGCCCGCCGGCGCGCCCTTGATGGCAGGCATCGGACTTTCATGCCAACAGGGGCTTGAAATACTCAATTAGAGCTTTCTCCGTACGCGCCTCGGTGTATTGGTTGGCCGTTTCCAGACCGCCACGCCTTACTCTGCGCAACTCCGGTTGTATGTCATCGTAGGACGCCATCACTTCCAGCGTCCGTTCCAGCAGCGGGTAGGCGTGGTGCGTGGGAAAGACGTAGGCATTCGTGCCGTGGCGCAGATAGTCGCGCCCGCCGAATGCTTCGTAGCAGACCGGTATACATCCCGCGGCCATGGCTTCCGGCACCGTCGCGTTGAAGGATTCCTGGCAATTCACATTCACGAGAAGAGCCGCCCGGCGCAAGACCCGCGCCACCTCGCGGTGAGACTTGTTTTCCAACTCCGCGACCCGCCAGCCCAATGGGCCTGCGCGATCCCGCAATATTTGCCGCACAATCGGAAAGTCGCGGCACGCGACCTTGGGGCATAATACCACCTGCCGGCTACGCGGACGATTCCGCTTGACGCGATCTTGAAAAAAGTAAGGCGCGATGCATGGCGGAACCACAGGCGCCGCCACGCCGTAGTGCTTCTCGACAATCTCCCGCACGTGGGGCATCACCGCCATCGCCCCTATGTATCCAAGCTGGCGATAGTCTCTTGCGGACCCCAAGCCCGGCGCGATATACGAGCTGGCTTGCACGAAGACAATGCGTCGGCCCGCCCGGCGCAGTGCGTCCGGCTCCGCCGCAAAGACCTCGGGGACCACCAGGATATCCTGCGCGTGAGTCCGGAAAGAAGCCCGTTCACGATATGCGCGGGGAGCCTGAATGTCCAGCCAGCGGGCGCGGAAGCCGGGCTTCCCATGCAGCACGAAGGCGTCCACGCCGTGCGCGCACAGTATCCGTACATGGCAGTAGAGCATCCCCACGCCCCAACTCGGCGTTTGCGTGTCGGGAGCGTAATAGTAGACCTGCATGGACCGTCGAAAGCCCAGCATACATAATTCGCCGCGGATTTGTACGATTCCTGGTCTATAATCTTCGTTTCAATGCTAACCACCGAGTTGCGGGCGTCCGACGGGCGCCGCTGGCTGGCGGCCGGCCTTTTACGAACGGATTCCCGGACCGATCCCGCACCACGGGGAGTGTTGCCGTTGGCTGCCCTGGTAGAACATTCCACCGACGCCGTGTTGTTTCTGGACGACCGGCTGCGGGGCACATTCGACGAATCGCTGGGCACACTCTGGCAGGATATCCCCGCGGGCGAGGCCACCTTCATGGTCCTGATTCCCCGCCAGGCCGCGCCCCTGGTCGATCCCTATTTTGGCGAGCCGGCAACGTCGTTCGTATGCAGCGCCAGCGTGTTTTCCCAATATCTTGCCCTGGGCGTGGATTGCTGGCCGCAGTCCATTTGCTTCGCATTACTGCGCGCCATCGCGGACGGCGTCATTGCTGTCGATCGGCTCGTGGTGCGGCAGCTCCCCGAAACGGCGCATGGGGCAGGGCGCCATACCACCGTGCCAAAAGCGCTTTTGATGCCGCATCGCGGCAATCCACAGCATTTGGGAAGCGCCCTGCGCTATCTCCATCGCGCCGCCGGCGACAGTCTGTCGGTTTGCGTGGGCCTCGACGTGGACGATCCTTCCGCGTATGCCGGTTTGGTTGAAATGTATCCGCGGGTGAAGTTTTTCCAGTCCTGCCCGGCGCCAGTGGGTCCTTATGTCATCCGCCAGGAGCTTGCGGAACGATCCCGCGAGCCGTTGATTTGCCTGCAGGACTCCGACGATCTTTCCTGCTACGACCGCTTTACGACTCTTACCGGCGCACTGTCGGAAACGGGCTGCGGCATCGTCGGCTCCCATGAGCTTTGCCTGGACGAGATCCAGGTGACGGTGTATCCGGTGCGCTATCCCATCGATTCGTCGGCCGCGCTGGCGACGTGTCCAAATCATGCCCTGCTGCATGCCACGCTCATGGCGCGGCGGGAAGCGTTCTTCGGATGCGGCGGCTTGTCTACGCACCACATTGTGGCGAACGACACGCAGTTCATGTTGCGCGCGTTTTTCACGGCCGGCATCCGGAATGTGGATGAGTTTCTGTACATTCGCCGCCGCCATCCGGCGTCGCTCACCAACGCTCCCGAAACCGTGCACGACAATCCTCTGAGGCGCTCGCTGAATGCGCAGTGGACCGCCGACTTCGAGGCCGTCAAGCGGGGCGAGATGAAGCTGGAGGATTCGACTTTGCGCCCGATGCGCCGCCGCGAACCGTATCGCATGGAGCGTCTCTACCCGCAGTGTTGATCCACATGTGGGGCAGGCTCGCAGCCTGCGGCGGCCTCGCAGGCCGGCCCGCAGCGTCACAGGCACGCCGGCGGGATCCCAAAGTCTCGCAGCTCGTCGCCGAGCGCAAGAGGCCGCCCCCAGACACGGTTCGACAGGTTTCGCCCATGCACCACCTGCAGCCACGCCGCCGGCTCCGGGATCTGTACCACCGGCCCGATCCGGTCGAGATGCGCGTGGTTTCCACAATAAACCGTCGCGTAGTTTTCGGCCCGCTCCACAAGGCTGACGAAGGGATTGCATAAGTTCTGTCCGCGATATAGCCTTCCCTGTTGCCATATGTAGCCGTTGGTGAAGTTGAGAAACTCGAAATCCTGGCCCGTGAAATGCTTTTGAATCGTATCCACGAACGTCCGCGAAACCGCATCGTCGTTGTCCAAGCGCGTGGTGATCAGGTGCGAAAATCCCTGCACAAGATCGGCAATCGCCGCGCGCACCATGGCTTGGTCGAACACATTGAAGAAAAAGATGGGACGGAAGGTCTTCCACTCCGCGAGAGCCCGAACACGCTCCCGCAGAGCGGCGGGCATCTCAGGATGACAAAAAACCACCCAATCGAAATTGTGGTTCGTTTGGCTGCGCACGGATGGGAAACAGAAGCGCTCAAAAATAGCGAAGCGATGCCCGATCCAATCCGGGCCGGGTGGATCACACTGCTCGATCCGCACATTGAAGCGTGTCAGGATCAGATGCCGGAACCGGCTCATGAGACTTATATACTATAGAATGATTCTGTCCGGTCGAAGCATGCCCCGCTGGTCACTCGAGGAATTGCGCAAGGCCGCCGGTATTGCAGCCGCGATCGAAGGTTGCCGCGCGCCCCGCCGCCGCCGGGCAGTTGCCCAAGTGGACCTGTCGCTGCGGGCGGCGATCCCGCTGTTGGACGGTTTGGGCGGGGGCACGCGCGCGGTGCTGGTCCGCCAGCTCTTGCGAGCTTTGGGATTCGACGAGCGCAGCCACCTGGAATGGCGGCTCGAGCACAAACTGGTGCAGGGCCTCGTGTTGCATGCTTACCTGCCAGGCATGGTGCCGGTAACCCGCGGTCTGGCCGCCGCACTCTTCGGCCAGGATCCGGACGGTGTCCAAAATTACCTGGACTGCGAACTCCCCGGCGGCTATGTGGTCAAGACCGCCCTAGGCGATTCATCCGGTGAGTCGCCGGACGGTGCGGGAACGCAAGTCATTCCCAAATACGCCCTGGAAGGCGCGCGCGCCTTGCCGCCGCGGCTCATCGATGAGGAGTACGTCATCCAGGAGCGGATTCCCATCGCGCGGGAATATCGCGTTCACAGCCTGGAAGATCTGGTCATAGAGGACCTGACGTTCCACAGGTACACGGGCGGAAGCATTCCAGGAGAACGCGATGCGCCAAACTGTTTTGTGCAGTCCGCGCTTGATCGTCTCCCGGATGCCCTGGTCGGCGGCTCCCTTCTGGCTTGGGACGTAGCTCTGACCCCAGCAGGAAGTTTCACGATCGTCGAGGTTAATTTCAGCGGATTTCATCCCGTCTTCAAACGCGGGTTCCACTGCAGCGGCTACTTCCACGATTACAATTGGGGAGCATGCGACACTGCCCGCCTGCTGAACCACGTGGCCCGTACGGACGGCGTCGATGTCGTGGTCCACGCGGACGCTCCGGATTATCCTGAAGAGAATTGTTTTTATGCGGATGTCGCTGCTTGGCAGGCGCGGCATCGGACGGCGGCACTGGCGCATGTAGGGCTGGAGAGACGTTATGCCACAAACCCCGATTGATCGCACGCGCCGCCCCGCGCCTGCGCCAGCGTGGTCGCCCGAGGAACTGGCGGAAGTCGCGCCACTGCTGGAAGAGATCGATGCCTTTGCGCCGACGCGGCCTCGGCCGCCCGTCGACGGCGAACTGAAGCTGGCGCTCTCGGATGCCCTCCCGCTGCTGCCCGAGCTCGCCGCCAGCACACGCCAGCTACTCACCCGGCAGCTCATGCAACGGCTGGGTTTCGATGAGCGGCGGCTGGCGAAGTGGCGCCTGGAGCACAAGCTGATCCAAGCCCTGGTGTTCGATCGCTACGCGCCGGGCAGCCTGCCGGTGACCTGCGGCCTGGATCGCATCGCATGGCGAACCGGCCTCGGGAATCTGCGCCTATCCTTGCGCGACCGGTTTCCTTCCGGATTTGTGGTGAAAACGGGCCTCGGCGATTCCTCCGGCGACAACTGCGATTTCCGGACCGAGGCGGCTCTTTCGTGGATCGAGAACGGCGGGCGGGGAAATCCCGCGCCTTCCCTGTTGACAAGCGAGGAGTTCGTCGTGCAGGAACGGGTCGCGATTCGGCGCGAGTACCGCGTGCATACAGTCGAGGACCGCGTCATCGAAGACCTGACGGTCCGCCGTCACCACGGCACCGTAGGTCCGGGAGAAAGAAGCGCGCCCAACCGGCGCGTGCAATCTATTCTCGACATGCTGCCTGCCGGACTGACGGCAGGCGCGATTCTGGCTTGGGATGTCGCCGTGACTGAAGATGGTTCGGTCTCTGTGATCGAAATTAATATTGGGGGCATGCATACGGTCTATAATCCAGGCTTCCATGCGAGTGGCTACTACCATCACAAGCACTATGGGTGCGTCTACACCGCCCGTTTACTGCTGTTCATCGAGCGGACTTACAAGTGCAGCATCAGCGTACTTGCCGATGCGCCGGATCGCGCTGAGGAACGCAGCTTTTATGAAGAAGTTAATGACTGGAAGTCGCGTTTTTGAAGAAATCTTGTCTTTTGTGGAACACGGCCAAGATAAACAATATAAACCAAATAAATACATTGACAATTATTAGGGCATCCGTTAGAATCGACCCACCGATACGGGATTGCCGGATCCCGAGACTCTAGCGCTGTCTGGCGTGAACGAAAGGTAGTCATGGGCAAGCCGAAAAAAGGCGGGTACCCCGCCGTGCAGCCAACGATACATTACGTAGCGATCTGGAACAACGAAATCGACAACGCGACGATCGCTTGGGGCGACTCGATCGTATGGATGAACAACGACCACGTGACGCATGCCCTGGCGGCGCTGGGCGGCGACGGCAAGCCAGATCCGGCGAAAGCGTGGGGACCGCCGATGGGTCCCGTGGGCTCCCCGACCGCGAATTCCCCGGAGTTCCAGTTCCCTTGGAACCAGCCAACTCCCCCACCGAAGGACCCGCAGGTTTATGCGTATGGCCTGCTCGACCACCCTACGTCGACCGCCAAAGTGACTGTGCAGATCAAGGTTTAAAGTGAGAGCGGCTCCCGGCCCGGTTGTACTTGAGAAAGGTGAATGTATGGAAGACTCTGCGAAACAGCTAAACGAAGCCGGGAACGGCAAGCCTGACGGAGTTCCGGCTAGCTACTTACCCTCGCAGACGCCGACGCGCCGCGGATTTCTGTCGCGGGCGTTAACGGCCGCATCGGGATTGGCTCTGGCCGACGCTCTGGTTGCGTCAGCGCTGGAAGCTGCGCCGCCGGGCACTGTGCCTCCTTGTCCCGCGTGTGACGAGAAAGCGCCCGCTTCGCCCGATTGCTCGACGCCGGGATTACCCTTCGTCCCGGTAACCGAATTCGTCAGTAAGAATGGGAAACTGAACGCCAATATCACGGTAGGGGTGGCGTGGAGAAACGTGGCCGTCATCGCGGAGGCCGGCTACCAATGCAACCCCACGCGGGTCCGCTATTACGAAGGACTGGATTTGAACAGCGGCAAAAAGTGGCCCGCCAACCGTCACGTCCCCGGCCCGGGGCCTACCCTCCGCGCGCGCGTGGGCGACGATGTTTCGATTCACCTGCTGAATGCCATCAACCCAGCCTGTTTTGCTCCCACGCCTCACAACGACAATGGGTGCAACGTGGTCAATCAGCTCGCGCCCGGCGGTGGGACTCAAGAGCTTTACCCGCGAACCGACACCGCCCCATCTTGCTTCCACGGAGACAACATCACCAATTTGCACTATCACGGCACGCATGTCTCTCCCGATGGACACGCCGACAACGTGATGATCGATGTCGTGCCGGAGTGTCAGGAACTGCCCGTCAAACCCCCACCTGGCTTCTACCGCGGTAGGTTCGATAACTATTTCAAGATCACTCCGCCGCCTGCCCCCGGTCAGAACGCGGACCCATCCAAGCCGTTTCACATGGGCCAGGCGCCCGGTACGCACTGGTATCATGCGCATAAGCACGGCTCGGTAGCTTTGCAACTGATGAATGGAATGGCCGGCGCTTTCGTCATCGAGGGCGAATTCGACGACCAGTTGGAAGCGCTAATCCCCGGTTTGCGGCGAACCGAGAAGGTCCTCGTAATTCAGCAGCTCGGCAGCGCCCCTAGCATCGTATTTTGCCCGCCGGCCGGGCCACTCGACACCGGGATTACCGGTAATCCGATTCCGCTCGTGAATGGACAAGTGCAGCCCACCATCGATATGCAGCCTGGGGAAATCCAGCGGTGGCGTATCGTCAATGGCACGATGCACCAGACCGCCTATGTCAAGTATTCGTTCCTTGCCGCGGACGTTTACGCCGGTTTGAAGTCGCAGGCGTCACCTGGCCGGCCCATCAGCCTCAACGTTTCCGATGTGGGATACGTACCCCAAATCCGGCAGATCGCTTACGATGGCGTCCAGCTTGCGCCGGAAAGATATGGCGATCCGGCTTTCGGCCAGTCGCAGCAGTTTAGCCTGGCGCCGGCAAATCGCGTGGACATACTGGTTCAGGCGCCGTCAACGCCCGGTAAGGCCGTGCTGGTGTTTCAGGCGAATAATACGGCGCCATGCAACGTGACGCCGCCCGGTTCGGGGCCGGAGCCGGTGCTGCTGCACGTGAACGTGGCGGGCCAGCCGAAGGCGATGAGCTTCCCAGCGCCCGATCGGTTCCCTGAAATGCCGGCCTGGTTGCAGTGGGACGAGAACGACCCGCGCAACGCTATCTATTGCCAACGCACTCTGAAGTTCGATAACGATCCCACCGGCAGGCCGGCAATCAACGGCAAAGCTTACGATGGTACGCCTAACATCGAGCTCTTGTTGAACACGGCCGAAGAGTGGACGCTCGAGAACTGCTGGCCAAGCTCCGTCCACCCGTTTCACATCCACGTGAACCCGTTTCAGGTTCTCGAGGTGTATGACCCGAACGCTGCGACGCAGACCCAGCTCACTGCGCCGTTCAACTGGCACGATACGATTGCGATCCCCGCCGCGAAGGACGTTGGAGGGCCGCACCCGATACCGGGCCGTGTGCGAATTCGCCATCGCTTCGTGGATTTTCCGGGCACCTTCGTGCTCCACTGTCACATTCTAGATCACGAGGACCGCGGCATGATGCAGGAGGTCGTTATTGTCGACCCGGCCCATCCTAAGTTTCCGCCCATAGGAGCGCACCATTAGTGCTCCCACGCCGCAATCGCCGCCACCCAGCGCGGGTTTGACACCATCGGTTCAGGATGGCAGCCCTCGCTCCATCCTCTTAACTTTTACCAAATTCTTTTGGATCTTTCTCTCCGCCGAGAACCTGTATGACACGGGTATCTATATCTTTGTTCTGCTTTATAACTTATACCTGCTGGACCTGGGTTACCGGGAAGACTTCCTTGGATGGGTGACCGCAGCCATGTCGGCCGGGAGTATTATCGGCTCGCTGCCGGCCGCCGCCATCGTGCACCGGCTGGGATTGAAGCGGACATTGATTTGCAGTTCGGCGGGAGTCGCGCTTTTGTGCATGGGCCGCACCGCTTCTCTCGGTGGCGCGTGGCTGATCGCGACCGCGTTCGCGGCCGGCGTGATCTCCGCCATTTGGGCCGTATCTCTGGTGCCGGTAGTTGCCGCGTTGACCACAGATCGCAATCGACCTTTGGGATACAGTTTGTGGTGTGGATGGGGTATCGGCTTAGGCGTGCTTTGCGGCGTCCTGGCCGGCGCCCTGCCGGGATGGATATTAAAGTGGGATCTGGCGGCCAGCCCCACCGCCGCCAAACGGCTCGCCCTATTGTTTGGCGCCGCGGTGGCGTTGTTTTCTCCGATTTTGCTGGTGCGCCTGCCTCTGGGCGGACGCGCCGCAACCGGGCCGAAGATTTTCCCCAGAAGCCCGTTCGTCGTTCGCTACCTCGTCGTGTCCACCGTCTGGAACATCGGGGTCGGCGTTTTCAATCCTTTTTTCTCGGCCTATTTCGCGCGTCAATTGCACCTTTCCGTCGAGCGAATCGGATTCATTTTTTCCGCCTCGCAACTGGCGCAGCTCGGCGCACTGATGGCGGCGCCCCTGGTGCTCAAACGGTTCGGTGTGGTATCGGGGACCTCCATGATGCAGGCGGGCGTGGCTCTGTCCCTGGCGCTACTCTCCACCGGCCCCTCCGCTGCGATCGCGGGAATCGTGTATGCGATGTATGGGTCCTTTCAGTATATGAGTGAGCCCGGCGTGTTCACGCTGCTCATGTCTCGCGTTGAGCCGGCCGAGCGCGCGGGAGTATCCTCCCTCAATTTTTTCGTGATGTCCGCTTCGCAAGCCGCCGCGGCGGCCATCGCGGGCACGGCGGTAGTGCGCTTCGGTTATCAACCAGTGCTGATTTTCGCCGCCGTTACCACCGCGCTTTCGGCGTACCTGTTCCGGCGCCTGCTCCAGGAATTTAATCGCCCCTGAACCGACCGTCTCCCGGCCGATCAAAACAGCAGCTTCAGAGCGAGCTGAATGCTGCGCGGGCCGCCGCTGTTGAACAAAGGCGACAGTAATCCGCCGCTGGACGCGTTGGCCATCTCCTGTGAAAGGCCGAAGGAACTTCCCGCGGTCAGCAGGTTGTTTCCCGACGCCGACGGTATCGCAAAATTCGGGTGATTGTAAATGTTAAAGAACTCCGCCCGGAACTGCACCGAAACCCGCTCGCTGGCTTTAAACGTTTTCAGCAGGCTCAGATCGAGTTGTTGCAGACCGGGTGCGCGCAGGATATTACGGCCGGCATCCCCGTAGGTGCCTGCCGCCGGAAGAGCGAACGCCGCTGCATTCGCCACGCGGTACGGCGGCGCCGAGGAAGCGATGTAGAGCGGTTGGCCCGGCACCAGGTTGGGGCGCTGATTATCGGCTGCGAACTGATCGCCGTTGCCGGCGATATCCTGGCCGTTCAGCGGCGTATAGGGCACGCCCGTTTGCAGGGTGAAAAAGCCTTCCACTGCCCACCCTGTCAGCAACGCCGCGGCCGCCTTTCCGAAGCGCGCCGATTTGCCGGGCAGATCGTAAGAGAAACCGGCCACCAGGTTGTGCCGGATATCGAAGTCGCTCGAAGCGTACTCCGCGTGAAAATCGTAGGGATTGGAGCCGGTGTATGAGGAGTTGATGGAAGTGCCGGTGGGGTTCGAAGCGTCGTCGAGCGAGTGCGCCCACGTGTAGGATGCGGTCAGTTCCACCCCGCGGCTCAGCCGCCGCGTTACATTTGCCTGGAGCGCGTTGTAATCGGAGATGGCGTTGGTCTCAATCAGTTCGAGCGCGCCCGTCGAAAAGTTCGTGTTGGGCGCCACTCCGGTTGCCGGGTCTATCAGGTTCAAAGGCTGCATATGAATCAGGTGCCGGCCCAGCGCTCCGACGTAGCTGGCCTGCACCACCGTCTTGCTATCCAGTTGCCTTTGCAAGTTCAGGCTGTACTCGTAAGTGAAAGGCGTGCGAAAGGTCGTGGGATCGTAGACCGTGGCGCTGCCGAACGGCGGCTGGCCGGTGATCGTGGTGATCAGCAACGAGGGGTTGACCGGCACGGTCACCGGGCCGCCCAGCGCGGCGCCCAGGAGGAAATTGGTGATCTTGAACGGCGGCCCAAATGCCAATTGCGTGGCATTTACAGTCGGCAGATCGTAATAGACGCCAGCGCCGCCGCGCAGGACCGTCTTGGCGTCGCTGGTCAGTTGGTAGGCAAAGCCGATGCGTGGGGCAAAGTTATCATGGTCGCCATTGTGTACGGGCGCGCCGGGAGTTCCCAAGGTCGCGGTGGCGATGTTATCCAGCCCGACGATGGGGCTAAAACGGCCGTGGGCCTCGGTCGGCACCGTATCGAGCTCATATCGCAAGCCGAGATTGAGCTTCAGCCGCGGCGTGATGCGGATGTCGTCTTGAGCGTAGAAGGCGTAATTGGTGAATCGCACGCCGAAATCGGTTTCCGCGGCTTGATTGAAGAAATAGACGGGGTTGTTATTGACTACGTCTTCGACTGTATTGAAGAAGTAGACGCCGCTCGAAAGCGGCTGCAGGTTGGGATTGTCCTGGACGCGCCGCACCCAAAAGCCGGACTTGAAAGTGTTCCGCCCTTGGATGTAAGTCACGTCGTCGTTGAAACTGAAAAGATTGTTGTTCTGCAGTTCCGGAGGATTTGGCGATTCGGCGTAGGGCAGGCTGAAGATATAGATCCCGGGCGGGATCGCATCGCCGGCGGAGTTTAATGGGATCGGCTCGGCGCCGCCAAAGCTGTCGGCGGCGCCAAACGAACTATTGGCGCTGCGCACGAATCCGAAGCGCGCCTCGTTAAACAATTGCGGCGTGAACCGATGCACTTCCGAGAGGCTCGCGCTCTGCACCCTGGAACGGTTGCGGGAAAGTGTGTTGAGATAAAATGCCCGCAGCAGGCCCAACGAGTCGCTGAACGAGTAGAGCGCGAAGAAATCGTCGCTAGCCGAAAAACGGTGGTCCACGCGGCCGCTGAAATCCGTTTCACCCACCAGGTTGGCGGCGGTGGCGAAGTAGGGGGCGGTTCCGTCACTACTGTCCGGGCCGGTAGGCAGAGGGTACTCATCGAGCAGGGCCTGCAGCGCCGGGCTGGCTTCCGCGCGGGCGGCCAGAGACGGCACGCGCCCGTTGGCATTCACGCCGACGCGCTGGCGCAGTCCTTCGAACGACGCGAAGAAGAACGTGCGGTC
>Ga0187887_10000432_pt1 | contig 41869 bp, 36 predicted proteins | sample June2016WEW_7_10_FD_132977 | JGI IMG/M metagenome (GOLD analysis project Ga0187887, IMG submission 132977) | Peatland microbial communities from SPRUCE experiment site at the Marcell Experimental Forest, Minnesota, USA - June2016WEW_7_10 | ecosystem: Environmental > Terrestrial > Soil >... | reverse complement strand
CTCATCGTCAGCGGTGACCGCGACAACTTGCAGCTGGTCAACGACCACGTCACGGTGCTGATGACCCGGCGCGGCATCAGCGACATGACCCGGTTCACCCCGCAGGAGGTCGAGGCCAAGTACGGCCTGACCCCGGCGCAGTACCCGGACTTCGCCGCGCTGCGTGGCGACCCCAGCGACAACCTGCCGAGCATCCCCGGGGTCGGGGAGAAGACCGCGGCCCGGTGGGTCTCCGAGTTCGGCTCGCTCACCGAGCTGGTCGACCGGGTCGACGAGGTCAAGGGCAAGGCGGGCGAGAGGCTGCGCGAGCACCTCGGCAACGTGCTGCGCAACCGGCAGCTGACCGAGCTGGCCCGGGACGTCCCGCTCGAGTCGGGCCCCGCCGACCTGCGGCCGGTGCCGTGGGACCGCGACCAGATCCATCAGCTCTTCGACACGCTCCAGTTCCGCGTCCTTCGCGACCGCCTGTACAGCACGCTCCCTAACGGAATTACCGGCCCGGCCACCACGGCCGGGACTGAGGCGTCGGGGCCGGCTCACGGGTTCGAGGTCGCGGTGTCGGTGCCCGGCCCGGATGAGCTGGCCGCGTGGCTGGAGGAGCACGCCACCGGGACGGGCCGGACGGGAGTCGCAGTCCACGGCACCTGGGGCCGCGGCACCGGGACCATGGACGGCCTGGCGCTGGCCGCCGCGGACGGGGCCGGGGCGTTCGTGGACCCGGTCACGCTGACCGAGGACGACGAGCGGGCCCTGGCCGCCTGGCTCGCCGACCCGGGCCAGCCCATAGCGCTGCACGACGCCAAGGGGCCGATGCACGCGCTGGCCGCCCGCGGCCTCGAGCTGGCCGGCCTGACCACCGACACGGCGCTGGCGGCCTACCTGGCCCTGCCGGGCCAGCGCTCGTTCGACCTGGCCGACCTGGCCCTGCGCTACCTGGGCAAGGAACTCCGCGACGGCGGGACCGCCACCGGCCAGCTCACCCTGGACCTGTCCGGCGGGGAAGACGGCGGGGAGGATGACGGCGAGGCGGAGGCTGCCGTGGCGCTGGTGCTGCGCGCCGCGGCCACCGCGGAACTGGCCGACGCCCTGGACGCGGACCTGGAGCAGCGCGGCGCCGCGCAACTGCTCTCCGACGTGGAACTGCCGCTGGTCGACGTGCTGGCCAGGATGGAGCGGGCCGGGATCGCGGCGGACACCCATCACTTCGCCGACATGTCCGCCAGCCTGGGCGGCGAGGTGAAGGCCGCCGAGCAGGCGGCGTTCCGGATCATCGGGCACGAGTTCAACCTCGGCTCACCCAAGCAGCTGCAGGAAGTGCTGTTCACCGAGCTGGGCCTGGCCAAGACCAAGCGGATCAAGACCGGCTACACCACCGATTCCGAGGCGCTCACCAGCCTGCTCGCGCAGACCGGGCACCCGGTGCTGGAGCACCTGCTGCGGCACCGGGACGTGGCCAGGCTCAAGAGCATCGTGGACTCGCTGATCCCCATGGCGGACGAGGACGGCCGGATCCACACGACGTACAACCAGATGATCGCGGCTACCGGGCGGCTCTCCTCGACCGACCCGAACCTGCAGAACATCCCGATCCGCACCGAGGAGGGGCGCCGGATCCGTCAGGGTTTCGTGGTCGGCAGCGGCTACGAGACACTGCTCACCGCCGACTACAGCCAGATCGAGCTGCGCATCATGGCCGACCTGTCCGGCGACACCGCACTCGAGGAGGCGTTCACGTCCGGGCGCGACTTCCACACCGAGACAGCGTCCCGGGTTTTCGGGGTCCCGGCCGACGAGGTCACGGTCGAGATGCGCAGCAGGATCAAGGCGATGAACTACGGGCTGGCCTACGGGCTGTCCGCCTACGGCCTGTCCCAGCAGCTGCACATCACCCCGGACGAGGCCCGCGTCCTGATGGACGAGTACTTCGAGCAGTTCGGCGGGATCAGGGACTACCTGTACGCGGTGGTGGACCAGGCCCGCAGGGACGGCTACACCCAGACCGTCCTCGGCCGCCGGCGCTATCTGCCCGACCTGACCTCCGACAACCGTCAGCGCCGGGAGATGGCCGAGCGGATGGCGCTCAACGCCCCGATCCAGGGCTCCGCCGCCGACGTCATCAAGGTGGCCATGCTCCAAGTCGACCAGGCCCTCCGGGAGGAAGGCCTGCGCTCCCGCATGCTGCTCCAGGTACACGACGAGCTGGTCTTCGAGGTTGCCCGCGGAGAGCTCGACCAGCTGCGCGAACTGGTCACCCGCACCATGCGCAGCGCCTTCGACCTGCGCGTGCCGCTGGAAGTGTCGCTCGGCACCGGCTGCAGCTGGGCCGAGGCCGGGCACTGAGTTACCCGGGGGGCGAACCCCCCGGACCCCCACTTGCCCGCTCCCGTAGGCACGTCGTCTGCTGCCCGCGCCGGGTTGATCGCCGGCTCGGCGAGACACGGCTGCGCCGCGCCTCCCCTCGCCAGCGAGCTGTCCCCGAGGGGGGCGCCCCTGCGCCGCGCCTCCCGTCCCCGGGCAGGGGGACACGGCTGCGCCGCGTCCCCCTGCCCGGCGCGGCCCTCGGGTTGAGACCGGGAGTAAAAAGCCGCGGGATCGCGTTGAAAACCCCAGCGTCCAGGGTGGATGCGAGCGGTAACGATCATGCGGCGATCGGGGTCTCAGATTGACCGGGTGGCTTAGCTCTCATATCCTGAGCGCTGCGCCGTGTTCTGGTGCAGTCCGCCGTGGCCAGGCAAAGTTACGGGGTGGCCCTGAGGCCCCTCCGTGGCTCGCCTGGCGGGTCGGCCAGCCAAATCCAGTGCACTCTGTAGGCCCACCTGACGGGCCCTCGGTATGGCGCGTCCACACTACTTTCTGTCCGCCGGAGCCAACCAACACATGACGAGCAGCACAGAGGCCAGCCCGACCCCCAAGGTGGCGGTCAACGACATCGGGTCGCAGGAAGCCTTCCTCGCCGCGATCGACGAGACCATCAAGTACTTCAACGACGGTGACATTGTCGAAGGCACTGTCGTCAAGGTCGACCGAGACGAGGTCTTGCTCGACATCGGCTACAAGACGGAGGGGGTCATCCCCTCCCGTGAGCTGTCGATCAAGCACGATGTGGACCCCCACGACGTGGTCAAGGTCACCGACCACATCGAGGCCCTTGTCCTCCAGAAGGAGGACAAGGAGGGCCGCCTCATCCTGTCCAAGAAGCGTGCGCAGTACGAGCGCGCCTGGGGCACGATCGAGAAGATCAAGGATGATGACGGGGTCGTCACCGGCACCGTCATCGAGGTGGTCAAGGGCGGCCTGATCCTCGACATCGGCCTCCGCGGGTTCCTGCCCGCGTCGCTGGTGGAGATGCGCCGGGTCCGTGACCTGCAGCCCTACGTAGGCCGGGAGATCGAAGCCAAGATCATCGAGCTGGACAAGAACCGCAACAACGTGGTCCTGTCCCGCCGGGCGTGGCTCGAGCAGACCCAGTCCGAGGTCCGCCAGAATTTCCTGAACACGCTGCAGCGCGGCCAGATCCGCAAGGGCACCGTCTCCTCCATCGTCAACTTCGGCGCGTTCGTCGACCTCGGTGGCGTGGACGGCCTGGTGCACGTGTCCGAGCTGTCCTGGAAGCACATCGACCACCCGGGTGAGGTGGTCGAGGTCGGCCAGGAGGTCACCGTCGAGGTGCTGGACGTGGACATGGACCGGGAGCGTGTCTCCCTGTCGCTGAAGTCCACCCAGGAAGACCCGTGGCAGCAGTTCGCGCGGACCCACCAGATCGGCCAGGTCGTGCCCGGCCGGGTCACCAAGCTGGTCCCGTTCGGTGCGTTCGTGCGCGTCGAGGAGGGCATCGAGGGCCTGGTGCACATCTCCGAGCTGGCGGACCGGCACGTCGAGATCCCTGAGCAGGTCGTGCAGGTCGGCGACGAGATCTTCGTGAAGATCATCGACATCGACCTGGACCGGCGGCGGATCAGCCTGTCCCTCAAGCAGGCCAACGAGGGCACGGCCGGCGAGGCTGTCGGCGACGACTTCGACCCGACCCTCTACGGCATGCCCGCGACCTACGACGAGCAGGGTAATTACGTCTACCCCGATGGCTTCGACGCCGAGACCGGCGAGTGGCTTGAGGGCTTCGACACCCAGCGCGAGGAGTGGGAGCGGCAGTACGCGCAGGCCAGGTCCCGGTTCGAGGCGCACCGCCGCCAGATCACCGAGGCCCGCAGCAAGGCCGAAACCGCCGAGGGCGGCGAGGATGGCGGCGACACGGGCGCCGGCACGCACACGTCGGGCACCCCCGACGGGGGCAGTTCCAGCGGCGGCGCCCTGGCCTCCGACGAGGCACTGGCCGCACTGCGCGACAAGCTATCCGGGGGCCAGAGCTAACTCACTGGTCCCGGCACCGATCCATGATCGCCCCCGGTTCCCAGAGGCCACGGCCACGGGCCGGGCGATCATGGATCGGTGATCGGTAGCATGCTCTTTAAAGTTGGCCTGACCGGGGGAATCGGCTCCGGCAAGAGCGAGGTCTCCCGTCGGCTGGCCGGCTACGGCGCGCTGATCATCGACGCGGACCTGCTGGCCCGGGAGGTCGTCGAGCCACACACCCCTGGCCTCGCCCAGGTAGTCGGCGTGTTCGGCACAGGAGTCCTGGCCGGCGACGGCACCCTGGACCGGCAGCGGCTCGGTGAGATCGTCTTCTATGACGACGAGCTGCGCGCCAAGCTGAACGCCATCGTCCACCCGCTGGTCGGGGAGCGCATCCGTGAGCTGGAGCAGGGTGCTGACCGCGGCGCCATCGTGGTCGAGGCAGTCCCGCTGATCGCCGAGAACCACTTGGCCGAGTTCTTCGATCTCGTCGTCGTGGTGGATGTCCCGCCCCGGATCCAGGAAGACCGCCTGACCCGGGACCGCGGCATGACCCGTGAGCAGGTCGCGGCCCGGGTGGGGGCTCAGGCCGGCCGGGAGGACCGGCTGGCCATCGCGGACATCGTGCTGGACAACTCCGGGTCTCTGGCTGAACTCGACCGCGAGGTCGGGGAGCTGTGGGCCGAACTCTGCCGCCGGGCGAACGCCGCGCAGGAGTCCTGAGCCCCGCCGGGTTCTGTCCGACCCCGGAAATACAGTGGAGTGTGCGGGAGTTTAGCGACGGGGAGGAGGCGGCGACGTGCGACCAGTGAGTGACCTGCAGCGGCGGGTGGCGCCGTTCGAGGTGGTCACGGACATGGTTCCGTCCGGTGACCAGCCGAGGGCCATTGCCGAGATGGAGCGCCGGGTGAACGGCGGCGAGCGGGACACCGTCCTGCTGGGCGCCACCGGCACCGGCAAGACCGCCACCGTGGCCTGGCTGGCCGAGCGGGTGCAGCGGCCGGTCCTGGTCATGCTGCCGAACAAGACGCTGGCCGCCCAGTTCGCGAACGAGCTGCGCGAGATGCTCCCGAACAACGCGGTCGAGTACTTCGTCTCCTACTACGACTATTACCAGCCCGAGGCGTACATCCCGCAGACCGACACCTACATCGAGAAGGACTCCTCGATCAACGACGAGGTGGAGCGGCTGCGCCACTCGGCGACCAACTCGCTGCTCACCCGCCGGGACACGATCGTGGTGGCCTCGGTCTCCTGCATCTACGGGCTGGGCACCCCCCAGGAGTACGTGGACCGGATGGTCCCGCTCCGGGTCGGGCAGACCATCGAGCGGGACGCCCTGCTCCGCCGGCTGGTCGGCATGCAGTACGCGCGCAACGACCTGTCCTTCACCCGGGGCACCTTCCGGGTCCGCGGCGACACCATCGAGATCATCCCGGTCTACGAAGAGATGGCCATCCGGATCGAGATGTTCGGCGACGAGATCGAGCGGCTGATGACGCTGCACCCGCTGACCGGCGAGGTAATCAGCGAGGACGAGGAGCTGTACATCTTCCCCGCCTCGCACTATGTGGCAGGCCCGCAGCGGATGGAACGCGCTATCGCGGGGATCGAGACTGAGCTGGAAGAGCGGCTGGAGGAGCTGGAGAGGGCGGGCAAGCTGCTGGAGGCGCAGCGGCTGCGGATGCGCACCACCTACGACATTGAGATGCTCCGCCAGGTGGGCAGCTGCTCGGGCATCGAGAACTACTCGAGGCACATCGATGGCCGTGAGGCCGGCAGCCCGCCGAACACCCTCCTCGATTACTTCCCCGAGGACTTCCTCCTGGTCATCGACGAGTCGCACAACACCGTCCCGCAGATCGGGGCGATGTACGAGGGCGACGTGTCGCGGAAGCGGGCCCTGGTCGAGCACGGGTTCCGGCTGCCCAGCGCGATCGACAACCGCCCACTCACCTGGGACGAGTTCACTGAGCGGATCGGCCAGACCGTGTACCTGTCGGCCACGCCCGGCCCCTATGAGCTGCAGCGGGTGGGCGGTGACGTGGTCGAGCAGGTGATCCGGCCGACCGGCCTGATCGACCCCCAGGTCATCATCAAGCCGACCAAGGGCCAGATCGACGACCTGGTGGACGAGATCAGGACGCGGGCCGAGCGGTCGGAGCGGGTGCTGGTCACCACCCTGACCAAGAAGATGGCCGAGGACCTGACCGACTACCTGCTCGAACTTGGCATCCGGGCCCGGTACCTGCACAGCGAGGTGGACACCCTGCGCCGGGTGGAACTGCTCCGTGAGCTGCGGGTCGGCGAATACGACGTGCTGGTCGGGATCAACCTGCTCCGCGAGGGACTGGACCTGCCCGAGGTGTCGCTGGTAGCCATCCTGGACGCCGACAAGGAGGGCTTCCTGCGCTCGGGCACGTCCCTGATCCAGACCATCGGCCGGGCCGCGCGGAACGTGTCCGGCCAGGTCCACATGTACGCCGACCAGATCACACCGTCCATGCGGCGGGCGATCGACGAAACTGACCGGCGGCGGGCCAAGCAGATCGCCTACAACACCGAGCACGGCATCGACCCCACCCCGCTGCGCAAGCGGATCGCCGACATCCTCGACCAGCTGGTCCGGGAGGACGCGGACACCGAGAAGCTGATCGGCGGGAGCGGGCGCCAGCAGAGCCGGGGCAAGACCCCGGTGCCTGGACTGTCCTCGCGGGTGCGGGCCTCAGCCGCCGGTGCGGGCGAGGGCGAAGGCGGCGGCGCCGCGCGGGGCGACCTGATCGCGCTGATCACCCAGCTGACTGAGCAGATGCACACCGCTGCGGCGGAGCTGCAGTTCGAGGTGGCGGCCCGGATCCGGGACGAGATCAAGGAATTGAAGCAGGAGCTGCGGGGGATGCAGGCGGCAGGGGTCTGATCTGACCCGTTTATGCTGGTCAGGCCGGACGGCAGACGTCCCAGCGGCCGCGTCGCGGGTATCGCGAGGCGGTGGCGGGTACGGCAGGTGCCACTGATCGTGGCGAGTTCTCACCGAGCGGAACCACTGGCGCCTCCCACACGTCCAAGTCTTTGTAGTTCAGGGTACTGAGCGGTCCAGGCCGCCGCTCAGTGCCCTGGACACAGTGATTTTTCGGCCCTTTTGGCTGCCCAGGGAACGGAGGACACCATGGGCGTGCCCGGAACCCAGTCCGGCCGTCTCACCCGCCCGGGACTGCTCGTCCTGGCCGCCGCGGGCGCGGCGATGCTGATGGGCGCCTGCGGGAGCCAGGCCGCCACCACGTCCAGCGCGACCCAGCCGACCAGCACCGCCAGTCCGGGGAGCACCGGCACGGCCAGCCCGGCGAGCACCGGCACCGCCGACCCGGGAAGCTCCAGCAGCGCGGCGCTATGCTCCGAGCCGGCCGCGGTAACCCGGCTGGTGGTCAGCCGGGTCAGCGCCCTGCCGCAGAACCACGTGCACTTCGCCTTCCCGGCCGGGATCACCGTGCCCGGCCCCGCGCGGGCGCGCGCGGTGGCCGAGGCAGTCTGCGGGCTGCCCGCCATGCCCCGCATGGTCATGAGCTGCCCCGCCGACTGGGGGGTCAGTTACCGGCTCAGCTTCGCCGCAGGCTCCAGGGGCTTCCCCGTAGTCACCGCCAGCGCCGGAGGCTGCGAGGGGGTGGACGGGGCAGGCCCGGTGCGCTCGGCCGACCGCTCACCCGGGTTCTGGACCGTCCTTGCCCACGCCATGGGCATCAGCAGCGGCGCAGCGCTGCGGGGCACTAGCCCGGTCCGCCCGGGCACCGGGATGGTCGGGCCACACACGAGCCCGTTCCGCCCAGGCAGCGGGATGGTCAGGCCGGGTATTAGCCCGGTCGGGTAAGGCGCGCGCCCCGCCGGCCAGGCACGCGCCCGGCGGCGGGCACCGCCCGCGCTGGTAGGTTCGCAGAGCCTGATACCAGCCGGAGGGTGAGCATGATCTGGGTGCTATTCGACTATGGCGGCGTGATCTGTGAACCCCAGCCCGAGGCGGACCGGGCCCGGCTGGCCCGCGCCTCCGGCGCCCCGGCCGCGGACTTCCAGGCGGCCTACTGGCGGTACCGGCTGGACTACGACCGGGCCGCGCTGGACGTCACCGCGTACTGGCAGCGTGTCGCGGCGGACCTGGGCCGCTCCTACACCGACGCGGAGATCGCGGAGCTCAGCAGGCTGGATACCGCGTCCTGGCTCACCCTGCAACCCGGCACGGTCGACCTGATCACCGGGCTGGCCGCGGCCGGCCAGTGCCTCGCGCTGCTGTCCAATGCGCCGGCCGACGTGGCCCGGGCCGTGCAGGACCTGCCGCTGGCTGACCACTTCCAGCATCTGGTGTTCAGCTGCGCGCTCAAGTCGGCCAAGCCCGATCCAGAGTGCTTCCGGGCCACGCTCGCGCTGCTGGACGCCAGCCCCGGGGACGTCGTCTTCCTGGACGACCGGGCCGACAACGTGGCCGGGGCGGCCGCCCTGGGGATCAGGAGCGTTCAGTTCACCGGGGCCGCTGCCGCCCGTCACGACCTGGCCCGGCACGGCATCGCGCCGGGCTGAATCCCGCGTAGGGTCGTAGTCGTGTTGGTCAGCCTGGTGGCCGCGGTCGTGGCCGCCTTGTGCTACGGGATCGCCGCGGTCATGCAGGCCGTGACGGTGCGCGCGGCGAGCCGCCAGCCTGCCGACGGCGGGCCGCCCGGCGCCGCGCTCGGGACCGTGGATCCCGGCCTCGTCGTCCGGATGCTGCGCCAGTGGCGGTTCGTGGCCAGCCTTGCCCTGGACCTGTTCGGGTTCGTGGCCCAGCTGGTGGCGCTGCGGCGACTGCCGCTCTTCGCGGTCCAGGCCATGATCGCCGGCAGCCTGGCCGTGACCGCGGTGCTGGCGGCCTGGCTGATCAACGTGGAACTGGCCTGGCGGGAGTGGCTGGCGGTGGCCGGGGTCGTGGTCGGCGTGGGCGTCCTGGGCGGGTCAGCCGGTGCCGAGGGGGCGCGTGCGGTCAGCGGGCAGTTCAAGCTGGCGCTCATCCTGGCCGTCGCCTGCGTGGCCGTGGCCGGCGTCCTGGCCTCCCGGCTCCGCGGCGCGGCACGCACCCCCATGCTGGGCGCCGTCGCCGGACTGGGCTACGGCGTGGTCGCCGTGGCTGCGCGGGTGCTGCCCGGGTACTCCCCGGCGGAACTGATCCGCGACCCGGCCGCCTACGCGGTCGTGGCCGGCGGTGTGGTGTCCTTCATGTTGTACGCCACCGCGCTGGAAAGCGGCAGCGTCACCGTGGCCACCGCCGGCGTTGTCCTGGCCGAGACCGCGCCACCCGCTCTCATCGGGATCATCTTCCTCGGTGACCACACCAGGCCCGGGCTCGCCGTGGTCGGGGCCGCGGCCTTCGTGCTGGCGGTGACCTGCGCAGTTCTCCTGGCCCGGTTCGGCGAGGCCGGTGAGAACTCCGATGGCGGCCCGGGCGCAGGCGCGGTGAAGCGCAAGAACGGCGAGCCGAGCACCTCGCCAGTGTGACCTCTGCGGTGTGCTGACGGCCGTGTCGGGTCTACGGTGGGGCTGGGCTAGCTGGAATTGAGCAGGGTCGCGGGGCGCCTTGCGTGTCTGGCCATCGCGCGGTATATGAGGGCTGATATCCTGAGGGTCCGTGGACCGGCGGGACTCCCGCCATCACACCGACCACGGGAGCCTTCTGTTGACTGCGGCATCGCACGCATCAAGGCAATCTCCGACGACACACCTCTTCGTGACCGGGGGAGTTGCCTCCAGCCTCGGCAAAGGGCTGACCGCCTCCAGCCTGGGGCGGCTGCTCAAGCTCCGTGGCCTGAACGTCACGATGCAGAAGCTTGACCCCTACCTGAACGTCGATCCCGGCACCATGAACCCGTTCCAGCACGGTGAGGTGTTCGTCACCGACGACGGGACCGAGACCGACCTGGACGTCGGGCATTACGAGCGCTTCCTCGACACGCGGCTGCGCGGCTCGGCCAACGTCACCACCGGGCAGATCTACTCCAGCGTGATCGCCAAGGAGCGGCGCGGGGACTACCTGGGCGACACCGTGCAGGTCATCCCGCACATCACCAACGAGATCAAGTCCCGTATCGTCGACATGGGCGGCCCGGGCATCGACGTGGTCATCACCGAGGTGGGCGGCACCGTGGGTGACATCGAGTCGCAGCCCTTCCTGGAGGCCATCCGGCAGATCAGGCACGAGATCGGCCGGGACCGCTGTTTCTTCCTACATGTGTCGCTGCTGCCTTACATCGGCCCCTCCGGGGAGCTGAAGACCAAGCCCACCCAGCACTCCGTGGCCGCGCTGCGCAGCATCGGCATCCAGCCCGACGCGATCGTGTGCCGCAGCGACCGGCCCATTAGCGACGGGCTCAAGCGGAAGATCAGCCTCATGTGTGACGTGGACGAGGAGGCCGTCGTTTCCGCGGTCGACGCCCCGTCCATCTACGACATCCCCAAGGTCCTGCACACCGAGGGGCTCGACGCCTATGTGGTGCGGCGGCTCGGCCTGCCGTTCCGCGACGTGGACTGGAGCGACTGGGATGACCTGCTGCGCCGGGTGCACCGGCCGGCCCATAGCGTCACGATCGCGCTGGTCGGCAAGTACGTCGACCTGCCCGACGCCTACCTGTCGCCCGCCGAGGCCCTGCGGGCGGGCGGCTTCGCCAACGACGCGCGAGTGAATATCCGGTGGGTGACCAGCGACGACTGCCAGACGCCTGAAGGCGCGGCCCGCCAGCTCGCGGACGTGGACGGGGTTCTCGTCCCGGGCGGCTTCGGGGTCCGGGGCATCGAGGGGAAGCTCGGCGCCATCCGCTACGCCCGCGAGAACGGCATCCCGCTGCTGGGCCTGTGCCTCGGACTGCAGTGCGCCGCGATCGAGGTCGCCCGGGACCTGGCCGGGCTGCCCGGCGCGAATAGCACCGAGTTCGACCCCGACACACCCGATCCGGTCATCGCCACGATGGCGGACCAGCAGGACGTGGTCGCCGGCGAGCGCGACATGGGCGGCACCATGCGGCTGGGCCTGTTCCCGGCCGTGCTGTCCGAGGGGTCCCTGGTGCGCGAGCTGTACGGGACGGACCTGGTGGAAGAGCGGCACCGGCACCGCTACGAGGTCAACAACGTCTACCGCCCCGTCCTGGAACAGGCCGGGCTGATCTGCTCAGGGCTGTCGCCCGACGGCCGCCTGGTCGAGTTCGTCGAGCTGTCACGGGAGATTCACCCGTTCTTCGTGGCCACCCAGGCGCACCCGGAGTTCCTGTCCCGGCCTACCCGGGCCCATCCGCTGTTCGCCGGCCTGGTCGCCGCGGCGCGCGAGCGGGCCAAGTCGCTCAGCCGCGGCGGCGCGGCCCTCAGCCATCCGGCCGTGGCCAGCGCATGACCTGCGACGAAGCCTCGCTGCCCGGGCCGGGGCCAGAGGAACCGGCTCCACTGCATGACATACCGGAAAGCTGGCCGGTGCTCTCCTCGGTGGTGCAGGCCAGCGGCCCGATCGTGACACTGCGCAGCGACCGGGTGCAGATGCCCGATGACACGGTGGCGGACCGGCAGGTGGTGGAGCATCCGGGCGCGGTGGTGATCGTCGCCCTGGACGAGGCGGGCCAGGTGCTGATGATCCGCCAGTACCGGCACCCGGTGGCCCACGTGCTCTGGGAACTCCCCGCGGGCCTGCGGGACGTCCGCGGGGAGCCGCTGCGGGCCACCGCCGAGCGGGAACTGCTGGAGGAGACGGGATACCGGGCCCGCGACTGGCGGATCCTGGTCGACTTCTACTCCTCCCCGGGTATCAGCACCGAGTGGATCCGCGTCTTCCTGGCCCGCGACCTGGTGGAGGTTCCGGCGGCGCAGCGCGACTTCGTTCCCCAGCACGAGGAGACCCAGCTGCGGATCCGCTGGGCCGGCCTGGACGAGGCGCTGGAGGCGTTCATCGCGGGCGACCTGCACAATGGTTCTACCGCGGTGGGCATCTTGTCCGCGTATGCCGCTCGGAGCAGCGGCTTCACCGGGCTGCGGCCCGCGGACGCGGGTGACGGCTGATCGGTGGCGAGTCCGCCAGGACACTGGGTCTGCCAGGACACTGGGTCTGCCAGGACACTGGGCCCGCCAGGGCGCTCAGTCCGTCAGGCTCGCCGCACCCGGCAATGGGGCCGGATGCGGAGTTAAAAGAGAGGGCTTGCAGCCATGAAGGTAGGCGTTCCCAAAGAGGTCAAGAACCATGAGTACCGGGTGGCTATCACCCCAGCAGGTGTTCTTGAGCTGACCCGGGGCGGCCACGAGGTGTTCATCGAGCGTGACGCGGGAACCGGGTCCTCCATCCCCGACGAGGACTTCGTGACCGCCGGGGCTGTCATCCTGCCCACCGCCGATGACGTCTGGGAGACCGGGGACCTGATCCTCAAGGTCAAGGAGCCGGTGGCCGCGGAGTACCACCGGATGCGCAAGGGGCAGGTGCTGTTCACCTACCTGCACCTCGCGGCGTCGCGGCCCTGCACCGATGCGCTGCTCGACTCGGGTATCACCGCCATCGCCTACGAGACCGTCCAGCTGACGGACAAGTCCCTGCCGCTGCTGGCCCCCATGTCCGAGGTGGCGGGCCGGATGGCCCCCCAGGTCGGGGCGCATCACCTGCAGCGCGACGGCGGCGGCCGGGGCGTGCTGATGGGCGGGGTGTCCGGCGTCTACGCGGCCAAGGTGGTAGTGCTCGGCGCGGGTGTCTCCGGCATGAACGCGGCCGCCATCGCCCTGGGCATGCAGGCCGAGGTGCTGCTGGTGGACAAGAACGTGGCCCGGCTGCGCTCGGCGGACGCGATCTACCAGGGGCACTGCCAGACGGTCGCGTCCAACACCTACGAGATCGAGCGCGCGGTCATCGACGCCGACCTGGTCATCGGCGCGGTGCTGGTGCCGGGCGCGAAAGCGCCCGAGCTGGTCTCCGACGAGCTGGTGTCCCGGATGAAGCCCGGCTCGGTGCTGGTGGACATTGCCATCGACCAGGGTGGCTGTTTCGCAGGCTCCCGCCCGACCACCCACGCCGACCCCACCTACCGGGTGCACGACTCCCTGTACTACTGCGTGGCGAACATGCCGGGTGCCGTACCGCACACCTCCACCTACGCGCTCACCAACGTCACCCTCCCGTATGTGGTGGAGCTGGCCAACCGGGGCTGGCGTGACGCGCTGCGCGCCGACCCCGCGCTGGCGCTCGGTCTGCACACCTACGAGGGCAGCCTGACCTGCGAGCCGGTCGCGGACGCGCACGGCCTTCCGTCCGTGCCCGCCAGCGAGGTCCTCAGCTGACCACAGCCGGGCCTGCCACCGTCACGGGCGCGGTCAGCCGTTATCTCGATCACCTCACCGTGGAGCGCGGCCTGGCCGTGCACACGCTGGCGGCCTACCGGCGTGACCTGCTCCGCTACCAGGTCATGCTGGCTGACCGCGGCCGGACGGTGATCGGCGAGGTCACCACCGACGACGTGGCGGCGTTCCTGGCCGGGCTGCGCGAAGGGGATGACGGCCACTCGCCGCTCGCCGCCAGCTCGGCGGGCCGGGCCGTGGTAGCGGTCCGCGGGCTGCATGCGTTCGCCGCCGCCGAGGGGCTGGCCGGATCCGACCCGGCCAGCCTGGTCCACCCGCCCGCCAGCCCGCGGAAGCTGCCCCGCGCGATCGGGGTGCCGGAGGTGGAACGGCTGATCGCCGCCGCCGGGGCCAGTGCTGCGGGAACCGGCGGCGACGGCGATGCGCTGCGCCCGCTGCGCGACCGGGCCCTGCTCGAGCTGCTGTACGGGACCGGGGCCAGGATCTCCGAGGCCGTCGGGCTCGACGTCGACGACCTCGGCTTCCTGGCCACCGAGGTCGGCGCGGGCCCGGCCGGGACGGGGCAGCACGCGCCGCCCGCCACCGTCCGGCTGGCAGGCAAGGGCGGCCGGGACCGGGTCGTGCCGGTTGGCCGGTACGCCCGTGAGGCGCTGGAGGCCTACCTGGTCCGGGCCAGGCCGGCGCTGGCCGCAGCGGCCCGCCGGGCGTCGGCCAGCCCGGCGGTGTTCCTGAACGCCCGCGGCGGGCGGCTGACCCGGCAGGGCGCCTGGGGTGTGCTCAAGGAGGCCGCGGACCGGGCCGGGCTGGCCGGGGTCTCGCCGCACACGCTGCGGCATTCCTACGCCACGCACCTGCTCGATGGCGGCGCGGACGTGCGGGTGGTCCAGGAGCTGCTGGGGCACGCCTCCGTGACCACCACGCAGATCTACACCATGGTCACCGTGGACAAGCTCCGCGAGGTGTACTCTGCCTCCCATCCGCGTGCCCTCGGCTAACCGGAACCGATCGGGCCTCCGTCAGCTGCGCGTACGGTGCTAGCTTCTGGGGTCGCGTTACCCGGCAAGCGCCTGCGCCGGCCTCTCGCCAGGCCCTGCGGGCCTACGCCCACTTGCGGTTATTGGGCAACGCTCCGGTGAGTCGGCTTGCCGGCGGCCATGGCAGGCCCTAGAGTCCCGGTTCCAGCGGAGGTTTTGCCAGTCCGCCGGGGAGGTGCAGCAGATGGTAGCAGGGGCGCACTTGATTCATGCTGAACCAGGCTCCATCGGGCCCACTGGGCGGCCGGTGCCGGCCTTCCCCGAGCCGGAACCGTTGCTCCACCACGGTCCCGCGCGCATCGTCGCGGTCTGCAACCAGAAGGGCGGGGTGGGCAAGACCACCACCACCATCAACCTGGGTGCGGCGCTGGCTGAGAACGGGCGCCGGGTGCTGCTGGTGGACTTCGACCCGCAGGGCGCGTTGTCCGTCGGCCTGGGCATCCAGCCGCACGAGCTCGACTACACGGTCTACAACTTGCTGATGGAACGCAGGTTGCGGGCGGCCGAGGTGGTGTTCAAGACCTCGGTGGACGGCATGGACCTGGTACCCAGCAACATCGACCTGTCCGGGGCCGAGGTCCAGCTCGTTCACGAGGTGGGGCGGGAGTTCGTGCTCGGTGGGGTGCTGGAGCCGCTGCTGCCGGAGTACGACGTCGTCCTCATCGACTGCCAGCCATCACTGGGCCTGCTCACCGTGAACGCCCTGGCCTGTGCCGCCGGGGTGCTCGTCCCGCTGGAGTGCGAGTACTTCGCCATGCGGGGAGTGGCCCTGCTGCTGGAGACCATCGACAAGGTCTCGAGCAGGCTCAACCCGCGCCTGGGCATCGACGGGCTGCTCGCCACCATGTACGATTCCCGGACTCTGCATTCTCGCGAGGTGCTCGCGGAGGTGGTCAAGGGGTTCGGCGACAAGGTGTTCCACACGGTGATCAACCGCACCGTGCGGTTCCCCGACGCCACCGTCGCGGGCGAGCCGATCACCAGCTTCGACCCATCGTCCACGGGAGCGAGTTCCTACCGGGAGCTGGCACGGGAGGTACTGGAGCGGTGGCGGCTGGCAGGACGCGCGGGTCCCGTACAAGGCGGGTGAGCTTGCCGGGTGTCGCCGAGCTGCTCCGGCCGGCCACGCCCGGCCCATCCGCACCAGGCCCGTCCAGCGGGGATGCCCGCCCGGCCAGCGGGCGTGAAGCCCACCCGCAGAAGATTACGGTGTATCTGTCCGCCGCCGAGCTTCTCGACATCGAGCGGGCCCGGCTCGCGCTTCGCGGGTACGGGATTACCGTGGATCGTGGCAGGCTGGTCCGTGAGGCCATCGCCGTGCTGCTGGCCGACCTGGACGCCGAAGGCCAGGCGAGCCTGCTGGCCGGGCGATTGCGAGATACGACGTGAGGTGGCGGGCTGCCGGTGACGGGTGCGGTGACAGCTGAGCCCGCCGATGAGGCTGCGCAGGGCACCGGCCAGGGCGGCTTCGAGGTGCACCTCGACGTCTTCGAGGGTCCCTTCGACCTGCTGCTCGGCCTGATCTCCAAGCACAAGCTCGACATCACCGAGGTCGCCCTCTCCCAGGTGACGGACGAGTTCATCGCCTACATCCGGGCCCTGGCCGACGGCTGGGACCTCGATCAGGCCAGCTATTTCCTGCTGGTGGCGGCGACGCTGCTCGACCTGAAGGCCGCGCGGCTGCTGCCCAGCGGCGAGGTCGAGGACGAGGAAGATCTCGCTCTGCTGGAGGCCCGGGACCTGCTGTTCGCCCGGCTGCTGCAGTACCGGGCCTACAAGGAGGTCGCGGCGGTGTTCGCGGGCCGGATGTCGGTGCAGGGCCGCCGCTTCGCCCGGCGGGTGCCGATGGAGCCCGAGTTCGCCGGCCTGCTCCCGGAGGTCCTGCTGGGCCTGGGCCCGGTGGAGTTCGCCGCGATCGCCGCCCTGGCGCTGACACCCCGCCCGGTGCCTGAGGTGTCCACCGAGCACCTGCACTCGCCGACGACCACCGTCCGCGAGCAGGCGGACATCATGGCGGCCCGGCTGCGCCGGCTCGGGCGGGCGACGTTCCGCCGCCTGTCCGCGGACTGCCTGGGGACCTATGAGGTCGTGGCCCGGTTCCTGGCGCTGCTCGAGCTCTACCGGGAAGGTAACGTCTCGTTCGACCAGGTGACCCCGCTGGGGGAGTTGTACGTGACCTGGGTGGCCGGGGCGGAGCCTGCTGGGGGGCCCGGGACGGACGGCAACGCCGACGAGGAAGACGGGTGAGCATGGAGGACCGGGCAGGCCCGGCGGGCGACGACGGTGCGACGCCACCGGAGGACGTGGAACGTGCCGCGGACGGCGAGGCGGCCCCACGGGCCGACATGACCGAGGGCGAGGCTGGGCCGGCCGAAGGAGCAGATGGTCCGGGACTGCGGGCCAGCCTCGAGGCGATCCTGCTCGTGGTGGACGAGCCGGTGCCGGAGATCGTCATCGCGCAGGTTCTCGAGCGCCCCCGCGAGGAGGTCGCGGCGGCCCTGCGCGACCTCGCCGCCTCCTACGACGCCGAGGAGCGTGGCTTCGATCTGCGGGAGGTGGCGGGTGGCTGGCGCTTCTATACGCGGGCCGTCTGCGCGCCAGTGGTGGAACGGTTCGTCCGGGACGGCCAGGAGGTCCGGCTGACCCAGGCCGCCCTGGAGACGCTGGCGGTGGTGGCCTACCGGCAGCCGGTGAACCGGGCCAGGGTGTCCGCGGTCCGGGGGGTGAACTGCGACAGCGTGCTGCGCACGCTCACCCTGCGCGGTCTGGTCGAGGAGGCGGGCACCGAGACCGAGACCGGGGCCATCCTGTACCGCACCACCGGGTACTTCCTGGAGCGCCTCGGCCTGGCCAGCCTGGGGGAACTCCCGGATCTCGCCCCGTTCCTGCCCGAGCACGTCGAGGACGTCGAGGATGCGGTTGATGAACGCCAGGGGACCTGATTCTGCCAGCCCGGGGAGGCGGCCCCCCGGGACCAGCGGAGCGCCGGCCCGGAGGGACACGCCTGGGGCGCGCCCCGCCTCGCCGGCGGGGCGGGGCGAGGACCTGGACGACGACGACCTGTACGACGACGACGACCGGGACGGCCTCATCGACGTACCCGGCGGTGTGCGGCTGCAGAAGGTGCTGGCCGCGGCGGGCGTAGGCAGCCGCCGGCGCTGCGAGGAACTGATCGGCGAGGGCCGGATCGAAGTGGACGGCGAGACCGTGCGCCGGTACGGCGCCCGGGTGGACCCGGAGCATCAGGTCATCCGGGTGGACGGGATGCGCATCCCGTCCCGCCAGGATGTGGTCTACCTCGCCCTGAACAAGCCCGCCGGCGTCCTCACGACGATGTCCGACGACCGGGGACGGCCGACGATCGCGGACTTCCTGGAGGACTACCCGGAGCGGCTGTACCACGTGGGCCGGCTGGACTACGACACCGAGGGCCTGATGCTGCTGATGAACGACGGCGAACTGGCCCACCGCCTGGCCCACCCCAGCTACGGGGTGCTGAAGACCTACCTGGCCGACGTGCCCGGCCCGCTGCCCCGGGACGTGGGGCGGCGGCTGCTCAGCGGCGTCGAACTCGAGGACGGCGCGGCGAGCGCGGACAAGTTCCGGGTGGTCGAGCAGGCCGCCTCCAGGGCCCTGGTGGAGCTCACCCTGCACGAGGGGCGCAAGCACATCGTGCGACGGATGCTGGCCGAGGTCGGATACCCGGTCAGCCGGCTGGTCCGCACCCACGTGGGGCCCATCGCGCTCGGGTCGCAGCGGCCCGGGACGACTCGCCCGCTGACCACGCGTGAGATAGGTGAGCTGTACGCAGCCGTCGGTCTGTAACCTGGCGGTATCAGCGGGCCAGGACGAAGTCCTCGGACCTGACGGCGTGAAGGAGCAGGCTGGTGGCGGTCAGGGCGATCCGCGGTGCGGTCCAGGTGGACGAGAACGAGCGAGAGGCCATCCTCGAGGGCACGACGGAGCTCGTGGCCGAAGTCATGGCGCGTAACAGCCTGGTCACCGACGACGTCATCAGCGTGGTGTTCACCACCACCCCCGATCTCACCGCCGAGTTCCCGGCCCTGGCCGCCCGCAAGATCGGCTTCCAGGACGTGCCGCTGCTGTGCGGCACCGAGATCGCGGTCCCGCACGCCCTGCCCCGCGTGGTGCGGCTGATGATGCACATCGAGACCAGCAAGCCGCGCTCGGCCATGCAGCACGTCTACCTGCGCGGGGCGGCGGCGCTGCGGCTGGACATCGCGCAGTGAGCGCACCGGCCGACCGCGCACCGGCCGACCGGACGCCGGCCGACCGGACGCCGGCCGACCGGACGCCGGCGGCGGGCGCCCGGGCCGGGAGCCCGCCCGCGGCGACCACACCGGCCCTGGCCAGCGTCATCGTGATCGGGACCGGGCTGATCGGCACTTCGGTCGCGCTCGCGCTGCGGCCCCGGGGCGTGACCGTGTGGCTCGCGGATTCCGATCCGGCGGCGGCCCGGCTGGCTGCCGACATCGGGGCGGGCACGATGCTTCCCGGCGATGTGCCCGCGGGACCCCCGCCCGGCGGCCCGGTCGACGTGGCCGTGCTCGCCGTGCCACCGCAGGCCGTGGCGCCGACTCTGGCCCGCGCCCAGGCGGCGGGCCTGGCCCGCTGGTACACGGACGTGGCCAGCGTGAAGACACTGCCAGTCGGCCAGGCCCAGGCGGCCGGCTGTGACATGGCCTCGTACGTGCCCGGGCACCCGCTGTCCGGCCGGGAGCGGTCCGGTCCGGCCGCGGCCCGCGCGGACCTGTTTCTCGGCCGCCCCTGGGTCATCTGCCCCAGTCCGCCGGTCCCGGCCGCGGGCCTCGCGGCCGTCGGGGCCCTGGCCCGGGCCTGCGGCGCCGAGCCGGCCGAGGTCGGCGCCGCTGAGCATGATCGCTGGGTGGCCCTGGTCTCGCACGCCCCCCACGTGCTGTCCGCGGCCATGGCAGCCCGGCTGGCCGACGCCAGCGACGGGGCCTTGTCCCTCGCGGGCCAGGGACTGCGCGACGTGACCCGCATCGCGGCGGGTGACACCGGGCTGTGGACTCAGATCCTGGCGGCCAACGCGGCCCCGGTCGCGGACGTGCTCGCCGCGGTGGCGGCCGACCTGGCGGCGGTGGCCGAGGCGCTGGCCGATACCGCGCAGGCTCCCGGCGCCGGCCCGGGAACCGGCACCGGCCCGGGAACCGGAGCCCCGGGGCCGGACCTGAAGGTCCTCGCCGCCCTCCTGGAGCAGGGCGGCGCCGGGGTGGCGAGGATCCCGGGCAAGCGGGGCGCCCCCGCCCGGGCCGAGGCGGCCGTCCAGGTCGTGATCCCCGACCGGCCCGGAGAGCTCGCCCGGCTGTTCCAGGCCGCGGGCGAGGCCGGGGTCAACATCGAGGACATCGGCATCGAGCATTCGCCCGGCCTGCCGGTCGGCGTGGCCGAGCTGACGGTCCACCCAGAGGCCGTCGGACGGCTGACCGAGGCACTCGCGGCCAATGGATGGCCCGTACGCCGGTAGCATCGCCCTCGTGACCGACTGTCTCATCATTGCCGTGGACGGCCCCGCGGGGTCCGGCAAATCCAGTGCCGCCCGCGGTGTCGCACGTGGCCTCGGCCTGCGCTACCTGGACACCGGTGCTATGTACCGCGCCCTGACCTGGTGGATGCTGTCCCACGGCGTGCCGGTGAGCAATCCCGCAGCGGTGGCCATCCACGCCCAGGAGCCGGTCATCGAGGTGAGCACCGACCCCGGCCACCCCTCCGTCAGCGTGGACGGCGCCGACGTCACCGCCCAGATCCGGACCCGGGAAGTGTCCAACGCGGTCAGCGCCGTCGCCTCCGTCCCCGAAGTACGCGCCCGCCTGGTGGCCATGCAGCGGGCCATCATCGCCCGGACCTGCGCCGACAGCGGGGGAATCGTGGCCGAGGGCCGGGACATCGGCACCGCCGTCGCCCCGCAGGCCCCGGTCAAGGTGTACCTGACCGCGAGCGAGACCATCCGCGCCGAGCGGCGCAGCGCCGACCTGGCCGCCGACCCCGCGGTCACCGTGGCGCTGACCCGGGCCGAGCAGCAGCGCCGGGACCGGGCCGACGCGGCCCAGATGGCCAAGGCGCCGGACGCCGTGCAGATCGATACCAGCGCCCTCGGCCTGGATGAGGTCATCCGCGTGATCGACGGCCTGGCCCGCGAGCGGGCCGATGCGGCGTGGTCACGGTGACCGAGCACGCGTCCGCCGGTGGTGGCAACTCCAACGGCGAGGACTCCAACGGCGGGGACTACGACGCCGGGGACTACGACGGTGAAGACTTCTGGGCCGACGCCGGTGACCCAGGGGAGGCCGGTGACGGCGGGCCCGGTGTCCGCGTCCCCGTGCTAGCCGTGGTCGGCCGGCCCAACGTCGGCAAGTCCACCCTGGTCAACCGTATTCTCGGCAGCCGGCAGGCCGTGGTCCAGGACGTCCCCGGAGTCACCCGGGACCGGGTGACCTACGACGCCTCCTGGCGGGGCCGCGCGTTCACGGTGGTGGACACGGGCGGCTGGGAGCCTTTCCCCGGCGCTGAGGAAGGCCAGCAGCGGCGCGAGCTCGCCGAGCAGGTCACGGCCCAGGCCCGGGTGGCCGTGGAGGCCGCGGACGCCGTGCTGTTCGTGCTGGACGCGATAGTCGGGGTCACCGACGCGGACGACGCCGTCGCCGCCGTGCTCCGGCGGGCCGGGAAACCGGTTGTCGTTGCGGCAAACAAGGTGGACGACACCATTGCGGAACCTGCCGCGGCGGCGCTGTGGTCGCTCGGCCTGGGCGAGCCTCAGCCGGTCAGCGCGCTGCATGGGCGGGGGAGCGGGGACCTGCTGGACGCGGTGCTCGACGCGCTGCCGGAGACCCCGAGCGAGCGGATCGGCGAGTCCGGGGGGCCGCGGCGGGTCGCGCTCATCGGCCGGCCCAACGTGGGCAAGTCCAGCCTGCTCAACAAGCTGGCCGGGCAGACCCGGGTGCTGGTGGACGAGGTGGCGGGCACCACCCGCGACCCGGTGGACGAGCTGATCGAGCTGGGCGGCACCACCTGGCGGTTCGTGGACACCGCCGGCATCCGGCGGCGGGCGAACCAGAACCAGGGGGCAGATTTCTACGCCGCGCTGCGCACCGCCGGGGCGCTGGAGCGGGCCGAGGTGGCCGTGGTCCTGGTGGACGCCAGCGATCCGCTGACCGAGCAGGACCTGCGGATCATCTCGATGGTGATCGACGCCGGCCGGGCCCTGGTCATCGCCTACAACAAGTGGGACCTGGTGGATGAGGACCGGCGGCTGCAGCTGGACCGGGAGATCGACCGGCAGCTGCACACCGCGCGCTGGGCGCCGCGGGTGAACATCTCCGCGGTGACCGGACGGCATGTGGACCGGCTGGTGCCCGCCATCGAGCAGGCCCTGGAGAGCTGGGAGACCCGGGTGCCCACCGGGCGGCTGAATGCCTGGGTGAACGAGGTCACGGCGGCCACCCCGCCGCCGTCCCGCGGCGGCAGGCAGCCGCGGATCATGTTCGCGACCCAGGCGGGCATCAGGCCCCCGCACTTCGTGCTGTTCACGACGGGTTTCCTGGAGGCGGGCTACCGTCGCTTCCTCGAGCGGCGGCTGCGAGAGGAGTTCGGGTTCGAGGGGAGCCCGATCCGCCTGTCACTGCGGCTGCGGGAACGGCGTTCCAGTGGCGGCCGGGGCGGCGGGCCCCCGCGACGCGAGGCGCGGGCGAGGGCGCGGCGCGAAGACTGAACCGGCCGCCCTCCCCCCGGGGGCCGCGCAGAGTGCGTTCGGGGAGGGCGGCCGGTGTCTCGTGGCCGGCGGTTCGCGCCGGATATCAGCAGATGAGGCGGAACCAGACTGTGGTGCCGACTTCGTCGCGGGTATAGCCCCAGTTCTCGGCGAGCTGGTCGACCAGGAACAGGCCGTGCCCGTGGGGTTCGTACACCTCGGCCTTGACCACCGGGGTGCTGCGCACGCTGCCGTTGTCCACGACCTCCACCCGGACCGCGCCGGGGAGGCGGAGCACGACCACGGTGACGCTCCCGCCGGGCCGGCCCGACTCGCTGTGCAGCACGGCGTTGGTGACGAGCTCAGAGCACAGTAAAACGGCCTCGTCGGCGCAAGGATGTGCCGCGCCGAGGGTCCTGGCCACGAAGGCCCGCGCCTCCGCGACGCTCTTCGTCCGGCCCGCGATGGTCAGGCTGCCCGCGATGACCGGAGCGGGGCCGTCCGCCGCGGCAGTTGCCTGCGGCATGCCTGTGGCTACTGTCCGCGGGCCGCCGGTGCGTGTCGCCCCGGCAGCCGCGGACGCGGTTGCTCCCATCCCTGGTGCGCTCCTTCCCGGTCCGTGCGTCCCCCCCTTGACACGGCCAGCGGGCCGCCACAAGCGTGGCGCCCCGCCGCCTGGGTCCGCGACGGTAGCCGGTCAGATACGGCGTGTCAGATCTATGATGGGGGTGGGCGTGCATCTCACGCAAGTGCGTAGCACAAATATTGCAGACGAAATTTCAGATGAGATCTCATCCCTTTCGCAAGTCCGGTATCGTTACTTGATGTACCGTAAGAGCTCCTGTGAACCCCGCCCCTCGACCTGGGACGGGGTTCTGCCGGACCTGCCTTCGAGGAGGCGAGATGCCCGTGTCGATCGGTCCGACGGTGCGGCGGCGGCGGCTCGGTTCCGAGTTAAGGCGTCTGCGCGAGGCGCACTCGTTCAAGCTCGAAGAGGCTGCGGACCGGCTGGGCCTGGCCGCGTCCACGCTGTCCCGCATCGAGACCGGGAAGGCGCCCACCCGGACCGCCTACCTGATGACGATGTTCGAGATGTACGGCGTGGACGACGCTGGCCAGCGCCAGGTGCTCGTCGAGATGGCCCGGGAAGGCCACCGCAAGGGCTGGTGGGCCGTCTACGACGATGTGCTCCCGACCGGGTTCGATGTCTACGTCGGCCTGGAGGCCGAGGCATCCGCGCTGCGGGTCTTCGAGGACCAGGTGGTCCACGGCCTGCTGCAGACCGAAGGTTACGCCCGCACGGTCATGACCTCCGTCCGCCGCTGGCAGGACACCCGGCAGATCGACCGTGCCGTGGAGCTGCGGATGGGCCGCCAGCGGGTGTTTGCCGGAACGGACCCGCTGAAGCTGTGGTGCATCCTCAATGAGCCGGTCATCTCCAGGATGATCGGCGGCCCGGAGGTCATGCGCGAGCAGCTGGCCCGGCTCCTCGAGGCGGGCCAGCAGCCGAACGTGACGTTGCAGGTGCTACCGCTGTCCAGCGGCGTGCACCCGGCCTTGAACGGGCCGTTCTGCATCCTTGAGTTCCCCGAGCGCGATGATCAGGACGTGGTCTACACCGAGGGCGTCGCCGGCCACGCCTATCTGGAAAGAGACGCCGAGGTGCGCTCCTGCGCGGAGGTTTTCGATCTGCTCCGGGCAGCAGCGTTGTCACCAGCCGACACAGTTACATTCATCGAGCGATTGGCTGGCGACGTCAGCTGAGACGAATGCTCCTAACCTCCTAGAAAGGATAGTGGGGATGACTCCGGATTTCACCAATGCCCGCTGGTTCAAGAGCAGCGCCTCGAGCGTCACGGGCTGCGTGGAAGTGGCGCACCTGCCTAATGGCCTGGTGGCGTTGCGCGATTCCAAGGACGTGAGCAAGGCACCGCACGTGTTCAACCGCCGTGAGTGGACGGCGTTCCTGGCCGGCGTGCGGAACGGCGAGTTCGACATGCCGCTCCGCTAGCCTCCCGGCGTCCGGCTGGACCAGCTGGCGTGGGCGGCGGCACGGTCCTTCCTCCGGCGACATGAACACCGGAGGAAGGACCGCATCCGCCGCCTATGACGTTGCCAGGTCCAGGTCGGTCAGGATGCTGGTGATGAGGTCGAGGGACTCGGCCGGGGACGCGCTCACGACGCTGAGCCGCTCCATGGCCAGCAGGTAGCGCTCCACCTCGGCCCGTTTGTCGATGTAGGTGGCGCTGGTCAGCTGCTCCGCGTACACCATGTCGGGCATGTCGGCGTCGGCGAAGCGCAGGATGCTGAACGAGCCGGGGGCTGCGTAGCTGAGCTCGGGGAACGGGGTCACCTGCAGGGTGAGGGACGGCTGGCGGCAGGCGTCGCGCAGGCATTCCAGCTGGGCGCGGAGGACCCCCCGGCCGCCGAGAGGGCGGCGCAGCACCACCTCGTCGATGATCGCCCAGAGGCGGGTGCCGCCGACCGCGAAGCGGCGCTGGCGTTCCTTGAGCAGCACGATGAGGCGTTCCGCCTCGTCGAGCGAGTAGTCACCGAGGGCCAGGACCGCGGCGGCGTAGTCCTCGGTCTGCAGCAGGGCAGGCATGAACTGGGCGTCGTAGGTGCGGATCGACTGGGCCGATTCCTCCAGCCCGATGTAGGCCTGGAACCACCCGGGCAGGACGTCGTGGTAGCGATGCCACCAGCCTGGCTGGTTCGCCCGGCTGGCCAGCAGCAGCATCTGCTCCCGCTCGGCTTTGTCGGTAATCCCGTACAAGGTGAGCAGGTCGGCTATGTCTATCTCGCGGACCGCATTCCGGCCGAGCTCTATGCGGCTGATCTTGGACTCCGAGCCCCGGATGGCCCGCGCGGCTTCCTGGGCGCTGATTCCCCGCGACTCGCGCAGACGGCGCAGCTGAGCCCCGAGCAGCAGGCGCAGAACTGTCGGGCCGCCGACCGCATCCGCCATCGACCCACTTCCTCTCCGGTAACGGCCGCCGGACAGCATGCACCCGGGCTGGTCCGGGTGGGCTTCGGCATTACCGCAACGTGCCTCGCCTCTATGCGGGGGAAATGCGCGGGGAAGTCGCCTTTTTTGCTGACCCGGCCACTGTATCGCCTGAGCCATTGCCTGGCACCCGCCCACGGGGTCCCGCTGGCGGCGTCCTGGTGCGGGCGTCCTGGTGCGCGTGGTGCCGGCGGCCGCTGCCGTTGGCCGGCCGGTAGCCTGGGTGCTCGCCAGAACGCGTCGCGATCATGAAGGCAGGGTCATGCGGTACACGTCCTTGGGTGACAGCGGGCTGCTCGTCTCGGTGGCCGGCCTCGGCTGCAACAACTTCGGCGGCCGGCTCGACGTGCAGCAGACCCGCGCCGTGGTGGACGCGGCGATCGATGCGGGGATCACGCTGTTCGACACCGCCGACATCTACGGCAACGGCGGCGGCTCCGAGGAGATGCTCGGCGAGGTGCTCGGCGCCCGCCGCGACCAGATCGTGCTGGCCACCAAGTGGGGTCACCAGCGGGTGGACATGGGGTACGGCCCGGCGGCCGGGGCCAAGGGCGGCCGGGCCTACATCCGCCGGGCTGTCGAGCAGTCGCTGCGCCGGCTCCGCACCGATTACCTTGACGTGTACCAGATGCACACGCCCGACCCGGTCACGCCGATCGGCGAGACCCTGCACGCGCTGAGCGAACTGGTCGCCGAGGGCAAGGTCCGCTACATCGGCCACTCCAACTTCGCCGGGTGGCAGGTCGCCGACGCCGCGCACGTGGCGCGGGAGGCCGGCACGGAGGCGTTCATCTCCGCGCAGAACCGCTGGTCGCTGCTGGAGCGGCAGGCGGAGGCCGAGGTCGTGCCCGCGGCCCGGCACTGCGGCCTGGGGGTGCTGCCGTATTCCCCGCTCGCCAACGGCCTGCTCACCGGGAAGGTCCGGCGTGGCCAGGCCCCGCCGGCCGGCACCCGGCTGGCCAGCCGGGAGGGCTACATCACCGAGCCGAAGCTCGACCGGGTGGAGGCGCTCGCCCGCTGGGCCGCCGACCACGGGGTCAGCCTGCTCGACGTGGCCATCGGGGGGCTGGCGGCCCAGCGCGGCTGCGCCTCGGTGATCGCCGGGGCGACCTCTCCGGACCAGGTCAAGGCGAACGCCGCGGCGGCGGACTGGATCCCGCCGCAGGACGCGCTGGCTGAGCTGGACCAGATCGTCCCGCCGCCCGAGCCTGAGTCCTGAGCTGGCGGTCAGTTCTTGCTGACCGCCTCGTTGTAGAGGTTCCGCACCGTCTGGCCGAACCGGATGGAGTAGGACACCGACGGTGTGTCCCCGCCCTGCTCATAGCCGCCGATGACGCCGGTCACGGCGCCCAGGCCGGTGGCCGGGTGCACGTAGGCGAGGAAGGGAGCGCCGCTGGTGCCGTTGGTATACCCGCCGCAGTCGAACTCCAGCTGCCGCGGGCCGAACGCCCGGGTCTCGGCGGTGCAGGTGATCGGCCGCTGCCTGCCGTTCGGGTAGCCGATGACCTGGACCCGCTGCGCCGCCTTCCAGCCGGTGGCCAGGTTCTCCCCGCCGGTCAGCTCCTGGATCGGGGTGGAGTTCCCCGGCTGGCTGACGACGAGGAAGGCCACGTCGTCGTTGGAGTTCCCGGACGACGCCCAGGCGGCGTCCACAAATACCCGGGTGACCGTCCAGCTGCCGTACGGTTCGGTGTGCCGGTGATACTCCGGGACGAAGGCCACCTGACCCGGCTGCGCGCCGTTCAGGCAGTGTGCCGCGGTGATCACCAGGTCCTTGACCCGGCTGGCTACCACGCTCGCGGAGCAGAAGTGCTGGCCAAGCTGGCCGTCACTGACGGTGAACAGGGCCCCCACCGCGGGGGTGCCGTTATAGAACCGGCCGTGCACCAGGGCGGGAGGGACGGTCCGTGCCCCGCGGGGGAGCGCCTTGACCGCCGCGGCGAGCCGGCCTGCCAGCCGCTCCGCTCCGTGCGCGCTCGGTGACGTCGCCATGATGCCTAGGGTGACCGCAGCGGCCAGCCCCGCGCCCCATGTGGCTGGCCTGGCCCGCAAACCCCGGCGCGGCGGCCGGGCTTTTGCGGCGTACCGCCGTTTTTCTCCCCGCATCTAGTCTCCCACCTGGGCGCACGCGTCACTCTGATCACTAGGTCCCTTCACTTCATTGTGCGGGTGACTGGCCCCGAGAGCCATAGGCGGCACCAGTGAAGATGCTGACAGGTTGCCGTGTGCGGTTACTCAGCGTGTCAGGAGCCGACCCGGGAGACCGGGCGGGACGTGCCTGAGGAACGGGCGGGGGCGGGGCGCTGGCCGGGGACTGGCGGGCGCGGGCGGGTCCAGCGCGGCGGCCTGGCCGGGGACGATACCGTGATCGCCGGGGCCAGTGGCGGCGTAGGATCGCGTCAGCGTAATTCCGCCGCTGCGGCGGTTGTGTCACCCCTCTGGGACCGGGAGTGGCAGGCAGAGCCAACTGGGGTGAATAAGGGAGTCACGTGTCATGTCCGGGATGGGCTCGACCCTCCAGCTGAACAATCCCACGGTGGTGGCGGCCTTCCAGTCCGCGCTCATCCACCAGGGGATCATCGCGCTGCTCATCTTCTTCCTCCTCGCGATGCTCTGGGTCAGCGTCCGTGAGTGGGTACCCGGATCACGGACCTCGTTCCGGCCCGCGGCCGGGGACCTCGCGGCCGAGCCGCGGGCCCGGCAGATCCTCCGGATCGGGTTCGGCGTGCTATGGATCCTGGACGGCCTGCTCCAGGCGCAGCCCGCCATGCCGCTGGGCCTGGCCAGCAACGTGACGCAGCCGTCGGCTGACGGGTCACCAGGCTGGGTCCGCGGCCTGGTGGACTTCGCGGCCAAGGGGTGGACCTACCACCCGGTCAGCGCGGCCGCTGCGGCGGTCTGGATCCAGATCGGGATCGGTATCTGGCTGCTCACCGCCGCCCGCGGCCCCTGGTCCAGGCTGGGCGGACTGGCCAGCGTGGGCTGGGGCCTGGTGGTGTGGATCTTCGGCGAGGCGTTCGGCGGCATCTTCGCTCCCGGTCTGAGCTGGCTGTTCGGCGCCCCGGGGGCGGCCCTCCTGTACGCCGTGGCCGGCGGTCTCGTCGCGCTGCCCGACCGGGCCTGGGTCGGCCAGCGGCTCGGCCGGGCCGTGCTGGCCGTCACGGGCTTGTTCCTGGCCGGCATGGCGCTGCTCCAGGCCTGGCCGGGACGCGGGTTCTGGCAGGGCAGCGTGGGCAGGCAACCCGGCGTCCTGGCCGGCATGGTGCAGGGCATGGCGCAGACCTCCCAGCCCGGGTTCCTGTCGTCCTGGGTGCAGGCGTTCGGGACCTTCGCGGCCGCGCACGGGTTCGCGGTCAACCTCGTCGTGGTGGTCGTGCTGGCTGCCACCGGCCTCGCCCTGGCCAGCGGGCAGCGTGCGGTGCTGCGGCCCGCGGTCGGACTCCTGCTGGTGCTCTGCGCCGTGGTCTGGGTTCTGGTTCAGGACCTGGGCGTCTTCGGCGGACTCGGCACGGATCCCAACAGCATGGTCCCGCTCGCCCTGGTGGTCGCGGGCGGCTACCTGGCCTTCGCATACGCGCCCGCGCCGGCCGCCGTGGCAGCGGCCCCGGCCGCCCCCGGCGACCCGGTCACGCCGCCGGCCCGCGGCTGGCGGGACCGGATCCGGCCGCGCCGCCTGGCCACTGTCATCGGGAACGCCAGCCCGCGGACCCTGGGGGCCATCGGCGCCCTGGGGGTGGCCATCATCGGGGTCATCCCGCTGGCGGCCGCGTCGGCCAGCGCGAGTGCCTCGCCGATCCTCGCCCAGGCCCTGGACGGGTCGAGTGCCCCGCTGAACTTCAGGGCCCCGGCGTTCACGCTGACCAACCAGCACGGCCGCGCGGTCAGCCTGGCCAGCCTGCGCGGGAAGGTGGTCCTGCTCACCTTCCTCGACCCGGTGTGCACGTCGGACTGCCCGCTGATCGCCCAGGAGTTCCGGCAGGCGGACCAGTTGCTCGCCGGGCAGTCCCGGCAGGTGGAACTGGTCGCGGTGGTCACCAACCCCCTCTACACCCAGCCCGCGTACACCCAGGCCTTCGACCGCCAGGAGCACATGGACACCCTGCCGAACTGGCAGTACCTGACCGGCAGCGCCGCCCAGCTCAAGAAGGTCTGGCGGCAGTACGGGATCGCGGCCCAGGTCCTCCCCGCGGGCGGCATGATCGGGCACAGCGACATCGCCTACGTCATTGACAGGTCCGGCCGGACCCGCACCGAGCTGAACTTCGATCCCGGCCCGGGCACGGCCAGCACCCAGGCGTCGTTCGCGGGTGAGCTGTCCAGCGCGGCGCGGCAGAACCTGGGTTCCTCGTGATCAGCCGGCCCCGCCGCGGCGCCGCCGCGGCTCTCCTGGCCACCGCCGTCCTGACCGCCGGCGCGCTGGCCGGGTGCGGCAGCACGTCCGCGGCCCCGGCGGGGCCGTCCGCGCCGCCCGCCCCGCCGGTCCGCGTGTCGCTGGCCACGTCCGGGGAGTACCCGGACGGCAGCTGGGCAGTGCTCGTCATGGGCGGGTCCGCGGCCGAGCACAACAACTTCTGGCAGGTGTTCGTCCGCCCCGGCCAGGCCGGGAGCTGGAAACTGGCCACGCCGCTGGGTGTGGCCAGCAATGGCGGGATCACGGTGGCGGCCGAAGGCGGGCCTGCCCTGGCCGCCGCGGTCCGGCCCAGCCAGGACCTGTCCTTCTCACCGCTGGCGAGCAGCGGCGACAACGGGTCGAAGTGGGTCCAGTCCGGGCTGCTGGACGCCCGGCTCGCGGGATACCCGGACGCCCTGGCGGCTGCACCCGGCGGCGGGCTGATCGCGCTGACCAGGACCGGCGACGTGGAGCTCAGGGCGCACCCGGGAGCGGCCTGGGCCACGCTGGCCACCGAGCATGCGCTGGTCACGGCCGCGGGCCGCGTCTGCCAGCCGGCCCAGCTCACCTCGGTCGCCTACAGCCCGTCCGGCGTCCCGCTGGTGGCGGGCGCCTGCGCGCGCGCCGGCGAGGCCGGGATCTTCCGGCTGGCCGGCGGCCGCTGGTCCCGGACCGGGCCCGTGCTGCCCGCGTCACTCGCCGGGCAGGACGTCGAGGTCCTGCAGATGGCCCGCTCGGGTCACGCGCTCGCGGCGCTGCTGGCCGCAGGCCGCGGGACGGACACGCGCCTGCTCGGGGCCTGGTCCAACCGGGACGGCACTTCGTGGACCCTGTCCCAGCCCTACCGGACCGGTGCGGCGCGGCCCCTCTCGGCGGCGTTCGCCGGCGGCTCGCTCGGCGTGGTGCTGTCCGGCGGCCGGGCCGTATCCGCCAGCGGGCCCGGGGCGGCCTGGCGCTCCCTGCCCGCGCTGCCCGCCACGGCGTCGTCGGTCCCGGACGGCGGAGTCACCCTCGCCGCGGCCCCGGGAGGCGGCTTCGAGGCCCTGAGCGCCCGGGAGAGCCAGCTATCGGTCTGGGCCCTGTCCTCCGGGGGTTCCGGGTGGAGCCGGTCCCAGGTCGTCAAAGTGGCCATTCCCTACGGCTCGTCGTCGTGAGGTGATGGCATGAGCTACCTCGTCGACCACTGGTCCTACGACCCGTTCCTCATCGTGGTGCTGGTCCTGGTGATCTGGCACGAGATCGGGCTGGCCCGGCTGGCCCGCCGGTCCCGGCCGGAGCGGACCCGGCAGCGCAGGCTCCGCTCACTGTGGTTCTACGCCGGTCTCGCGGTCCTGCTCCTCGCGGTCGAATCGCCCCTCGACTACTGGTCGGACGACTACTTCTTCGTGCACATGCTCCAGCACCTGCTGCTCATGTTCGCCGCACCCACGCTGGTGGTGGCCGGTGCCCCCTGGCAGCCGCTGCTCGACGGGCTGCCCGGGCGGGCGGGCCGGACCGCGACCGCCGCGGTGCTTCGGGACACCTGGTCGCGGCCGCTCCGGGCGATCGCGGGATTCCTGCTCCGGCCCTGGGTCTCGGTGACGTTGTTCAGCGTGGTGATGGTGGCCTGGCATCTGCCCGTGCCGTACGACCTCGCGGAGCGCAATCAGGCCGTGCACATCTGGCTGATGCACTCCAGCTTCTTCCTGGCCGGGGTGCTGTTCTGGCTCCAGTTCATCCCATCGCCGCCGTTCCAGCGCCGGATGCCGCTGGTCTCCCAGGCCGCTGCCCTGATCGCCACCAACGTGGTCATGTGGATCCTGGCCATGTCGATGAGCATCTTCTCCCAGGACTCCTGGTACTCCGTCTACGCTCACGTGCCTGGGGTCACCCTGCCGCCGTACGCGGACCAGGAGATCGGCGCGGCGATCCTGTGGGTCTGCGGCGACTTCTGGGCCATTCCCGCGCTGATCTACGTGGTCCGCCGCCTCGTCAACGAGGACGGCGGGGTCAGCTCGGCGCTTGATCAGATGCTGCACCGGGGGGCCGCGGGCAGCGGCTGGGCCTCAGGCAGCCGCCGGGTCAAGCCCGGTTCGACCTCCCCGCCGCTGCGCCCGCCGGCCGGGCCCACGTCTTGATGGGCCCTCGTCCCGACCTGCCCTCGTCCTGACCTGCCACAGGGCTGAGGGCGCCCGGGGCTCACCCGCCGTGCTTCTCCAGGTAGTCCAGGTAGACCGGGCGCAGCGCATCCGCGACGCCCGGGTCGAGGTGGCCGAACGCGTCGTCGAGCACCGCGGACAGCTGGGTCTCGTCCGCCGCGGTCTCGTCGATGTGCCCGGCAACGGCCTCGCCCTCTGGGATTTCCCGTAGCAACTGCCACAGGAACCTGAGGTCCAGATGCCGCACGGCCCGGTGCACGGCCCGGTCGTGAAGTTCCTGGGAGGAGAGGGCTTCGAGGGCGTCCCGGTCGGTCATGGGACGAACCCTACCGGGCTCCGCGGGGCGGCTGGGGCACGGTCAGCCGTCAGCGCCCGCCGGGCCAGCCCCGGCTGGGCCAGCCCCGGCTGGGCCAGCCGGCCCTCAGCCAGCCCCGGTTAAGCCAGCCGCCCGGCCAGCCATCGTGGCCGCGATAGCCGGGCCCCGGCTGGCCGCGTGCGGCGGGGCTGACATCCGGCCCGGCGGTGGTCCCGGAACCGCCGTGGCCGCCGTGGCCGCGGTGCCGGCGGGCGGAGGGCGGTGTGACGGCGCGCCGGTGAGCCGTGGGTGCGCCTGTCGCGGGCGCGCTGGCTGACCCCGCCCCGCTGGCGGGCCCGGTGCCGCTGGAGCGCACCGCGGCGGGCAGCGCCGCGGCGCAGGGCACCAGCCCGCAATTGCTGGCCCGGCCGGAAGAGCTGTCATGAAGGGCCAGGGCCACGCCGCCGCCCCCCACGGCCGCGATGGTGGCGGTCATCCCGGCGGCGGCGATCCAGCGGTGCCGCGCCAGGCTGGCCAGCCGGGCAGGGCCGGGGGCCGTCGGGCCAGGCCTGTTAGCCACGGCAGGTCACCGGCTGATTCCGGACACGCTCGGGTAAGACAGTTCGACCCGTGACACGGCGGTGTCCCCAATCCTCGTGCGTCCCCCGGCAGAACCCATGCCGCCCGGGCCAATCTAACAACGCGGCAGATGCCTTTGATGACAAACACGCCAGTACCGGACTGCCTTATCCCCCTATATGACGCACGAGGCAGCGCACCGTGACGGAGGGGATTGGCGCCGCCCCCGTGGCGCCAATCCCCCCCTTCGTGCGGCGCGCCGGTATCCGGGCTCCCGCTAGCTCAGGATTCCTGCGCGGGCATGGCCGCGTTCGGCGCGACGATCTTGAAGTGGACGCCGGTCGGGTCCGCCGCCTCGGCCAGCCGTCCGTAAGGGGTGTCCTCCGCGGGCCTGATGACCGCCCCCCCCAGGCTGGTGATCGTGGCCAGTGTGGCGTCGGCGTCCTCGGTGCCGAAGTAGACCGCCCAGTGGGCCGGCGCCCCCTCGGGCAGGAACCCGGTCGCGTCCATGATGCCGGCCAGCTGATCCGACCCGTACTGGGCGATCGTGTAGCGGAACTCGGGCGTGTCGCTCACGGTGTGCGTGTCCCAGCCGAACACGTCGCGATAGAACGCGATGGTGGCCGCGTAGTCCCGGGTGTACACCTCGAACCAGGCGGGCGCCCCCGCCTGGGCCACTACCCCGAAGCCCTTGTGCAGGCCCGGCTGCCACACGCCGATCGCTGCCCCGCCCGCGTCGGTGACCATCCCCATCGTGCCGAGGTCGGCCACCTGCATGGCTGGCAGGATGACCTGGCCGCCGTGGGCCGTGGCGGCGTCGAGCGTCTTCTGGGCGTCATCGGTGGCCAGATAGACCGACCACGTCTCTGGCCCTTCCATGCCGGGCTGCTTGGGCATGCCGCCCGCGACCAGGACGCCGCCGGAGGAGAAGTTGAAGTAGCCGCCGAACTGCTCCTGGGGTTCGGTGGAGGTCCAGCCGAACACCTGGCCGTAGAAGTCCCGGCTGCGTTCGGGGTCGGAGGTCAGCAGGTCGACCCAGCAAGGCGCCCCAACGGGCGCGGTGTCTCGTGCGGGCATGATGGTTCCCTTCGCAACGGCTGGTCAGTGTCACTACCTTGGACGTGACGGGGCGCCCGGACTCATCGTTCGGGGATCGCGCAGCCGGGACTGGCTGTCCTGGGCGCGGGATGCGTACCCTCATAGGCGTGTACCTCCCCGACCACTTCACCGCGCCGCAGACCGCCGACGTCGCCGCCTTCGTGGCGGCCGCCGCCTCGGCCGACCTGGTCACGTTCGACGGCGCCAAGCCTGTCGCCAGCCTCATCCCGGTCATCTGGGACAGGAAGACGGGCGAGCACGGCCGGCTTCTCGGCCATCTCGCCCTGGCCAATCCGCAGTGGCAGTCGATAGCTCCCGGCTCCAGCGCGCTGGCCATCGTGCACGGCCCGCAGGCCTACGTCTCCCCGTCCTGGTATCCGAGCACGGCCCGGCACGGGCGGGTGGTGCCCACCTGGAATTACGTCACGGTCCACTTCACCGGGCCGCTGACCGTGCACCGTGACCCGGAGTGGCTGCGCGACGTGGTGACCCGGCTGACCCGCCGGCACGAGGACCAGCGGGCCGCGCCCTGGGCCGTGACCGACGCCCCGCCCGACTACATCAACGGCCAGCTCCGCGGCATCGTGGGGGTGGAACTGAGCATCGCCACCGTGGAGGCCAAGCACAAGCTGAGCCAGAACCGCAGCGCCGAGGACCAGGCCGGGGTGGTCGCGGCCCTGGCTGACGAGCCTGGCCCCGGTCCGGCAGGGGTCGCCGCCCTGATGACGCCGCCGGACTGACTCTGCCAGCCCCGGGTCAGCAGCGTTAACCCGGGGGGACGACCCCCCAGAGCCCCCCGAATCCGCCGGCCTCTACCAGCGGTCGTGGACCTGGGCCCGGATGCGCCGGTCGTACAGGTCCGCGATGGCCGCCAGATCGGTGTCGCTGAAGGGCGGCAGCCCGGCCGCGGCAGCGTTCTGCGCGGCCTGCTCCGGGTTGCGCGCGCCCGGGATCACGGTCGAGACACCCGGCTGCTGGATCACCCAGCGGAGAGCGGCCTGGGCCGGGGTGGCGCCGGCCGGTGCCAGCGCGGCGAACTCCCGGGCGGCGTCCACGCCAGTGTCGAAGTCCACGCCGGAGAACGTCTCCCCGGCGTCGAAGGCCTCGCCGTGCCGGTTGAAGGTGCGGTGGTCATCGGCCGCGAAGGATGTCTCATGGGTGTACCGGCCAGACAGCAGCCCCGAGGCGAGCGGGACGCGGGCGATGATGCCCACCCTGGCGGCGTGCGCGGCGGGCAGCACCTCATCCAGGGGCTTGCGCCGGAACGCGTTGAGGATGATCTGCACGGTGGCGGTGCCCGGCCTGGCGATCGCGGTGAGGGCCTCCCCGCAGGTCTCGACGCTGACCCCGTAGGCGGCGATGCGCTCCTCGGCGACCAGCGTGTCGAGCGCGTCGTAGACTGCGCCCGAGGAAAACACCGGGGTCGGCGGGCAGTGCAGCTGCACCAGGTCGAGCCGGTCCGTCCCCAGATTGGCCCGGGAGCGGTCGGTCCACGCGCGGAAGTTGTCCAGGGTGAAGCACGCGGGGTCCTGTGCCACCCGGCGGCCCATCTTGGTGGCCACCGTGAACTCCGCCCCCGGGTTGCCGGCCAGGAACTGGCCGATGATCCGCTCGCTGCGCCCGTCGCCGTACACGTCGGCGGTGTCCAGGAACGTGATCCCGGTCGCCGCAGCCGCGTCCAGCACGGCCAGCGCATCCTTCTCGCCGACCTCGCCCCAGTCAGCTCCCAGCTGCCAGGTACCCAGGCCCACGACCGAGACTGCCCTGCCTGTCTTGCCCAGAATGCGCTTCTCCATAGGGGCTGAGTGTAGTGACGGCGCGGGCCGGGCGGGCCAGCCCGCCGGGCACGCGGCGGTGCCGCAGCGCCAGGGGCGGGCGCCGTGACCGCGGAGCAGGACGCGTGAGTCCCGCTGCCGGGTTACGCGGCGGGACAGCCGTCCGCGTCCGCCGGGGTGCTGGCCGCCTTGACCAGGATTGCGGCGCTGATCCCGTCCAGCTGCCGGAGCTGTTCCACGCTCAGCGCGTCGAACAGGACCCGGCGGACCTGCTCGACATGGCCCGGCGCGGCCGCGCTGAGCGCCGCGAAGCCCTGGTCGGTCAGCACGGCGATCTGGCCACGGCGATCGGTCGGGCAGTCCATCCGGCGCACCCAGCCGCGCTCCTCCAGCCGGGCCACGGCGTGCGACACGCGGCTCTTGCTGGACGAGGACGCCTCGGCGAGCTGAGTCATCCGGAGCGCGCGGTCCGGCGCCTCGGACAGCCGCACGAGGATCTCGTAGTAGGCGAGCGGCATCCCGGAATCGCGTTGCAGCTGGCCGTCCACGGAGGCCAGGAGCCACTGCCACGACTCGATGGCCTCGCGCCACGTGTGCTGCTCGCCGGCGCTCAGCCAGCGGGGTCCAGGATCGTTCATGACTACAGCATACCCATAATAGTTGAACGCTTGACAACGCTTGGCTGGACGTGGTATTCGTTGAGGGCTCAAATATGAACCCAGTCACTATGAACGACAGGAGTGTTCCCCATGACGGCTAGCACCGATGCAGGCGCCATCCCGGGTTACGTCGCGGGCACGTGGGAGATCGACCCGGTCCACTCCGAGGTCGGCTTTACCGCCCGGCACATGATGGTCAGCAAGGTCCGCGGCAGGTTCACGACGTTCTCCGGCGAACTCGTCACGGGCGAGAAGCTGCTGGACTCGTCGGTCACTGCCAGCATCGACCTGACTTCGATCAACACCGGGAACGAGCAGCGTGACCAGCACATCCGGTCCGCCGACTTCTTCGAGGTCGACAAGTACACCACGATGACCTACCGCTCCACGGGCCTGCGGGCCGAGGGTGACCACTACATCCTGGACGGGGAGCTGACCCTCAAGGACGTCACCAAGGAGGTTCCGCTCACCGTAGAGTTCAACGGCTTCGGGCCGGACCCCTTCGGCGGTACGCGGGCCGGTTTCACCGCCACCACGGAGATCAACCGGCGCGACTTCGGCGTGAACTTCAGCGCCCCGATGGAGACCGGCGGCGTGGTCGTGAGTGACAAGATCGGCGTCCAGCTGGAGATCGAGGCCGTGCTCAAGGCCTGAGGTCAGCGGCGCACGGTAGCGCCAGGCCGGCACCGGCCGGGCGCAGCGTAACCAAGCCACCCGCGCGGGCGGGGACGCGTCGCGTCCCCGCCCGCGCCCGTCTGCCCGGGTCCCCGCGCCACGCTGGGGGCGCTGGGCAAGAATGGTAGGGGCGTACCGGATGGCCGGGCGCCAGAGCGACGGTGGCCACAGTGAGGGGTGCACGGTGAAAGCGGCTATCTACGACCACACCGGCCCGGCGGCCGAGGTGCTGCGGGTGGTGGATATCGAGCGGCCGGAACCGGGGCCGGGCGAGGTCCGGGTCCGGGTGCACGTCTCGGGCGTCAATCCCACCGACGTCAAAAGCCGCGGCGGGGCGACCCCGCGGCCCATCGACGGTTTCCAGATCCCGCATCAGGATGGCGCCGGGGTGATCGACGCGGTCGGCCCGGGCGGGCCCGGGGACCGGATCGGCCAGCGGGTGTGGGTGTACCTCGCCGCCGCCGGGCGCCGCTGGGGGACCGCCGCCGAATGGACCGTGGTCCCGGAGAACCGCGCGGTGCCGCTGCCGGACGGCGCCCCCATGGAACTCGGAGCCAGCCTGGGCGTGCCGGGCGTGACCGCGCACCACCTGGTGTTCGCGGACGGGCCGGTCAAGGACGCCACGGTCCTGGTGGCCGGCGGGTCCGGGGCGGTCGGGCATTTCTCCATCGAGTTCGCCAGGTGGGGCGGGGCGGCCCGGGTGGCCTCGACCGTCAGCGGCCCGGACAAGGCCGAGCTGGCCCGGCAGGCCGGCGCCGGACACGTGGTGTATTACACCGACCCCGATGCGGCCAGCCAGATCACCGCCGCGGTCGGGCCGGTCGACCGGATCGTCGAGGTGGCACTCGGGGCGAACCTGCCGCTGGACCTGGCCATCTCCCGGCCCGGCACGGTGGTGGCCTGCTACGCGGCCGAATCCCACGACCCGGTGCTGCCCGTCCGGGCCTGCATGACCGCCAACATCGTGCTCCGGTTCATGCTGCTCTATACCCTGCCCCAGGAGGTCCGGGACCAGGCGGTCGCCGACATCGGTACCGCGCTGAGGGCAGGGGCGCTCACCGAACTGCCGGAGCACCGGTTCCCGCTTGAGGAGATCGTCGCGGCACACGAGGCCCTGGAGCGGCACACGACCGGCAAGGTCCTGGTCATCCCGGGCTGACCGGGCCAGTGGCCGGGGCCTGCGCCCAGGCTCAGCGGGCCCCGGTGGCCCGGGCCTGCGCCCAGGCTCAGCGCGCCTGGATGGTCCCGGCTAGCTCCCGGTAGCCGTCGGCCGGGCCGGCGCCGGGCGGGGTGAGCAGCTGGATGCTCACGTGGTCGGCCCCGGCGTCGAGGTGCTCGGTGAGACGGGCCACGACCTGGGCCGCGCTGCCGTGCGCGACCAGCGCGTCGATCAGGGCGTCGCTGCCGCCGCCGCTCAGGTCGGCGTCCGTCCACCCCAGGCGGCGCAGGTTGGCGGTGTAGTTGGCCAGACCCAGGTAGGGCTTTTCCACCCGGGGGCGGCCTATCGCGCGGGCCTGCACGGGGTCGGTGCTGATGACTACCTTCTGTTCCGGGGCCAGCAGCGGGCCCGGGCCGAGGATCTTCCGGGCCTGCGCGGTGTAGCCAGGCGTCACCAGGTAGGGATGGGCGCCGGCGGTGCGCTCCCCGGCCAGCCGCAGCACCTTCGGGCCGAGCGCGGCCAGGACCAGCCGGCCGGCCGGGACGCCGTCGTCCAGCAGGGTGCCCACGTAGCGGGCGAGCGTGTCGTAGGGCTTGGCGTACTGCTGGGTCACCTCCGGGTGGCCCGCGCCCACGCCCAGCAGGAACCGGCCCGGAAACCGCTCCTCGACCCGCCGGAACGAGGCAGCCACCTGGTGCGGCTCGTACTGCCACATGTTGACGATGCCGGTGGCGACGGTGAGGGTCGTGGTCGCGGCCAGGAACTCCTCGGCGGCGGCCAGGTCCCCGTTGGCCGAGCCCAGCCACAGGGCGCCGAACCCGAGCTCCTCCACGGTCGCGGCCAGTTCCGGTGTGACCTGGCGCTCGCTCCGCCAGATCCCGAACCGGCCGACCTGGTCGCGCGCCTGCTGAGTCATTCAGTCCGCTCCCTCGCCGTCGTGCCGGTACCGCCTCGCGGCCCCGCCGTGCCGGTGCCGCCTCCCGGCCGCCTTCAGCCGGCTGCCGTCCACCGGACGCCGTCAACCGGGCAACCGCTTCCGGGGCCGTCGACGGGGCAACCGCCTCCGGCCGGCCGCTGTTCCCCTCGGCCCGCGCGGGCGCCGCCACGACAGGTACTATGTGCGTAGAGTAATCACTTGATTACTCATAGAGAGGGGAGCGCTCGGTTATGGGGGTATCTCGAGCGACCTCACCGGCTGCCGCGCAGCCCGGCACCCGCGCCTCACCGTTCGCGCTGCTGGAGTTCGCGGTCAGCCAGGCTGTCAGCGAGGACGGTGCGGCACCCGACGCTGCCCTGCCCGAACTGCTCCGGCGCTGCGCGGCAGGATTCGGCGCGCGGGCGGCCGTCGCCTTGCGGCTGCTCGCGCCGGGAGAGCCTGCAGTCGTTGCCGCGCACCCCCTCGCGGCGGTGGATCCCGGCCTGATGGGGCAGATCGCCGCGCTGCTGGCCGGTCACGCCGAGGTGGCCTCGGCGGGCGGCTGCATCGAGGGACGGGTGGCCTGGCCCGGGCTGGCGTCAGGCCGGGACCACGGCGGGGCGCTGATCGCCGTGGCCCGGCTGCCGGGCGATTCCTCGCCGTGTGCCCTCGCCCTCGTGGGGCAGCGGTCTGCGTGGACCGCCGACTCGCGGTCCGCCGCCCGCGCTCTCGCCACCGTGATCGCGGCCCGGATCCGCCGGGTCGAGGACAGGAGGGAAATCGCGGAAGGGCGGATGGTCACCGACGCGCTGATCAACGCGGCTCCGGATGCCGTGGTCGTGGCCGACGCCGAACGGAAGATCGTCGCCTTCAACCCGGCCGCGGAGGAACTGTACGGCCGCCGGCGCGCCGACGTGCTCGGCCAGGGCATGGGGGATCTGCTCATCCCGGAACGCAACCGGGGATTCTTCCTGGAATCGACCGGCCATTTCCTGCGCAGCCAGGACCCCGGGGAATTCACCGGCCGCATGCACCTGCCCATCCTGCGCGGTGACGGCACCGAGCGGATGGTAGAACTGACCCCGCTGCCGCTCCTGGTAGGCGGCCAGGCCTACTTCTGCAGCTTCGCCCGGGACCTGACCGAGCTGGAGCGGGCGAACGCGGCGCTGGCGGCGAGCGAAGCCCGGGTGTGGCTGCTGTCCGAGCTGGCCCCGGTGGGCATCGCGCGCACCGACGAGACGGGAACATGCGCGTACGTCAACGAGCGCTGGTGTGCGCAGAGCGGTCAGCTCGCGAAGGACATCCTCGGTACCTCGTGGCTGGAGTCGGTCGATCCCGGCGACGTCGCGCGGGTCCGGGGGCACTGGGCGCGCGCCCGGGCGGCCGGTTCGGAGCTGCGCACCGACTTCCGCCTGCGCCATCACGACGGCCAGCCGCTATGGGTGCACGCGGCCGTCACCGCCCTGCCGGATCAGGCGGACCTGCCCCGCGGGTTCATGGTCGCCCTCACCAACGTGACCGCCCGCAAGCGGGCGGAGCAGGAGCGGGACCGGCTGCTGGCCGCCGAGCAGGCCGCGGTGCGCGACCTCCGCGACCAGACGGAGCGGCTGAACAGCATGCTCGCGGCGGCCATCCCTGGCGTGCTGGTGCTGGATGAGCACGACGTGATCGTCCAGGTCAACCAGAGCTTGTGTGACCTGCTCGGCATCGAGGAGCCGCCGGCCAGGTTCAGCGGGGTCAGAGGGGAGCGGCTCCTCGAGCCACTGGCACGCACCTTCGCCAGGCCCGCAGATGTCTCTGAGCAGATGACCCGCTACAAAGCGGACCGGCAGAGAGTCGAAGGCATCCGGTTCCCGTGCGCGGACGGCCGCGTGCTGGAGTGCGACTACTGGCCGGTCTCGGCCGGCGGCCAGGACCGGGGCGGGCTGTTGCTGCTCTGGGACATGTCCGAGCGGGCCGCCCGGGAGCAGGAGCGTGACCGCCGGCTGGAGGCCGAGCTCGCCTCGCGCCACGCCGCAGAGACTGCCCGGCAAGAGTTGTCCGAGCAGAACGACGAGCTGCGCGAGCTCGACGAGCTCAAGACCCGTTTCCTGGCCACCGTGTCGCACGAGCTGCGGTCCCCGCTGACCTCGATCGTGTCTTACGCCGAACTGATCAGGGAGGAGAACGTGCTGCCCCCGGTCTCGTCCCGCTTCCTGGACGTCATCTCCCGTAACGCCGAGCGGATCACCAAGCTCGTGGGGGATCTGCTGCTGCTGAGCCGGATCGAGGCGGGGATCATCCCGCTGGAGCTGGCGCCGCTTTCCGTGGCGGAGGTAATCACCGAAGCGGTGCAGGCCGCGGTGCCAGGCGCGGCGGACAAAGGCGTCGCGCTCGACGGTGCGGCCCCGGACGGGCCGCCGGTCCTGGCCGACCGGGCCCGGCTGGTCCAGATGATCGACAACCTGATCGCCAACGCGGTCAAGTTCACCGACGAGGGCGGGCGGGTCCGGGTGACCGCGGCGGCGGACGGCCCGGATTGGCGGATCGATGTCCAGGATTCCGGGATCGGGATTCCGCCGGATGACATCGCCCACCTGTTCGACCGTTTCTTCCGCGCCTCGAACGCCAGCGCAGCCGGCCGTCCCGGCTCGGGCCTGGGCCTGTCGATCGTCAAGGAAGTCGCCGAGCTGCACGGCGGCCGGGTGGAGGTCACCAGCACGCTGGGTTCCGGGACCACCGTCCACCTTTACCTGCCG
>Ga0187887_10000420_pt1 | contig 42290 bp, 38 predicted proteins | sample June2016WEW_7_10_FD_132977 | JGI IMG/M metagenome (GOLD analysis project Ga0187887, IMG submission 132977) | Peatland microbial communities from SPRUCE experiment site at the Marcell Experimental Forest, Minnesota, USA - June2016WEW_7_10 | ecosystem: Environmental > Terrestrial > Soil >... | reverse complement strand
GAGCAGGGCCTGCTGGAAGGCAAGCCCGCGCTGTTCGCTGTATCCGGCACGGGAAAGGTCAAGACTTGCGGTGAGACAGTTGGCGCTGTCGAAACCGGTGGTGCGGTTGACAATGTTGAAGGCGGTGCGGGTGAGCAGGCCACAGCAGACCAGGACCATGAAACACATTCCGAGCTGCAGGCCGAGCACGATGCGGCGGGCGAATTTTCTGCGCGAGCCGCCGGTGACGGTGGCGCCGCCTTCATGGAGGGCCTCATTCTGAGCGACGCGCAGGGACTGGCGCACAGGGTAGATGCCGCAAAGCAAGGTGACCGCTACTGCGACCCCGGTGACGAAGAACAAGACACGAGCGTCAGTGCGCAGGTTGAAGGCCAGCGGCATTCCGAAGTTGGGCAACAGCGCGATGAGCCCTCGCACCATAGCGATGCTGGCCGCCCATCCTGCGACTGCGCCGGCAAAAGCGAGCAGGCTTGTTTCGGCCAGAACCTGGGCGGCGAAGCGGCGCGGTGTTGCGCCCAGGGCGGTGCGGATGGCAACTTCGCGGCGACGGCGCGCGCCGTGCTGGCCGAGAAGGGAAGCAATATTGATGCAGACCAGCAGCATGAGCAGCAGCGATGCTCCGAGGAGAACCGGCAGCACGGCGCCCACCATGCCGAAGAGGCCGCGCTGGAAGTGAGCGGCGTCGCGGAGATTGAGATCCCAGCGGCTCAGGTTGTTGCTGGGATGCTGAAGGGCAAATACGCGAGCCAGTCCGTGCAGTTCGGCGGCCGCGGGCGTATCGCGCACGCCGGGACGAAGGCGCACGGCGGCCTGTAGGCCATAGTGGAGCAAGGGATCGGGGCCTGCGTCGGCGGAAAGGTCGCGTAGATCCGAAAGGGGGATCCAAGCCGCTTCGCCGATGCCGCCGAAGATACCGGAGAAGTCTTTCGGGGCGATTCCGACGACCGTGAAGTCATGGCGGTTGATGGAGACGGTGCGGCCTACAAGAGCAGGACTAGCGTTGAAACGGTCGCGCCACAGTGCGTCGGAAAGAACGATTTCATCATTGACGCCGTAGGCGTGGTCGTTCGCATTCGGCTGAAAGAAGCGGCCGCTCTGCGGCCGGAGGCCGAGGAACTGAAAGTAGTTGGAGGAGACAACACCGGCGGGGATGGCCCGCGCGGGGACGCCGGGATCGGTGAGGTTGACCGGCGCGAGCGAGAAGGCAATGGCATCCCGCCAGGAATGCCCGGATTCGCGCAGGAACTGGAAGGTGTCGTAGTGGACGGAGTAGCCTTCGTTGCCGAGGACGGTGGCGTCGATGAAGCGCAGCTCACCGGGAGCGCTGACATGTGGCCAGGGATTGTAACGGACGGCATTCGTCCAGGTGGCGACGGTGGTGAGCGCGCCGATGCCGAGGGCCAGGGTGAGCACGGCGGTAATCGTGAAACCGGGCGCTTTGTACAGCTGGCGCAGGGCGAAGCGAAGGTCCTGCCGTAGGCTGTTCATTATTCTGTCAATCTCCTGTAGACGCGGCATTCCTTTGCAGCTCTACGCAGATCCTGGCCGTGTGGTTCCGTTCATCGCCAATTGCCCATGAGGACAAAGGGCGCCCAGTAAAAGGGGTGGGCGTAGCCGGTTGGAGCATCGGGTGTTTCGTTCTCGACGACGACACCGCGTCCGGTTGCGGCGCCCTGCGGTTTGACCTGACCAGTGAGCAAATCGAGCTGGGCCTTGCGCAGCGCTTCGACCTTGGTGACCTTGCCGCCGCCCTCGGCCCAGCGCTTGTAGAAGTCGCTCATGAGCTGGCCGGTGCTCGAGTCGTTGACGGGCCAGAGCGAGGAGATGACAGCCTTCGCGCCTTTGAGCTGCGCGGTTGTGCCGAGGCCATCGACCTCGCGGCCGTCGCTGGCGCTGCCGCTCATGCCGGTCTCGCAGGCGGAGAGGGTGAGCAGATCGGTATGGCGGAGGGAGAGATTTGGGTTTGAGTGAAACTCGGCGACGGTCAGGTGGAATCCCGCGCCGGGAGTGTCTTTGCCGGAGAGGAGGAGATAGCTCTGACTGTCGTCGCCGGGACTGAAGACGAAGTGACTGGCGATGTGCACCACATTGGGCCGGGAGTTGAGCTGGTCTTCCATGGCCTTCTCGGTGAACTGGCCATCGAGGAGAATGGTTCCGGGCAGCACGCCGTTCGCGCCGGACACCTGCGCGTCTTTGACGACATCATTGAGCTCAGTGGCGACGGCGGGCAGAGGGGGCAGATTTTCTTCGTATTTGCGGGCGATGCCCATGGCCGCCACGCTCAGCTTGCTGACGTCGGGCTTGTCTTCGAGGTGGTCAATACTGGCGGGGGTGATGGTGACGGTGTTGTACTTCTGCACGACATACTGTTTTCCGTCGTATAGGGCGGCGATAGGGATGTAACGCAGCACACCGTCGAGGGACCAGACGAGGGTCTCGGCTTTGGCGTTATCGAGGTCGGCCTGCGCGGGGCCGATGAGGATGTTGTAGAGCTCCTGGGCCAGGGGCTTTGGATCGCTGGCGGGGTTGTGGAGGACCTGCTGAAAATCGGCGACCTTCTTGTTGAGGTCGGCGGCGGCGATGGTGTAGTCGTGCGCGACGGTGGCGTTAGGGGTAATGACAATCACGCTGTAATGGTTGGCGGTGACCATGGTGTAGAGCGCGACGGTGTGGGGGGACTCGGCGATCTGATCCTGCAGGGCGCTTACGTTACCCTTCACGTTCTTCAGGCGGTCATTGGCCGCAATGCTGTCTTTGCCGAAGAGGGTGTAGAGGCGGCCATAGTAGTCGTCGAGCGCTTTGTTGGCCACTTTGATGCGGTCGGAAAGTTCCTTGAGCTGCTGGTCCTGGGCCGGCGTCCGCGTGGTCATGTCCTTCAGTTCGCTCCACTGCACGCCGGCGGCGACCAGTTGCGCGGTTGACTTGTCGTAATCCTGCTGAGCCTGCTGTTCGGCTGGGGTGAGGGAGAGGGGACTGAGAGAATCTGTTCCGGCTCCCCGAACGTAGTCGGAGTACTCCTGCTGCTTGAGGAGATCGAGGACCTGCTGGGCCTCGGGCAGGCGGCCCTGGGCGATGAGCAGGGCGGCGAGGTCGTGGTAGAAGTCCGAAATCGACGTAACAAAGGCCGACTGCAGTTCTTTGTCGAGGCCCTGCATATTGCTGCGGACCTGTTGAAGGAGATTGACCGACTGCTTGCCGTAGTAGATGGCGAGGGCGGGCTGCGCTTTGTGCGCGAGCATCATGCCGTAGAGGATGGGCGAAAGGATGAGGGGGTCGTTGGCGGCCTCCGCCACGGGGAGTGCCTGGTTGAGGTTGGCGAGAGCGTTGGGAGCGTCTCCCATGTCGAGGTAGATTTTGGCGAGGCCGGTGCGGGCCCGCGCCTCGTTGGCGGGGTCATTGAGATGGCTGATGAGTTCGAGGCCCTGATTGAGGGAATCGATGGCTTTTGGGTTATCGCCCATCTTGTGGTAGATCATGCCGATGACGATGCGGGCAAGGGCTTCGTGTTCGCGATTGGGCATTCCCTTTTGAAGGGAAATAACCTTGTTGAGGGTCACGAGCGCATTCTGATAGTCGCCAGTCGCAGCCAGCGCGGCCCCGAGGTTGTCAAGCAGGGTGAGGCCGTTGACGAGGTCACGGGCTGTCAGGAGGTGGGGGAAGGCCTGCTGGTAGTACCGGATTGCCGACTGCCTGTCGCCGAGGAACTGATGCATCAATCCGATATTTTGGAGGGCGATGCCCTGACCGTCCTCGTCGCCAGCGGCGCGCAGAATAGGAAGAGCCTGATTGAAGGAATCGATGGCCTTTTCCATCTGCCCGAGGCCGGACCATGCCAAACCGATGTTGTTCAACATCAGGCCGGCGCCGTCGGTCATGTTCAGGCGCTGATAGATGACGAGCGCCTGGTTAAAGCTGTCCAGGGCCTTCTGGTTCTGTTGCAGGGCGTTCTGGGCCAGCCCGAGTCTGTTCAGAGCTTCGGCTTCAAGGGGCGGGAGATTGAACTGGCGTGCAACGGCGAGCGCCTGGGTCCAACCATCGATGCACTTTTTGTCGCGAAGGCCGGCGTAGATGTCGCCGATTCCGATGAGAGCGGTGGCCTCGCCAGTGTGATCGCCGGCTGCTCGATATAGATCGCGGGCGCGGTTGGCGTAGTCAAGCGCCTGCTGCGTGTCTCCTACGCCGTTGTAGCCGGTGGCGATTTCGGCGAGGATTTCGGCCTGGCCGGCACGGTCGCCGAGGGACTGGCGAATGGCGAGGGCCTGGTTGGCGTAGTTGAGAGCTTGCTGGCCCTGATTCTGGCTCACGCTGAGAAGCGCGAGTCCGTTGAGCGCGTCAGCCTTGCCCGCGATGACGCCCTGGGCGGTGGCGACATCGAGGGCGCGCTGATAGTCCTGGGCCGCATCCTGTGGCTGATGCTGAGCGCGGGCGGCGTTGCCGAGTCCGTTGAGTGCGGCGACGCCCTGTTGCGCATCCTGTGCGAGCCGAGCCGCGTTCACCGCTCGGTTGTAGGCGTCGGTTGCGTTTTGGGCATTGCCGACGCGAAGCCACAGGTCGCCGAGCTGATTCAGGATTTTTGCGGCGGTGTGCGCGTCGCGCGCGGCGATGGCGGATTGCAGGGACGCTTGCAGCTGGGTGACGCGGGCCTGATCGTCAGCCGACAAGGGTGCGGGCGGTTGAGCGGCTGGAGTCTGTGGTTGCGAGGACGGGGTGGTCTGCGCCAGAAGCTGAAAGGGCAGAAGCGACGCGGCGGCGAGCGCCAGCGGAATGGCGCCGGCGAAAGGTCGCGAAAAGACGCAGGGCCCGGGCATGCTGACGACCTCGCACTCACGGAGGGTAGGGAGGCTAGCGGAGTGATTCGAAGTTTACACGGGGCGGAAGCAGGAAAGACACCGGAATGGTCAGGAGAGGGCGAGAAGGTTGCGGCGGAGGGCGTCGGGGTTGCTGTCGCCGAGGAGAGTTTCCACTTGCCGGCTGGTGCGCTCCCAGATGGGAACGGCACGGGCGAGGAGGGTTTTGCCCTGGGGGGTGAGGTGCAGGCGGCGGCTGCGGCGGTCGGAGGGGTCGGGGGTGATCTTGAGAAGTCCGCGACGCTCGAGGGGCTTGAGAGCGGCGGTAAGGGTGGTGCGATCCATGCCGAGGAGGTCCGCGACGGACGCCATGCCGGGCGGGTTGGGGCGATTGAGGGAGATGAGCAGGGAAAATTGACCATTGGTGAGTTGGACGGGACGAAGTGCGTCGTCGAAGCGGCGGGCTAACGCTCGGGCGGCGCGCTGCAGGTGAAGACAGAGGCAGGAGTCACGAACCCGGAGTGTAGTTTCGAAGGAGAAGGTTGGGGTTCTTGACATAGCTCCATTAACGTTGATATCAACGTATATTGTCAATCCCTCCCCAGGGAAGGACTAAGCGGGGAAGGACAACCCAGGGCAGAATGAAAGTGCACACGAGAATGGCGCGGCAGGCGTTGGATGGAGGAGGGAAATGTCTTTTCTTCGAGATTTGAGACTTGCGATGCGGTCGCTCGGGCGCGTACGCGCGCTGTGGATCACGGTGGCCCTGACGCTGGCGCTGGGGATTGGGGCGAACGCGGCGATCTTCAGCGTGGTGCGGGCGGTGCTGCTGCGGCCGCTGGCGAATCGCGACGAAGATCGGCTGCTATACATCCGGCAAAGCGCTCCGGGGATCGGGGAAGAGAACGCGAATTTCTCGGTTCCGGAGATCGACGATTTGGGAAAGGGACTGAAGACGATCCGGGAGCTGGGAACGTTTTCGGAGATCGACTTTACGCTCCAGGGGCTGGGCACGCCGCGGGAGATTCCGGCCGGGGTGGTGGACGGGAATTATTTCGAGGTGATGGGGCTGCGGCCGATTCTGGGGCGGCTGCTGGGTCCAGGTGACGATGGACCGAACGCGGCCGGCGCGATCGTGCTGACCTATAAGTTCTGGAAAGAGTCGCTGAAATCGGATCCTAGCGTGCTGGGGAAGACGGTGCGGCTGGACAGCGTCAGTGGATCGCGGAACGCGGTCGTCGTCGGGGTGCTGGAACCGTCGGTGCCGTACCCGATGGCGACGGAGATTATCGCGAACGTGGTGACCAGCCCGCATCATCTCTCGGCGACGATGGTGACGGGGCGCTCGCATCGCATGACCGAAGTGTTTGCGCGGCTGGCGCCGGGGGCGAGTCTGGAAGCGGCGCGGGCGGAGTTGCGGACGCGGTATGCGGCGATCGTGGCGGCGCATCCGGATGTGTACAAGCCGGAGGATCATTTCCAGATCAGCGTGAAGCGGATGCACGAGCAGATCAACGCGCGCGCGAATACGATTCTGTGGATTCTGTTCGGAGCATCGGGACTGCTGTTTGTGATTGCCTGTTCTAACGTTGCGAACCTGGTGCTGGCCAGGACGGTGCGACGTGAATCCGAACTGGCGGTGCGCGCGGCGCTGGGAGCGACAGCACCAGCATTGCGGCGGTCGTTGCTGGCGGAGAGCATGGTGCTGTGCGGGACCGGTGTGGCGGCGGCTTTGCTGATCGCCTGGCCGATGGTAGCGGTGCTGGGCCGTTATGCGGCACGGTATTCAGTGCGAGCCGACGGGCTGACGTTGGATTCCACACTGGTGTGGTTCGGCATTGCGCTGGCGCTGGCGGCGTCGGTTTTTCTGGCTTATATTCCGCGGCTGCCCGCGGCGGACACGTCACGCGGGCTGGGGCTGAACAGCGGGGGGACGCGGGTGACGACGGGGAGCAACCGGCGGTTGCGCGTCTTCGCCATCACGCAAATCGCGGCGTCGTTCCTGCTGCTGGCCGGAGCCGGGGTGCTGATGAGGACGCTGTATACGCTGGAGCAGATGCGGCCGCCGTTCGACACGTCGAGGGTGCTGGCCGTGAATCTGCCGGTGGTTTCGTACGGGCGAACCGAGCAACAGGTGCGGGACTTTTATCACGAAGTGCAGCGGAGGGTAGGCGCTCTGCCAGGAGTGGAACAGACTTCGGCGGGGTTCAGCGTGCCATGGCGCGACGGACGGGAGCTGAGCATCAGCCTGGCCTTTGCGGCGCAGGGCGCGACGCGGAAGAACGGGCTGGACGATTTGCGGGCAAGGTTTCGCACTGTATCGCCGGGGTATTTCGGAACGCTGAGCGTGCCGGTTGTGGAGGGACGCGATTTCAGGGACACAGACAAGGGGGGCTCCGACCGGGTGGTGATCGTGAGCCAGAGTGTGGCGAAGCAGCTGTTTCCTGGACAGGAAGCGATCGGCCGCGAGCTGTGGTGGACAGATCCGGTGATCAAGTTTATCGGCATCAGCGACGCGCCGCGGAGGATTGTGGGGGTGGTGCCGGATTTCGACGATGAAAACATCATTCCGAATCCGACGATGACGGTGTATCAGCCGGCCGACCAGGAGGGCTGGTACGGGCGGTTGTTGGTACGCACGCGGCAGGCCGATCCGTACGCGCTGGTTCCGGCGATTACGCGGACGATTCACGAGATGGCGGTGGACCAGCCGGTGGAGCGAGCCAGCACACTGGAAGATATTCGGGCTGAGGTGCTGACACCGGACAAGCTGAACGCGGTTGTGTTCGGGGGATTCGCGGCGGTGGCGCTGCTGATTTCTGTGGTGGGCGTGGCCGGCGTGCTGGCATTTTCAGTGAGCGGGCGGACGCGGGAGTTCGGCATTCGCCTGGCGCTGGGCGCGCAGCCGCGCGACATCCTGACCAACGTGTTGTACGACGGGCTGATGATCGCGGGGATTGGCGTGGGCGCGGGCGTGTTGCTGGGCCTGGTCTTCACAGGGGTCGCCGGTAGATATGTCTCGGAGGTGCATCAGCCGGGAGCGCTGTCGCTGGTTGCGTCGGCGATTGTCATCCTGGGTGCGGCGGTGATCGCATCGGCGGTGCCGGCGGCGCGCGCGGCCAGGGTGAACGCGGTGGAGGCGCTGCGGGCGGAGTAGTCCGTCGGCCTTGGCCTGTTAACAGGGAATGCGGGTAACCCGACCAGCGGGCGGTGTCGCCAGCGTATGCCACAGCAATTCCCGTTTCTCATCCCTGCCGCACGACTATAACGCAACCAGTTTGCGCCGCGTAACGGGTTAGAAACGATGAATAAACAACAGTTGCAGCGACGGCCCGCTGGCGGTGTTGTGCGCCTCCATCTTCAAATAGAGATTGACGTTAAGCGTGTTGGACCTGGGAAAGTCGTAGCCGCCGCCCGGTCCAAGGTAGAACTGGGTCTCGCGCGCTCCGCCCACGTTCACGCCGTTGGTCTTGTCCGGGCTCAGCTGATACAGCCCATAGGCGTTGACGCCCATGTAGAGCTTCCTGGTGAACTTGTACGACGTGGTGTAGTTGTCGTACAGAAGCTGTCCCGCCTGCCGCTGGTGTACGCCAGGTGCGGGATGGGCGGCGGATTGGGAATCTTGTTGGTAGCCAGTTTGTACTGGTAGTGAAAGCGGGTGCTCATCTCCAGCCTCGAGACGGGCAGAAAGGTGGAGGCAATGTAAGGAGCCACCGCCCAGTAGCCGGAACCCTGATTGAGATTCCTGGCCGGGTCAAAGCTGCCGTTGGGAACCTGGACGAGAAACTGGAGGCGACAGGCGAAATAGGGATCCTGCCGCGATGCCGGGTTCGCCGAAGAGTCCTTCACACCCTGACCGTCAAAGATTTTCGATTGCCAGATGGGACCCGCAATGATGTCGCCAACGCCGAATCCGGTGTTCGACAGCGTTTTGGGGCTATCAGGCGCAAAGCTGGATTGCAATTCCACGAGGGGCACAAGCGCCGAGAAACCGGCAGTGCCGCCGAGGGGACGCCATTTGGTGGCCACAATCACTTGTGTCAGATCAGGAAAGGCATTGATCCGGGGCGCGATGAAAATCGGGTTCTCGCTACCGTTGGCGCCGTCGATCTCAGTGTTGCGCGCCCAGCGGAAGTACTCGAGCACCGTGACACCGGGCCGCGTGCGCCCGAAGCCGTCATAGAAGCTGGTGCTTCCCAGGTTGATTCCCGATGGAGGTTTGACCACGTCGGGCATTGAGGGCTGGGGGTTGGCCTGGAGCGGCGCAAGCAGCACAGCAGTCGATATTGTCAGCAACGGGAACTGCGTGAAGCGGCCAAACGGAGTGCGCATCAAATACCTTTTTCCGATCAGGTTCGAATTCTCAAAAACAAATCAGTCGTGGCCGGCCGCCAGAGCCAGCGTTGACGGGGCGGCATGGAGGGCGGAATAGATGACGCGGTTGCGTCCCGACCTTTTGGCCGCGTAAAGGGCGGAATCGGCGGTGGCAAGGAGATCGTCGGCGCTGAATTTGGCGCCCGCTTCTCCTCGAATGGCAGTGGCCCCGGCGCTGACGGTCAGCATCCTGCCTTGCGCAGCGGGCAGGCCTGTGGCTTCAATCGACTTTCGGATGCGCTCGCCGATAACGATCGTCAGCCGCTCGTCGGCGTCAGGAAGAATGGCGACAAACTCTTCTCCGCCATAGCGCGCCACCGTATCCAAGCCGGCGCGGACGCTCTGCTGCAACACCTGGGCCACCTGTTCCAGGCAGTAGTCGCCGTGCAGGTGGCCGGCCGTGTCGTTGATGGACTTGAAATGATCGATGTCGATCATGAGGACGCCGACCCAACGCTGCCTGTCCACAGCCACCTCGCATAAGCGGGAAAGCGCAGCATCCAGGTGGCGGCGATTAAAGACCCCGGTGAGGGCGTCCATGGTGGAGAGGCGATCAAGGAGCGAGTTCATGCGCAGAATGTCTTCCATGCGCAGGCGATTGGATTCGCTCAGCAGATACTCTCGCCTGTCGGCGTGTTCCCGGCTGTGCCTCTCATAGAGGGCAGGCAGGCTGAAGCCGATGACGAAGATCAGGTAGTCCCTGGAGATGGGTGGACCAAAATGTCCCGGCCAGGGGACCAGGGCGAGCGCGCAGAAAACGGCCAGCGCGGCCATCAACCCGCCCACGCATTGCCGGAAAGGCGCGCGCATCAGCAGCGTCTGGGCGAAGATCCCAATGCCGGCCGCCATCACATACCGGGTGGAGATCGCCGATCCGGAGAAACGTCCCAGCAGCATCACCAGCGCGGTTTCCGCAATCAGCGGAGTAAAGGCCGCCACGCCATGCACCCAGGAAGGGAGGGGACGCAGCAATAAGATCACGGCAATGGCGGTAAGGGGCAGAACAATGCCCAGGCGCAGCGTCATGGAGACTCGGAACACCTGCGAGCCGACCTGCAAATTAGCCACCAGAAACAGCAGCTTGGCCGCCAGGTAGACGAGCAGATATTGGGCTACGGCGCGGTTCCGGTTTTTGCCGCGCGCAGCCTCGTATTCTGCCTCCAGGAAGGGAGCAAAGCGGAGCCGATGGGCTTTGCGGGCCAGGGCCTCCTCGATCTCCGTTACCGGTTGAGCGCGCAGCATGGTCGCCAAATCAAACACCGGTTCTGTCGGCGAATGACACCAGAACCTATATCGGCTCTGGGGGCCTCGGTGTTCACTAAAAAAAGGCCACTTGTGGTCAGTTCAAAACCGGCCGGGGAAGCTGACTTTACGGAAGCAACAAAAAAAGGCAGAAAATTGTTTCCGCAGACCAGCTTTCCGGGGTGAGCGGCGTGCTTCCGGACGGGTGATTGGCGATGTGGCTTTCGATCTGCTTGCGGATGGATTCCACGGAAGCGTGGGTGCGGAGGAAGCGGTTGGTTAGAGCCTTGTCTTCGCGCAGGAGGCCAGGGAGGAGGTGGTCGGTGTCGATGCAGGGGCAGCCGAGCTGGCTGGCTTCATAGCGGGCGAAAAGGAGTACGCGGCGCGCCTTTTTCGGTGCAGCGTTCCAGCATCGCAGGGCGCTCCCGGACCGATTCCTGAAATGGGACCGACGTCGGGTCGATTCCAGTTTGAGACGGGCCGGGAGGGGACTGTGACAAATCTCACAGTGGCTTGTGGATGGAGGGGGTTACTTTCGACAGTACTACAACCTAATTACCACTATGGAATGGCGCAGGGATGCGTTAGGCCACTAAGGTTGCAACCAGGATGGGCGGTATGAATCGACGGAATTTTCTGAGGGGTTCCGGGCTGGCCGCCGCGGCGTGCGCGGTGGGCGGGGTGCGGGCGGTCGGGCAGGAAGTCGAAAAGCCCGCGGCGACGGCGTCGGGGAGCTTCACGTTCGCGTTCTTCACTGACGTACACATCGAGCCGGAGATGGATGCGCCGCAGGGCACCGAGCTGGCGATGGAGATCATTAACGCTTCGGACGCGGAGTTCGCTGTTTGCGGCGGCGATCACGTTTTCGACGCGCTGGGCGCACACAAGGAACGGATTATCGAACAGTATGGGCTCTATGCGCAGGCGGAGAAGACGCTGCGCATACCGGTGCGGCATGTGCTGGGGAACCATGATGTGGCGGGACTCCAGACCGGCATGAGCTCGCACGATGCGATCTACGGGAAGGCGATGTTCGAGCAGACGTTCCAAACGCCGACCTATTATTCGTTCCTGCACAAAGGCGTGAATTTCATTGTGCTGGATTCCATTCTGGTCGAGGGGCGGGACTGGCATCCGATGATCGACCTGCGCCAGATGGCGTGGCTGGAGCGGGATCTGGAGGCGAACGCCGCGTATCCGCAGATCGTGGTCAGCCATGTGCCGCTGGCAACGAGCATGGCCAGTTATGGGCCGGGATCGAACGACAAGAAGTACGAACCGGTGAGCAACGCCAACGCGATTGTCCCGCTGCTGGAGAAGTACAACGTAATTGCGCTGCTGCAGGGACACACACACATTGTGGAAAGCGTGCACCGGCATGGGATGCAGTTTGTGACGGGAGGCGCGGTGAGTGGCAACTGGTGGCGGGGGACGCAATACGGGGATCATGAGGGCGTGACGTTCGTGACGGTGGATAACGGAAGCATCTCGACGAGCTATATGCCGACGGGGTTTGTGAGTATTGAGCCGGACAACACCTAAGAGCAGCGAAGAGCGGTTAGCGAAAAACTCCTGGCGAGAGGCTTTTAGCGAAAAGCAGGCGAGAGGCGAGTCCACAGCGAGCGAACTGCGAGCAAAAACGAGCGCTCGCGCGTGAACGCCGGGGGTTGCTTCGATGATTACCAGAACAGATTGATGGTTAGCGGGCGGCGGATTTCTTTGCCGGTGCTTTGGTTGCCGGGGTTGGCTTACCCGCGATGGCTTTGACGCGCGCATTGAGGCGGCTCTTGTAGCGAGAGGCCGTATTGGCGTGGATGACGCCCTTCTGAACACTCTTGTCGATGACAGAAACGGTGGTACGGAACTCCGCGGCGGCGGCTGTGGAGTCACCCTTCTGGAGGGCTTCGCGCAGGGCGCGGAGAGTGGAGCGGAAGTGGGTGCGGTTGGCGCGGTTGACGGTGGTTTTTCGGGTGGTCTGACGGGCGCGCTTGAGGGAGGAAACGTGGTTCGCCATGGGTGAATCGGATCTCGCTTTCGGAAGTGAATGCGGGCAGAGGAGACAGATGCCGCGCATCCGCCGCAAAGAGTGAGTTTACCACGACAGTGATCAGAGTCTCCCATTCGACTCGCCGGCTTACGCCGACTCGCTCAGGGCAGGCTCCGTGCCCAGCTGAAGAAAAAGCCGGATTAGACTTCGTGGTTGTCGAAGAGCAGGATGTCGAGGTCCGCCAGAGACTGAGCGTGGGCACCGGCGGCACGGCCCTCGGGGCTTCCGAAGGCGGACTGCATGGCCTGCATGTTGTCGAAGTGCAGCGTGGCGGCCAGGTGATAAGCGGAGGGGCCGAAGGGCGTCACAACGGGACCCTGACTGACTTCGTACTTGCGCAGGCCGGGAATTTTCTTCGCCAGCGGAATATGGGTTGCGGAGTAGTCTTTGTCGAAAGCGGCTATGTCCTTCGGCGTTTTGTAGAGCACGAGCATCTGAGCCATTCGATTTCTCCTGTTTGAAGTCGCTGAGATCATACGCGGATTTTGGATGGGGCCCATGTCTCAAAGTCGAGACCCATTCAACTCCCCTCCTCTCAGGGTGGGTTCAGGATGGTGACCTGGCGGGGGTCAGTTTTTTACAATCCCGGTTACGCTCGGTTGAAGGACGATCGATACAGCCAGGGTCGAGGAGGGGAGCATCATGGCGAGTATTCCATCACAGACAATTTCGAGCCGCGAGAGAATTCACTGGGTGCGGATTCTGGTAGGCGGTTTTCTGGCGGAGGCATTGCTGATTATCCTGGTGATTCCGATTGCCATGAAGTGGGGACAGCATCCGTTGCTGTATGTTGCGCCGGTGGGGTCGCTGCTGACGTGCTTCGTGTTCGGGCTGTGGGTCGGGCGAGGGGTGCATTCCCGCTTCGTCGTGCATGGATTGCTGGTGGGCGTGGTCGCGGCAGTGATCTATGTCGCGCTGACCCTGGCTCGTCCCGAGCCGATGGCGTATGTGATTGCTCACGGCCTGAAGCTGCTGGGCGGGACGGCGGGTGGCTGGGTGGCAGGGCAGAGAAAGCCCCCGGGGTCCTGATTGGGCACCCGGCTTTAGTGGAGAACGTCGTCGTAGAAGCGGGTGAGAGTGGCGGTGAGGGCGGAGTCAGGGGAAGCGCGGAGGTCGAAGTACTGCTTCGGGTGGGAGGACGCTTCGAAAAGGGCGTGCGTGCGGGCAGCATTCCCGCGAACATCGAGGAAGAGACGCGGGACATGGGACCAGGCGAGATCGGCCGTGGGGTCGAGGCGCTCGTTCTGTAACAGCGACAGTGGCAAAATGCGGGCGCGGGCGTCGGACAGGAGAATCTGGCGTGCGGGCGGGTTGGGATCCTCGAGGATGGATCCGGCGGGGGCGAACTGCGCGGCGAGGTGGGCGGCGAAGGTGGCTCCCACGCCGTCTCCGAAGACGATGAGATTGCGCGGGGAGATGTGGCGCGTGTCGGTGAGATACGTCCAGGCGGCAATGGAGTCGGCGGTGGCGAGGCGTTCGGTGGGATGGGATCCGGCGCTCTGGCCGAAGCCGCGGTAATCGAAGGCGAAGAGGCTGACGCCGGTGGAGTGGAGAGTCGCGAGGGCGGGGACACAGCCGGCGAGCGAGCCGCGGGCGTCGTGGAGATAGAGAACCGTGACTGTGACGTATTTCGAGCCGGGATCGGCGGGAACCCACCAGCCGTCGAGTTGGGGAAGGCCAGCATCGGTGACGTCGAAGTGGATTTCTTCGTACGCGAGGCCAGCACTGGCCGGAGTTGCGGTGATGGCGCGCGAGGGATGGAAGAGGAGTTGCCACTGGCCCTGGTAGAAGAGCAGGCAGAGCGCGGCGTATCCGCAGAGCGCGGCGGCGGCGAGGGCGAGTGCGAGGGCGGTGAGGAGCCAGCGGGGGCTGATATCCGGCGGGGGCTCGGTGCGGAAGTCGACTCTGCTAGCTGGCGGCTGGCGGCGCTTCGGCATTGCGTTATCCGAAGGCAAGCTCGTCAGGGGATTCGAGGGTAGTTCCACAGACGCGGCAGATGACGGCGGAGCAATCGCCGCAGACGAGCGGATCGTCGACGGCGCGGGCGCAGTTCGGGCACCAGAGGCGAATGGGTTGCGATGCGGGCGGAGTTTGCGGCGGCACGGAAGACGACGCGGACATTCTGCAATCAGCGTAGCACCGCGAAAAGGATGGCTGGGCGGGGGCCGGATCGACCTCGGAATTGGTCTGGCCGCTGTAACTGACTCGCCATCGTTTTGGGCGCTGGAAATGGGATCTGGAAGGCCGAGGCGGGCACCCTGCTGAGCAATGAGGGGGCAGCAATTAACAGCGAAGGCACGTGCCAACTTTTGTTCGCGCCAGGAAAAAGGAGGCGAAATTTCCCGTATCCGGTTGTTTACTATGCATTAACGAGTGGATTAGTGCGCACTAGCGGGGGGCGGCGGCGGTGCTGTGATCCGCGGGAGGAAGGTAAGGTATGGCGACAGCAGGCCTGAATCGGATGATGTTGTGGGGCGATCTGGAGGGCCGGCAGCTGGAAGAGCGTTGGCTGCTGGGACGGCTGGTGCGGCCGGAGGGACGAACGGCGTGGTTCGAGGCGATCGGCCCGGACGGAGTGCCGGTGATGCTGAGCGTCACCGAGGCGCTGAACGACGAAGATGAGCTGCTGGCGCGGCTGAGCGCGGCGGCGGAGATACGGCACCCGAATGTGGTGGCGATCCGCGAGGCGACGATTTCGCATCTGGACGATACGCCGGTGGTGGTTGGCGTGATGGAGATGACGGAGGAGAACCTCGGCGACGTGCTGCGGGAGCGGACGCTGAGCGCGGCCGAGGGTCGGCAGGTGCTGGACGCGGTGCTGGCGGCGCTGGGAGCGCTGCATGGGCATGGGCTGATCCATAAGCACATGGAAGCGGGCAGCGTGCTGGCGATGGGAGAGACGATCAAGCTGCGCAGCGATTGCGTGCAGATGGGCGGTTCGGCGTTCGGGGCGGCGGCTGCGGACGATGTGCGGGCTGCGGCGCGGATGGCGACGCACGCAGTGACGGGCAGATATCCCGCGGGAGAGAACGACCCGGTGCTGCAATTGCTGCCGGAGCCGATGGCGCGTGCGATACGGCGGGCGCTGACCGGCAATGCGGGAGCGACGGAAGTGGCGGCGCTGGCGGGGACGCGGCTGGAACTGATGCCGGAGATTGCGCGGGACGCGACGCGAGTTGAGCCCCACCCAAAAGCGGCGACGAAGATGGCGGCGGCAGAGGGGGTTGCAGCGGAGGAGAAAACTGCCGCGGTGGGTGACGCGATGCAGGCGGAGTCAACCTCGAAGAAACGAGGCGGGGCGAAAGCAGCCGCCAAGGCTCCGCGGCTGGTCGCGATGAAACCGGCGGACGCGCGCGCGCAGGCGGCGCTGTTCGGGGATGATCCGTTCATGCTGCCCAACGAGCGGGAAATGGACGCTGGACGGGTGATGGAGCCGGAACCGAACGAGGGCAAATGGTCCGGAGCGGTCTACGTGGTTGCGGCCGCGATCGCGGTGGTTCTGGTAACGGTCTTCACGCTGTATGGATTGATGCATCGGGAGCCGGAGCAACGGCCGGCGACGCCGGCCACGAGTGCGGCGACGCCACCGGCGGCCGCGAAGGCGCCAAGCGCGGCGGCGGTGAGCGCGGTGGCGCAGGTGACAACGGTTTCCATGGCGGGATGGCGGGTGATCGCGTACTCGTTCAATCGTGAAGAGGAGGCGCGGGAGCAAGCGCGGGAGCTGGCGCAGCGTTTCTCAGAGCTGAATCCCGAGGTGTTTGCGCCGAAGGGCGGAGAGGTGTGGCTGGTGACGCTGGGCGGCATCATGAGCCGGGGCGAAGCGCTGGCCCTGCGCGAGAGGGTCATCGACATGGGCCTGCCGGAAGACACGTACGCGCAGAATTTCCGCTGAAGCGGGGTTGCGCGCGAGACGCGGGTTCGGCCATCCTGTTGTACCCAATGGGGAAGCGAGTTAGGATGGCCGGACAGCGCGCAAGCGGCGGTGCGTTTCGCCCGCCGCGTTGTGCGCCGTGAGCTCCGGCGAATTTCCGGGTCAACAAAGACCGCGTGCATGGAGTGGAGATCTCAGAAGCGGATGCGGTGCAGGCGAGAGCGATGGAGTCGAACTCTGCTCGGTTGCCTTCTGCTGGCCGGAATGGTGGCGGCGTCCGGGGCGATTCGGGCACAGGAAGCAGGGGCGGAGAAGCCGTCACGGGACGATGTACGGGCGGCCTACCTCTACAACTTCGGACAATTCGTGCGCTGGCCGGAGGGAGCTGGCCGGGGGCCGATTCTGGTTTGCGTTGCGGGCCAGGATCCGTTCGGGCAGACCATGGGAAAGCTGGCGGCGGGGAAGCAGATCAACGGGCGGGCGCTCGAGGTGCGGAATCTGGACCGGCCGGAGGCGGCAGGAGGCTGCTCAATCCTGTTTGTAGGGACACCTGAGCGCGGACACGCGGAAGCTTATCTGGCGGCGACGGCGGGTAAACCGGTCCTGACGGTTGGGGAGGGGCCGGATTTTCTCACGCGTGGAGGGATGATCGAGTTCGTGGTGGTGGAGGATCGGGTGCGGTTCTCGGTCAATCTGGATGCGGCTAACCGCTGTAGCGTGGGACTGAGTTCGGAGCTGCTAAAGGTAGCAGTGACGGTTACAGGTAAGCCAGCAACGGGAGGATCGCCGAAATGAAACCTGGCTCCTCCTCTATCTCAGCGAAGCTGATGTGGATGAACGTGGTGGTAAGCGCCACGGTGCTGGTGCTGGCGACGATCGCGTTCTTCTCCTACGACGCGATTTCGTTCCGGCGCGATCTGATTCACAACCTGGAGACGTCGGCGCAGCTGGTGGGAACGAACAGCGTTTCGGCCCTGCTGTTCGACGATCAGCAGAGCGCGGCGACGAGTCTGCAGGCGCTGAGCAGCTCGCCGGACGTAGTGTCGGCGACGCTGATGACGGAGGACGGCTCGACTTTCGCGGAATACCGGCGCTCGGCCAGCGTGGGGGCGACGCCGGTGCGCGCGATGGAAGCGGGAAGGAACGATGAACACTGGGTGAACGGAAGCCATGTGCTGCTGGCGCACCGGATCATTTCTGAGGGCAAGGCGGCAGGCACGGTCTATATTGCCGCGGAACTGACCGAGACAGGGCAGCGTGCGCGGCAGTATCTGGTGATTGCGGGCGGCATTCTGCTGATCTGCATGGCGGCGGGCCTGCTGATCAGCTCGACGGCGCGAAGACTGGTGGCGCGGCCCATGGTTTCCCTGGCAGAGACGGCGCGGCGGGTTTCGCGGGAGCGGGATTATTCGGTGCGTGCGGCGCCGCATCCGGACAAGGATGAGATCGCGGTGCTGATCGAAGCCTTCAACGAGATGCTGGTGCAGATCCAGGAACGGGATACGGCGCTGAACCGTGGGCGGGAACAGCTGGAAGCGCGCGTGCAGGAGCGCACGGCGGCGCTGCGAGCTGCGAATCGGGAGCTGGAGGCTTTCTCCTACACGGTGGCGCACGATTTGCGGGGGCCGCTGGATGCGGTGGACGGGATGGTCTACATTCTCGAGGAACTGGACCGCGAGGGGCGGGAAGGCGATCGCCGCCAGATTCTGGAGCATCTGCGGCAGGCCACCCGCAGCATGGCGGCGCTGATCGATGACCTGCTGCATTTGTCGCAGGCGAGTACGGCGGCGCTGAAGCGGATGCCGGTGAACCTGACGGCGATGGTGAGCCAGATCGCGGAAAACCTGAAGCGGGCAGAGCCGTTGCGGCGTGTGGAGTTCATGATCGCCGAGTTGCCGGAGGTCGAGGCGGATGAGGGGCTGATGCGGGTGGCGCTGGACAACCTGATCCGGAACGCGTGGAAGTACAGCTCGCACCACAGCCAGGCCTGCATTGAGTTTGGCGCCGTCAACCGGCGGGGAGAGATTGTCTACTATGTGAAGGACGATGGGGCGGGGTTCGATTCGAAGCTGAGAGATCAGCTGTTCCAGCCGTTTCGTCGGCTGCACAGCCGGAACGAATTCGCCGGCACGGGCATTGGTTTGGCGACGGTGCAGCGGATTTTGGCGCGGCATGGTGGGCGCATCTGGGCGGAAGGCGCGATCGAGAAGGGTGCGACGTTCTGGTTCACGCTGGAGAGCGGCGCCCTGGCAGCGGCCTGAGGGAGGCGCGCCCGCAGTTTCCTGGATCGATGAGCGAAGAACCCCGCGTTGCATGAGCCGGGGTTAAGAATTCTCTAATCGTTCTGTCTTCTTTTAGGGCACTGGCACGCTCGTGGGTGGGGGCGATGCCTCCTGAACCGGACAACATGGGAAGGGCGGCCTCTCCTGGGGGAGAGACGGGGATCCGTACGGCCACCCCGGCGGCGGGCGCGCGAGCAACCCCCGCGGTTTACCCGAACGCGCCGGCGACCGGCGCCGGAGGGACACCGGCTTTGCCCGCGGCGTTGCCGGCGGTCGCGGGAAATGCGTCGGCGCTGGTGCGCGCGGATGGAGTGGAAGAGCCGCCGCCGGAAGAGCCGGAAGGGGATCCGAGGCTGGGCCGGTTGCCCATGCAACTGGACGTGATGGTGAAGATTCATTCGTTTCGCGTGCAGGATCTGCTGTCGCTGGAGAAAGGAACCGTGGTGGAGACGGTACACGAGCACTCGCAGGATGTGCCGGTACGGTGTGGAGGGGCGCCTCTGGTGTGGGCGGAATTCGAGGTTCTGGATCAGCATCTGGCGGTGCGGATTACGCGGCTGGCGTAGAGCGGCGGGGCTGCCATGGGCGCGCATGCGGCGGGGATGAGCATACCCGGGGTGAAGGACGGCAGAGTGCGCAGAAAGAGGGAAGCGATGGGGATGGTACTGAATCCGGTTTTTGATGGGAGCACACCGCTTCCGCGCTACAGCTGGACGATGCGAATGGGACTGTGGCTGCGGCGGCTGATGAGCCTGCCGACGGCGGGCGAGATGCCGATCCGCCTCGAGGGGCGGCTGAGCCTGGGCCCAAAGAAGTCGCTGGTGCTGGTGAACTGCCGCGGCAAGAGCGTGCTGCTGGCGCTGGGCAGCGAAGGGATCACACCGGTGATGGAAGTTCCGGCGCACCGGCGGCGGAAACGGGAGCCTGGACAGTGAACGCGCTGCTGCTGGCCGCGGTGAAGGCGCAGGACGGGCTGCCGGGACTGGACCTGTCGGGGCACCTGAGCAACAACAATTCGATTCCGTGGACGATTGTCTTCACGCTGACGCTGCTGACGCTGTTGCCGGCGATCCTGCTGGCGATGACGCCGATGGTGCGGTTGCTGATCGTGTTTCACTTCCTGCGCCAGGCGCTGGGGACGCAGACCGCGCCGTCGAACCAGGTGCTGCTTGGGCTGGGCCTGATGATGACCTGGTTCCTGATGCAGCCGGTTCTGGTCGAGGTGGACCAGCAGGCGGTGGAACCGTTCCGGGCCGGGCAGATCTCGGGGTGGGACGCCATCGACCGCGGATCGGCGCCGGTGAAGACCTACATGCTGCGCTATGCGCGGGAGAAAGACCTGGCGCTGTTTGTCTCGGCGTCGATGACGGAGCGGCCGGCGAAACCGGAGGACCTGCCGATGCGCGTCGTGGTGCCCAGTTACATCCTGAGCGAGCTGAAAGCGGGATTCGAGATTGGCGCGGTGCTGTTTCTGCCCTTCCTGCTGGTGGACATGGTGGTGGCTTCGATTACGACCTCGATCGGCATGTTCCAGCTGCCGCCGGTGGTGATCTCGACGCCGCTGAAGATTCTGCTCTTCGTGATGGTGGACGGCTGGAATCTGCTGGCCGGTTCCTTGCTGAAGAGCTTCTGACCTGGGCGGGCGGGACCACCTGGGCGGGTCGGTGGGCGAGACAAGCTGGGCCGGGTGAAGCACGGATGGCGGGGTGGAGAGGACAGGGGGACGGGGTGAATTTTTCAGGGAGGGGACGCGATGGGACCGGATGAGGCGGCGGAACTGATGCGGCATCTGCTGCGCGAGGCGCTGATCCTCGGAGCGCCGGTACTGGTGGCGGCCTGCGTGACCAGCTTCATCATCAGCTTGTTCCAGACGCTGACGTCGCTGCAGGATCAGACGATCTCGACGGTGCCACGGCTGCTGGTGGTGGTGGCGTTGCTGATGGCGGCACTGCCCTGGTTTCTGGGCCGCCTGATGAGCTACACGCTCGGACTGTTTTCGGATTTTCACCGCTTTCTGGGGCTGGGATGACGCCGGATTTCGAAGGAACACTGGAGGCGATGACCCTGGTGCTGGTGCGGATCAGCGGGCTGATGGTCTTCGCGCCGGTGTTTTCCTCCGAGGCGATCCCGCCGCGGGTGAAGGCCGCGTTTGTGCTGGCGGTGTCGTTTCTGGTGGCGCCAGTGGTGGCGCAGTTTCCGCGCGCGCACGCGGAGCTGGGATTGCTGGCGGTGCTGGGGGAGCTGAGCGTGGGGCTGGTCTTCGGGCTGACGTTGTCGCTGCTGTTTGAATCGCTGGAATTTGCCGGACAGGTGATGGGCTTTCAGTTCAGTTTCACGCTGGTGAACCTGATGGATCCGAATGCGCCGGTGCAGACGCCGCTGATGGGGCAGATGTTCGGACTGCTGGGAACGCTGACGCTGCTGGGCGCGGGATTGCACCGCACGATGCTGGCCGCGCTGCTGCGGACCTTCGCCACCGCGCCGGTGGGGACGGTGACCCTCGACCCGAGGGCGGGTTTGGCGCTGCTGCCGATGGCGGGCGGAATTTTCGCAGCGGCGCTGCAACTCTCGGCGCCGGTGCTGGCGGCAACGCTGCTGGCGGAACTGGCCGTGGCGCTGGCCGGAAAACTGTCGCCGACGCTGCCGGTGATGGCGTTGACGGTGCCGGTGAAGACGCTGCTGGGGTATGGGGTGCTGATCGGAGCCCTGGCGTTGTGGCCGCACTGGATCGAGGGTCGCTTCGCGGCGCTGCTCGATGAGGCTGGCCGGATGCTCGCCGGGGCGGCGGGGACGGCGTAAGCGATGCCCGGCGACCGCACCGAGAAGGCGAGTCCGCGGGCGCGGCAGAAGGCCGCCGAACGCGGCGACCGCGCGCGCAGCCGCGACCTGATGGCGGGCGCCGCGATGCTGGCCGGGGTGGTGGTGCTGGGCGCGGTGGGGCAGAAATGGGTCACGGGATGGGCGCAGGCGTACCGAGCATGCTTAGCCCTGGGGCAGCCGGGGTTCTGGGAGCGAACAACCGCGGAACAGACGGCGGTGGCGATCCGGGGGATTCTGCTCGGGGCCCTCAAGCCGCTGGCGATGATGTTCGCGGCGTCACTGGCCGGCGCGGGGGCGGCCGGCGTCCTGCAGGGGGGCGGGTGGTCGCTGAACTTCGAGGCGCTTACGCCGAAGCCGGAAAGGCTGAACCCGGCGGAGAACGCGAAGAACGTTTTTTCTCTGCGCGGGGTGGCGAGGCTGGGGAAATCGCTGGTGCCGGTGCTGGCGCTGGGCTTCTTCGCGGTACGGGCGATCGAGGCGCAGACCGAGATGCCGCCCATGAGCACGGCGCAGTATCCGGATTTGTTCGCAGAGATGTACAACCTGCTGCTCGACGCCGCGTGGATTTTCCTGGGCTGGGCCGGGATCGACTACGTGATGGAATGGCGGAGCCGGGAGGGCCGGCTGCGCATGTCGAAGCAGGACCAGCGCGACGAATACCGGGAGATGGAAGGAAGCCCGCAGATCAAGGCGCGCATTCGCGGGCTGCGGCGGCAGATGCGGCGGCGGCAGCTGAAGGCGGATGTTGCGCGCGCCTCGGTGGTGGTCACCAACCCCACGCACTATGCCGTGGCGCTGAGTTTCGATTTCGAGACCATGGATCCGCCGCGGGTTCTGGCCAAGGGCCGGGACCTGCTGGCGGCGCAGATTCGCGAAGAGGCGCAGTGGGCGGGGGTGCCGATTGTCGAGAATCCCCCGCTGGCGCGCTCGCTCTACCGGCAGGTGGAGCAGGGGCAGACGATTCCCTACGAGCTGTATGCGGCGGTGGCCGGGATTCTGGCGTGGCTCTACCGGCGCGAGGTTGAGGAGCGTGTGCGGCGGGAGAGGGCGGAGGCGGCGGCTCGGGGAAAGAAGTCCGGAAGCAGTGGAGGCGACAAAGCGACGCGATGAGGACAGAACGGCGGGAAGTGGGTTGAGGCAGGCGGAAGAAGGGCGAAACGGTGCGGGCGGGATGAGGACAGGACTGTGAGGAGACGACCATGAGTGCGGGGGCGATGACCCTGGGGACGGCGGGGCAGCGGGGAAGCGGCGCCGGGAAGATGCTGCGCAACACGGCGCTGCCGGTGGCGGCGATCAGCGTTCTGTTCGTGATGGTGGTGCCGGTGCCGGCCTTCGTCATGGACATGCTGCTGGCCTGTTCGATGGCGGCCTCGATTCTGGTGTTTCTTTCCGCAGTGCAGCTCAGGCGGGCGGTGGATTTCTCGGTGTTTCCCACCCTGTTGCTGCTGCTCACGCTCTTTCGCCTGTCGCTGAACATCGCCTCGAGCCGGCGCATCCTGCTGCACGGCAACGAAGGAACAGCGGCGGCGGGCCGGGTGATCGAGGCCTTTGGGCAGTTTGTCGTAGGCGGCAATTACGTGGTGGGCTTTGTGCTGTTTCTCGCCCTGATTGCGATTCAGTTTCTGGTGGTCAGCCATGGCGCGGTGCGCACCGCCGAGGTGACGGCGCGTTTTACCCTCGACGCGCTGCCGGGCAAACAGATGGCCATCGACGCGGACATGAATGCCGGCCTGATCGACGAGGCGACGGCGAGAAAACGGCGCCAGGCGATCGCCCAGGAGGCGGAGTTCTACGGAGCGATGGACGGGGCGGCGCGCTTCAATCAGCGGGACTCGCTGGCGACCATCCTGATTACCGCGATCAACATCATCGCCGGCTTGCTGATCGGAACGCTGCAGCAGGGCATCGATCTGGGCGAGGCGGTGCGCACCTACACGATTCTGACCGTGGGCGACGGGCTGGTGACGATGATCCCGTCGCTGCTGGTCTCGGTCGCGGGCGGGATGGTGCTGACGCGCGCCTCGTCGTCCGGACAGCTGACCACGGAGCTGGGCGCGCAACTGCTGGGCAAGGGCTCGACGTTGTATGTCGCGAGCGGCGTGCTGGGGGCGCTGTGCCTGATTCCCGGGCTGCCCAAGCTGGCCTTCCTGCTGCCCGCCGTGGCCCTGGGCTATGCGGGGACGCGGGTGGCGAAGCGGGAAGCGCCGGCGGCGGAGGCGGAGACGGCGCGCAAGGCAGCCGAGAAGCCCGAGAACGTGGCGGCGACGCTGCGGCTCGACGATCTCAGCCTCGAAATCGGATTCCAGCTGATCCCCCTGGTCGACGAAAAGCAGGGCGGGCAGATGCTGGGGCGGGTGAAGACGCTGCGGCGCCACCTGGCACAGGAGATGGGCTTCCTGATTCCCCCCGTGCATATTTCGGACAACCTGCGGCTGAAGGCGCGGGAGTACGTGGTCTCGCTGCGGGGCATCGAGATCGGGCGCTGGCAGACTGAAGGGAACTGCCTGCTGGCGGTGTCGACCGAGGCCCAGCCGCGGCCGCTCCCCGGGCGGGAGACGCGGGAGCCGGCCTACGGCGCTCCGGCGCGCTGGATCCAGCCGGCCGTGGAGGACGAAGCGCTGGCGGCCGGCTATTCGGTGGTGGATCAGGGGACGGTGATCGGGACCCACCTCGCGGAGCTGATCCGGAAGCATGCGCATGAGCTGCTGGGGCGCGGGGAGACCAAGCGGCTGCTCGATTCGCTCAACGAGAGCCATCCCAAGCTGGTGGAGGAGCTGGTGCCGAAGATCCTCTCTCTGGGCGAGGTCGAGCGGGTCCTGCAGCAGCTGCTGCGGGAGCGGGTCTCGGTTCGGGATCTGGGCACGATTCTCGAAGCTCTGGTGGAAACGGCGCCGCAGAGCCGCGGGCTGGCGCAGCTGGTGGAGGCGGCCCGTCAATCGCTGGGGCGGCGGCTGACGCAGCCCCTGCTCGAGGCGGACGGAACTCTGCGCGTGCTGGCTCTCGAGCCGGCGCTCGAGGAGGAACTGATGACGCTCGTCTCCCCCGAGCGGTCGCCACGGCAGCTTACCAGCGGGGGGAACACCCCCATCCTGAAGCGCATTTCCGATTCTTTGAAAAATCTCATCGGCGCGGCTCCTGCCTCGGCCCAGCCCGTGCTGCTCTGTTCCAGTCCGGCGCGGTACCACCTGAAGAGGTGGCTGGAGCCAGCTTTTCCGCGGCTGCTGGTGCTTGCGCCGGCGGAGATCCCGCCGGAAGTGCCAGTGCGGGCGGTAGGGATGGTGCGCCAGGGGTAAGCGGTTCGGGGTCAGTCAGCAGGAACGCGCAAGGCGGGGAACGCGTCGGAGTCGGGAATCAGCGGGAACGTGTGGGGCGGCGAACGAGCGGAGCCGGGAAGCAGCGGGGAAACGAGAACGATGGAATACGCAGGCCAGACAGCGGAGACGTGGAGACGGGCGGGGCGAAGCCCGGGGGCGGGAACGAAAAACCGGAGGACCGCGGAGCCGGAGGCAGCGCCCCCGGCTGCAACTGCGCTGAGCGAGGAGGAGCGCGAGCGGATGATGCTCGAGCACATGCCGGCGGTGCGGTGGATGGCGCGCCGCATTCACGAGCGCCTGCCCCAGCACGTCGACATGGAAGACCTGGTCAGCGCCGGCACGGTGGGGCTGCTCGACGCCTTCCGCAAGTTCGATCCAGCCAAAAAGGTGCAGTTTCGCAGCTATGCGCAGTTCCGCATCCGGGGAGCGATCCTCGACAGCCTGAGGACGCTGGACTGGAGCCCGCGCGATTTGCGCCGCAAGGGCCGGGCGGTCGAGGAAGCGGTGCGGCAGCTGACGGCGCGCTGCGGGCGGGCGCCGTCGGAGCCGGAGGTGGCCCGGGAGATGGATCTCGGCCTCGAGGAATATCAGCAGCTGCTCGGGGAGCTGAAAGGTCTGGAGATCGGCACGCTGCATCTGGAGCGCTCCGAGGATTCGGGCGAAGAGGAACTGGCCTATATCCCAACCCAGCCCGGGGACGATCCGCTGTTTCGCTGCCTGAAAGGGGAGATGCGAGAGCGGCTGGCGGGGGCCATCGACCAGCTTCCGGAGCGGGAGCGGCTGGTGGTAACGCTCTACTACTACGAGGAGATGACGATGAAGGAGATTGGCCTCGCGCTGGGAGTGGTGGAATCGCGGGTCTCGCAGATTCATTCCTCGGCGGTGGTGCACTTGCGGGCGCGTCTCCAGGAATTCGGCGCGGGGCGGAAATAAAACGGCATGGCGATGGAAAAAGAACTTGGCCAGGAGGAGATCGACGCCCTGTTTCAGGCGGCGCGGGCGCGCACCCAGGCGGTTCCCGAGGCGCCGCGCAGCCGGGTGCTGCCGTGGAGTTTTTCGCGCTCCGGACAGATCTCGAACGAGCAGCTGCGCGCCATCAGCATGATCAACGACATCTTCGCGCGCAACCTCACGCATCATCTGGGCGCATGGTTTCGCAGCCGCGTACAGGTCAGCCTGGTTTCGGCCGAGCAGATCCCGTTCAGCGAATTCCTGCTGCGCATACCGGAGCTCGCGTATGTCTCGTCGGTGCGCCTCGATCCGCTGCGTGCGACCTCGGTGCTGCAGATGGATCTGACCACCGCGCCCTCCATGATCGATCTGCTGCTGGGCGGCGAAGGCAAGCCCTCGGAGCCGCGCGAGCTGACCGATATCGAGGAGGCGATCCTCTCCGGCGTGGTCGAGGCCATCTGCCGGGAGCTGACCACGGCTTGGCAGCCGGTGGGGCTGAGCTTCAGCTTTGAGAAGCGACAGATGCAGACCCAGACGCCCAGGCTGATTCCAGTCTCGGAGAAGACGCTGTGCCTCAGCTTCGAGCTGCGTTTCGCCGAGACCAGCGGGTTGCTGAACCTGGCCTTTCCCGCCGTGGCGTCGAACACGATTCTGCGCCGGCTGGCCGGGGAGCGGTCGCGGCAGCGGCGCCACTCGGAGGAAACGCGGCGGCGCATGCGGGAACTGGCCGGCGCCTGCCGGACGGGGACGGCGCTTTATCTGCCCCCGGTCCGGGTGGCGGCCGGGGCATTGGGTGAGCTGCACCCGGGCAGCGTTCTGCGCCTGGGAATGACGGCGCGGACGCCGGCGCAATTTCGCGCCGGCGGCGTGGTGCTGTTTTCGGCAGCGCCCGTAGGGCGGTCGGACCACCGGGCGGCGCATCTGCTTACCGCCAGCGAGGGGCGGAAATGAAAGAGGGGGCGCGGTCGTGGTTGGGCAAGCTGGAAGCGGAGATCGCCCGGGAGCTGGGACAACCGGTTTCGCTCGCCGCCCAGGGCGACGCTCCCGAAGCATCGCGGAGCCTCGTGGACCGGATTGAAGTCCCGGGGGCGCGCCTGACTGTGGCCGTCGATAGCGAGGATGCGGCGGGGTTTCTGGCCGAGGCCCGGGTGATCGAGGCGGGCCAGGCGGATGCGGAGATGGTGCGGGAGCTGTGGTCCGGCATTGTTGCCAGCGTGGCGGCGCGGCTGGGTGGAAAAGCTGGACCGGCTGCCCCGGCGGCGGAGCCAGCCGGGGATCCCTGTGCGCTGCGCCTGGGAAACGCCGTCCTGCGCATGGCACTCGACGTGGAGGCGGCGGAGAGCGAGGGCGAGGCCCCGGTGCGCGACGCCGCTGGCTCAACGGGTGGGCGCCCGGTGGGCAATTTCGATTTGCTGCTGGAGGTGGAGCTCGATGCCTCGGTCCGCTTTGGATCGCGCGAACTCGAGCTGAAGGATCTGCTGGAACTGGGGCCCGGCGACGTCGTGGAGCTGGACAGGAACGTAGCCGATCCGGTGGATCTGATCGTGGGAGACAGGATCGTCGCGCGAGGTGAGGTGGTGCTGGTGAATGGGAATTTCGGGCTGCGGGTGACTGAGGTGGCGGAGCCGGTGCGTCGGCTGGAGAGCATCCGATGCATCGCCTGACCGGCAGGACCGCCGGGGATGCCGCTGGCGTGACGTCCCCGCCCGGAGCACGGGCCGGATCGTTGTTTCCCCATTGCGCCAATCCGCGCTGCGCCACCGGATGGATGCATCTGTGGCGCAGCCGGCGGGTCCCTGGATTCGAAGGGCGATGGGCCTGCTCGGGGGAGTGCATGGGAGAACTGGTTGCGGCCGCGGTCCGGCGGGAGATGGATGGGGGTGACGCGATCTCGCCTCCGCATCCTCATCGCATGCCGATGGGGCTGATGCTGGTCGAGCAGGGCGGCATCACCCCCGCCCAGCTGCGGGAGGCGCTCGAGGGGCAGCAGCGGGCGGCGGAGCAAACCGGGGAAACGGTTCGCCTCGGAGAATGGCTGGTCCGGAGCGGCGTTCTGGGGGAGCCGGCGCTGATGCGCGCGCTGAGCGCGCAGTGGAACTGCCCGGTGTTTCCGCTCGCGAGCTATCGTCCGGAGGAAGTGGCCGCCGCGATGCCCGGATTTCTCTCCGAGGCGTTCGGAGCGCTGCCGGTGCGCGCCGCCGGCGGCCGGGTGCTGTACGTGGCGTTTTCCGGACGCATCGATCGCAGCCTAAGCTATGCTCTGGAGCGCATGACCGGGATGCGGGTGGCGGCCGGGCTTGCGCGGGATTCCGAATTTGAAGGCGCGCAGGCGGTCTTGCTGGGGACGCCGGCGCCGGCGACACGGTTTCTGGAAGCGGCCAGTTCCTGGGTTCTGGTGAGGGCGATCACCGAGCTGATCGAGTCGGAGAGGCCGGTGGAGGCGCGGCTGGCGCGCATCCATGACTACTACTGGCTGCGGCTGTGGCGGCGCGCGGCGGATGGTCCGGGTCTGCCGGCTCCCGGGGCGGTCGAGGACCTGCTGGCGACCGTGGGGAACTCGGGAAAGAGCACCGGGTAGTGAAAATCGGAGCGCAGCCGATGAAGAAGGGTAGAGGGGACTGCGCGATGTCCGGAATGACGGTGCTGATTGTCGACGACTCTTCGGTGATGAGGAAGATTGTCGAGCGGGCCCTGCGCCAGGCGGGCCTGAATTTGACCAGGGTTGTGGAGGCGGGCAGCGGCCGGGAGGGCATCGAGGCGCTGGGCCGCGATCGGCCGGACCTCATTGTTTCCGACATCAATATGCCGAGCATGGATGGCCTCGAGTTTTTGCGCCAGATTCAGAGCCAGGGATTGGCGCAGGGAGTTCCGGTGGTGATGATCACCACAGAGAGCGGCGAGGAGCACGTGCGGGAGGCGCTGGCGGCCGGTGCGCAGGGATACATCCGCAAGCCGTTCACGCCCGATCAGGTGCGGGAGCGGGTTCTGCCGCTGCTGGCTCCGGCATAACCTCAGACCGCGGGCAGGGGACGAGGGCCAGGGGTCGAGGGCGAACGACAGGACCGCAGCGATCTTCGATGCCGCGGCGCAGATCGCGCGGCGCGGCGGGGAGCTGAACCGCATTGTCCGGGGCGGGAAAGAATCGGGCACGGGAAGAGAGAAGGAGCGAAGGAATCCATGGCAGGGAGCAGAGGGATTGCGGCGTCCTCCGGCACGGCGAAGAGGATTGAGGTCGACCGGTTCGAGGAATTCCTCGACCGGGCTGTGGACGAGGTCTTCAGCACGATGGTCGGCGTGCCCTGCGCGCCGACGGAAGAGGCGGAGGACGGGGATCGGGGAACGATCTCGGCGGTCATTGGACTGGCTGGCCGGATGAGCGGATCGCTGGTGCTGCATGCGAGCAGCGCGGCGGCGCTGAGGATCGCGGGGCGGATGACCGGGATTGAGCCCACAGAGCTGGACGCCATGGTGCGGGACGCGATGGGTGAAATGTGCAACATGATTGCCGGAGCGTGGAAAGGTCGCGATCCGATTCTCGCGTCCGGGTGCCTGCTGTCGACGCCGACGGTGGTGGCCGGAACCAGCTACGAGCTGTTCAGCCAGCGTGCGCCGGTTCGCATCGTGCGGCGGTATCGTTTCGAGGAGCTGATCTTCACCATCAGCGTCGTCTGCGAGTTCCCCGGATGAGTCTTTTCTAATCTATTTCCGCCCTCCTGTGGCCCCATTCCTGCACCAACTCCCGCCGGGAGAGGCGAGGGCAGCGGTGGACAGCGGGTATTACGCAGCGTTTTCCGGGTGGCTCGCGCGCAGTCAGGCGCTCGATGTGGCCGCCGGCAATCTGGCCAATGCGGGGACGGCGGGGTATCGTGCGGAACGAGATTACTTCCGCTCGGCGATTCTTGGCCCCGACGCGCTCGATTCCCAGCTGAACACGACCGTGAATGCGTTTGGAGTGCTGGGCGGCAGCCGGCTCGATCTCGGGCAGGGTGCGCTCACCCCGACCGGGAACCCTCTCGATCTGGCGATCGAAGGCGACGGCTTCTTCGCGATTCAGACCAAACAGGGGGTCCGCTACACGCGCGACGGGCAGTTCGAACGGGCGCAGGATGGAACGCTGACCACGCAGGCGGGCGAGCCGGTGCTCGGTGCCCGCGATCAGCCGGTCCGCCTACCGGCTGGAGAGATTGTGGTGGGCGTCGATGGGGCGGTGTCGGTGAACGGCGCCCTGGCAGGAAAGATTGCAGTGTACGGATTCGCGGACGGCGCGCAGCTGACTGCAGAGGGCGGGAACCGCTATGCGCCGCCGGACGGCGCTCAGCCCGCGGCGGCGGCGGGCGCGATTCATCAGGGTGCGCTCGAGAGCTCCAACCAGGATGTGATTGGTGGAAGTTTGCAGCTGGTGCTGATGCAGCGCCAGGCGGAGATGATGGAGAAGGCGGTTGCGATGTTCTCGAACGACCTGGACAAGACGGCGAGCGAAGATTTACCCCGCGTGCAGTAGCGGACCGGGTGACAGGAGGGGAATGTGATTCGAGCGTTATATACGGCAGCGAGCGGCATGAGCGCGCAGCAGCTCAATCTGGACACGATCGCCAACAATCTGGCGAACTCGTCAACGGTGGGGTTTCGTCAGCGGCAATTGCAGTTTCAGGACATGATCTACCAGAATCTGGTGACCCCGGGCGCGGCGCAGAGCCAGGAGACGGTTTCGGCGGGGCTGCAGATCGGTCTGGGAACGAAGTCGGCGGCCAGCGAGGTCATCATGACCCAGGGCGATATGAACCAGACCAACAATCCGCTGGACCTGGCGATTCAGGGAACGGGGTTCTTTCAGGTGTCGCGCCCGGACGGAACGCTCGCGTATACGCGCGCCGGCAATTTCTATCTGAACAATCAGGGGACTCTGGTCGATGTGCAGGGCGACTCCGTGGTGCCGAGCATCACGATTCCGGCCAATGCGACGGCGATCACGATAACCCAGTATGGGGTGGTGAACGCGACACTGCCGGGACAGCAGAATCCAGCGCAGCTGGGGCAGATTCAGCTGGCAACGTTTGTGAACCCAGGGGGACTGGAGAGCGTGGGATCGAACCTGTTTACGGCGACGCTCTCGTCGGGCGATCCGGTGCTGGGCAATCCGGGGGGAACGGAGGGACTGGGAACCTTGCAGCAGGGGTATCTCGAGAACTCGAATGTGGACGTGGTGGGTGCGTTTGTGCAGATGGTGCTGGCGCAACGCGCCTACGAGAGCAACTCCAAGGTGATTCGCGCGGCTGATGACATGTACAGCCAGGTCAATAATATGGCGCGGTGACCGATGAAGGCCTGGGCGATCGTGGCGGGGATGATCACAGGACCGGTGGCCGCACACGGTGCGTGCGGCGCGGGGAGCACGGTCCGGGACTTCGGTCTGCACCTCCAATGGGTGGTAGAGCGCGACTGCAAACACCCGGAACGCCCCGCAACGCTGGTGGAGGTTCCGTGGAGCGTGGACAGCTTGGTTCCGGTTGCCGGAAATGGGAGCGCGGAAGGGGCGGCTCCGCTGCCAGCTCCAGAGGTACGGAGCGGGATGCGCGTAACGCTGTGGCGGCGGGACGCGAAGGCGGACATCGATCTTTGTGGCACGGCGCTCGGAACGGCACGCATCGGGGAGAAAGTTCGAGTGAAAGCGGGACTGAGCGGGGCGATTCTCGAGGGGATCGTGGGCGGGCCGGGGCTGGTGGAGCTGGCGCCGGCGAAGGGCGGACAGTGATGCGAGCGGCAGGACGGAGCGCGGGTTGGATGGCGGTTGCAGCGATGGTGGCGCTGGCAGGCAGTGCGGGCGCGGCCAAACCCAAGCCGCCGCAGCCGGGGGACACTCCGCCGGACGTGGCGCTGAACCAGTACATCGGGCGGGTGCGGGCGGAGAAGGCGGCCGAGGTGCTGACGCCGGGTTCGATCTGGTCGGCGACGGGGAGGCTAACCAATCTGGTGAGCGATGTGAAGGCGGTGCGGGCGCACGATCCGATCGCGGTCGTGGTTTCGGAAAGCCTCGCGGCTTCGACCGACGGGACAGTAAAGAATCAGCGGGCTTCGGCGGCGGCTTCGCAGGTGTCCGCGCTGCTGGGCAAGCTTGCGGGCGGCAACGCGCTGAACAATCTGCTGAACCAGAATTCCTCGTCGTCGCTGAACGCGCAGGGACAGAGTGTGACGAACTCGACCATCACAACTACGCTGGGTGGCGAGGTGGTGGATGTGCTGCCCAACGGCATGCTGGTGATCCAGGTGGTGCGGCAGCTGACGTTTAACCAGCAGACGCAGCTGATCCGGTTGCGCGGCTTGGTGCGGCCCGAGGATGTGAACGCGCAGAACCAGGTAATGTCGACGGCGATTACCGACATGGAACTGGAAGTAGTGGGCAAAGGCATCGTGAATGACGCTACCTACCGGCAGAATTTCGTGGTGCGGTTTCTTGAGAAGATTTTGGTCTTTTAGGGCGGGATCGACGATGCGGCGAAGCGCTCGGTGGATGGCGATGGCGGCACTGGTGGTGACGAGTCTGGGCGCGGCGCGCGGCCAGGACACGCCCCGGATGAAGCTGGCGCGGGTGAAAGACGTTGCTTCCGTGGAGGGCGTGCGGGACAACCAGCTGGTGGGCTACGGGATTGTGGTAGGACTGCACGGCACGGGCGACAGCTCGCAGACCGTTTTTCCGCTGCAAACGCTGGAATCGGCGCTGGAGCGGATGGGGGTGAGCCTGCAGGGGAACGCGAATGCTTCGATGATGCAGACCCGGAATATGGCGGCGGTCTTTCTGGCCGGGACGCTTCCGGCGTTTGCGCGGCCGGGCAACAAGGTGGACGTGACGGTTTCCTCGGCGGGCGATGCGCGGAGTCTCGAAGGAGGCGTCCTGTTGCTGACGCCGCTGTACGGGCCGGATGGGCAGATTTACGCGCAGGCACAGGGACCGATGGTGCTGGGTGGATATGTGGTGACGGCGAACGGGAGCAGCAAATCGGTGAACTACCCGACCACGGCGCGCATCCCTTCGGGAGCGATTGTGGAGCGGGGCGTGCCGCTCGATCTCTCCCAAATGCGGACGCTGGCCCTGTCGCTGGACGACGCGGATTTCCGGACGGTGGAGGGGGTGACCGCGGCCATCAATCGCGAGCTGGGACGCCCGCTGGCGCATGCGGTGGACAGCCGCAGGATCGAGATCCAGCCGGCGGCGAACGAGGACATTCCGGCGCTGCTGGCGCGCGTGGAAGAGGTCGAGGTGGAGGTGTTTCCGCGCGCGAAGGTGGTAGTGAACGAGCGCACCGGAACGGTGGTGATCGGGGGGAATGTGCGGCTGCAGCCGGTCACGATCCTGCACGGCGGGCTGGTAGTCAACATCGTGAGCCGGGTCGACGTTTCGCAGCCCAACCCGCTGGCCCAGGGCACAACCCAGGTGGTCGAGCAGACGACGGTGCAGGCGCAGGATAAGCCCGTTAATCGGATCGAGCTGAAAGAAGGCGCGACGGTCGACGATCTGGTAGAGAACCTGCAGCAGATTGGGGCCACGGCGCGCGACATCGTGTCGATTTTGCAGGCGATGAAGGAAGCTGGGGCTCTGGAAGCCGAGCTGGAGGTGCTGTAATGATCCCAGGAATGGCTGCGGCAATGGCAGGCGCGGGCGCGCCGGGGCCGGCATCCGGGCAGAGTGCCGGGCCAGGTGCTGACCCCAGGCTGAAGCCGGCGGCGCATGAATTCGAAGCTTGCCTGTTGAAGGAATTCCTTGAGCCAATGCAGAAGAACACACTGTTCGACGACTCGAAGGACGGGGACACGGGCGAAGGCAGCGGCAACGCGCTGATGAGTTTCGGGTCGGAGGCGCTGGCGAGGGCGATCTCGGACCGGGGTGGATTCGGAATTGCAACGAAGATCATCGGGCACCTGGGAACGGGAGATCCGGGACGGGGCGCGAAGGGAAATTTCTAAGAAGTTTCCTGGAATGGGGCCGAAAAACGTGGTTCAAGTCCTGTTGCGAACTGCCGATAAAGTGAAGCAAGGAGACCAGGCATGAACGTCAGCAATAACCTCCAGGCATTGCAGCAGCTTTTCTCGAGCCCGGAAGTGACAGAGGCGACAGACAAAACGAGCGCGCCGGCGTCGCAGAGGGCGGAGGCGGGAACGGATCAGGCAACGCTGAGCACGGCGGCCAGTATGGCTGCGGCGGCGGCGCCCGACTCGGACGTAAGGATGGATAAAGTGGCCGAGATCCAGCAGGCGCTGGCGAGCGGCAGCTACAACGTCCCGGCATCGGCCGTGGCGGGAAAGATGATCGATCAGATGCTGGGGAAATAGAACCCAGTCGCGGAGGTGGCGAAAGCGCGTGCAGGGCCATGCCGGCCGCGTTGCGCTGGAGGCGGACCTCTGCGCTCTGGTGTCGGAGAACTTTGCATGGCAGATTGTCGATCGGCGGCGGAGTTACTCGATGCGGGGATCAACGCGCTGGCGCACGTTGACACGGAGGAGCTGGAGGGGCTGGCAGAGGCAGCACGCGTGGCCCGGGGGCCGGAGACGGCTGAGGAACGGTGGGCGGTGCGTGAGCGGTTGCGAACGTTGCAGCTGCTGATCGCGATGACACGGCGCAATCTGCGGTTGCTGCGCGGTGCGGGGTGCGGCGGCTATGGGCCGCCCGGAGTCTGAAGCGCAGAGCGCGCGAGTGAGCTTGAAGCGGGCGGAGAGCGAATTCCATGGCCACGATTGGCACAGCTTTCGATATCGCGACGGGGGCGCTTGATGCAGATCAGGCGGCTCTGGACATCGTGGCCAACAATACAGCCAACGTCAATACGCCTGGTTACACGCTGGAGACACCGACCTGGACAGAAAACGACACGGCATCGGTGGGCGGCGTCAATTTCGGCATGGGGGTGCAGGAGACGGGAACGCAGTCGCAGCGGGATCGCGTGCTGGAGCAGGCGATGCAGCAGCAGACCCAGACGGAAACCGCATCGGGAGCGAGGCTGACCGCGCTCGATCAAATGCAGGCGATCTTCAGCGGAGCGACCAGCGCGGGCACAGACACGAGCGCCGCGAGCGGCATCGGCAGCGATCTCTCGAGTTTCTTCGATTCTCTCTCGTCGCTGGAAGCGAGCCCCGCGGATGACTCGCTGCGGCAAAGCGTATTGAGCGCGGCCGGCACACTGGCATCGGATTTCAACGGCGCCGCAGCACAGCTCGAGGGGCAGCGGCAGTCGCTCGACGAGCAGAGCACCAGTGTGGCGGGACAGGCGAATTCGCTACTGCAGGACATCGCGCAACTCAATGTACAGATCGAGTCAGTGAGCCCGAATGCGGATGCGGGGACGCTGGAGGATCAGCGGCAGCAGGATCTGACGGATCTGTCGCAATTAATTGGAATCCGCACGGTGCCGACGGAGAACAACGGTCTGACGGTGACAACGGTGGGGGGCGCGTTGCTGGTATCCGAGGGACAGGCGTATCAGGTCACGACGGGTGAAGACGCTGGGGTGACGCACTTCTTCGATGCCGAGGGGACCGACATCACCTCGGACCTGACGGCGGGCGGAGGGCAGCTGGGAGGAATTCTTACCACGCGGGACTACGATATTCCGCAGGTGGAGAGCTCACTGGATGCGCTGGCCTATGCGGTAGGGTCGAACCTGAATACACAGAACGAGGCGGGGTGGGATCAGAACGGGGCAGCGGGCACGGCGATTTTCAGTTTGCCGGCGAACGCAACGGGAGCCAACCCCGCCGGATCGGCGGCACAGATTGCGGTGATCATGACCGACCCATCGAAGATTGCGGCGGCAGGGACGGTTCCGGGTTCGACACCGCCGAGCGGCGAAGGCCCGTCGGACGATTCCAATCTGGTGGCGATGGCCAACCTCGAGAACGCCGGAATCGTGAACGGGACTTCGCCAACGTCGCACTTTTCGGACATGGTGACCAGCCTGGGCAGTCTGACCTCGGAAGTGTCGAGCGAGAACACGGCGCAGCAGGCGTCGCTGACGCAACTGCAAAGTCAGATCGGGTCAATCTCCGGTGTGAATCTGAACGACGAGGCGGCCTCCCTCGAGACGCTGGAGCAGTCGTACGAGGCGGCGTCGAAGCTGTTTACCGTGCTCGATCAGGTGATGGTGTCGGCACTGAATCTGGGAGTTCAGGAGACGTACTCGTAAGGAGCCAGGGGTAACGTGGGCCGGATCGGGCTGGCCGCGAGAAGGGGCCACGGGACCCACCGCTGAGTATGAGGGCGCGGAACGAAGAGGCGAGGGGAGTTCGGGGATGAGGGTCAATCCGCTGTACATGAATGACCTGGTGGGGTCGCTGGACGCGACGTCGGCGAGCGAGGAGCAGCTGACCGAAGAACTGGCCAGCGGTTCGCGGGTGAACCAGCTGAGTGACGATCCGGTTGCGGCTGGGGAGAATGTGCTGCTGAGTGCGCAGATTGGGAGCGACGATACGTTTTCGCAAACAGCATCATCGACGCAGAGCATGCTGCAAGTGAGCGACTCCGCGCTGAGCACCGTCGTGAGCCAGCTGACGTCGGCGGTTTCGCTGGCGACGGAGGCCAACAACGGCACGCTGAACGCCGGCGACATGGAGGCCATCAGCAACCAGCTGGTGGGGATTCGCGACGAAGTGATGTCGTTGGCGAACACGACTTACATGGGGCAGTACGTTTTCTCGGGCAGCCAGGGTGGAACGGCGCCGTACACGCTGAATACAACCACAACACCGGCGGCGGCGGCCTATCAGGGTGACAGCGATGTCAGCTACCTGGAGGCACCCAACGGACAGAAGATTCAGTTGAACATTCCGGGAAGCCAGATCTTCTCGGCCAACGGGAATGATGTTTTGGGGACGCTGAACACACTGATCGCGGATTTTTCTTCGGGAACGGCATCACCGACGGCGGAGGCGGACGCTCAGTCGCTGGATTCGGCTCTCAGCTATGTGACGCAGCAGAGGGTGCTGCTGGACAATTCCTTGTCGCGCCTGAGTTCGGCCGAAAGTTACACGCAGAGCGAGTCGACGCAGCTGACTGCGTCGCAGACCACATTGCTGCAGGCCAACGTGGGACAGGTGGCGACCGGGCTGAGCACGGCGGAAACGCAACAGGCAGCGTTAAGCCAGGTGATTGCGACGTTGGGCAAGCAAAGTCTGTTTAACGACCTCTGAGGCCGCAAGGCCGGAGTGGCCGACCGGGCGAAAGCGGGAGCAAATTTTGAAGTAACCGGGCGGCGGCACGACGCGAGCTGCCCTTTACGCTACTGGACCTGGAAATCCTGGGTAAGGGGCGTGCTCTCGGATGAATCGCCGACGAAGACGACGAACTTCCCGGGATCGACCTGCCAGCCTTTCCTCTCTTCGCTCCAGTAGGCAAGGGAGCGACGGTTGAGCGTGATGCTGACGTGATGGGTGTCGCCAGGACCGAGTCGGACCTTCTCGAATCCTTTGAGCTCCTTGACGGGGCGTTTGACCGTCGCCGAAGGATCGCCGACATAGACCTGCGCGACAGTGGCGCCCGCGCGCTGGCCGGTGTTAGCCACGTCGAAGGAGACGGTGATGGTTCCATCCCCGCGAGCCTGCAACGGAGATACCTTAAGGTTCGAGAATGAAAAGGTGGTGTAGGAGAGCCCATAGCCAAAGGGGAAGAGCGGCTTTTTGTCGGAGGAAGTGTAGTAACGATAGCCGAGGAAGACGCCATCTTTATAGGAGACGTGCGGCGTTTCGCCTTTGGGAACGGGAGGCGCGTAGTAGTTGTCGTGAACAGGATTCTCTTCCCACGAGCGTTCGAAGCTGACGGGCAGATGACCTTCCGGCGAATGCTCACCCGTAAGAATGTCGGCCATCGCGCGGCCGCCTTCCTGCCCGGGATACCAGTTGTGCAGGAGTGCGGGGACGCCCGAGAGCCAGCGATGCATGTCGACACTGCCGCCGGCGGTGATGCTGACGATGGTGTGAGGATTGGCCTGAGAGACGGCCTGGATCAGCTCATCCTGCCCGAAGGGCAACTCAAAAGTACGGTCGAAGCCCTCGCTTTCTGAAGAGGGATCGAAGCCCACAGCGACGACGGCAGCGTCGGCGATGGAGGCGATCTTCTTCGCCTCGGGAGTGACAAGTTCCTCGACTCCGCGAACGCCGAGGCCGATGCGTGGATACGCAGCGTCGGGCCAATAGTCGAGTTCGATGGAGGCCGTTCGTCCCGCGGTGAGGGGAAGTTCGACGTAGCGCGGCGCCTGGCCTTCGCGCGAGGGCTGGTCGATGACGATCTTGCCGTCGACAATGAGCTTGTATGCGTCAGAGCCGCCCGCGCCGGTGAGGAAGAGGTAGGACTCGGTCGTCGCCGGCATGTATTTCACGGAGAACCGAATGCTGCGGCGTTCGCGGGCGGGAGGAGTCCACTCTTCGGACCGGAACATTGCGATGCGGCGGGCGGCGGAGACCGTCGGCGTGCCGCTGAAATTTGGATTGTCGAAGCTTTCGATCTTCACCTGGGATCCAACCCAGGGATTGTCGGGCGTTTTACCGGAGGGGTCGTAGAACTCAGTTTGCTGGAAGACGTCGGCTACAGTGGGCAGACCGGCGGCGTAGAGGACTTTGACTTTACCGGCGAGCGCGTTGGAAAGACCGGTCATGATGCTGACGGGCGCATAGGCATCCACGTGGGAACTACCTCCGCCGCCGGGTTCGGCCGGCCACGCATCGGGGCCGAGGACCGCAATGGTATGAATTTTGTCGGGGTCAAGCGGAAGCAGATTGCCTTCGTTCTTCAGGAGTGTGATGCTCTCGAGCGCTTCCTGCATGGCGACGGCGCGGCCCTCCTGGCTGAATCGCGGAATGGCGGGATCAGTCTGGTCGCGATCGAGGAAACCGAAGCGGATGGCGGTGCGAAAGATGCGGCGCAGTTTTTCGTCGATGGTGGCTTCAGTCACCTGACCGCTTTTGACGGGCGGCAGCAGGTTTTTCGGATTCATGAATTTGCCTGATGGCATCTCGAGATCGAGGCCGCCATTGGCAGCGCCCACCGCGGAGTAGGTGGCGTCCCAGTCGGACATAAGGATGCCGTCGAATTTCCAGTCGCCCTTGAGGATATCAAGGTTGAGGTGGGTGTTCTGCGTCGCGTGCACGCCGTTGAGGAGGTTATAGGAATTCATCACGGCGCCGACGTGGCCCTCGCGGACCGCGGCTTCAAAAGCGGGGAGATAGATTTCCCGCAGTGTGCGCTCGTCCATGTCGGAGCTGACGTTGTGGCGATCATATTCCTCGTTATTGGCGGCGAAGTGCTTCACGGTGGCGATGACGCCTTCGCTCTGCACGCCGCGGATATAGGCAGCGGCGGTTTGGCCGGAGAGATACGGATCTTCGCCGAGGTATTCGAAGTTGCGGCCATTCATGGGGGCGCGGTAGATGTTGACACCGGGACCGAGGAGAAAGTTGACGCCGCGGGCGCGCGCGTCTTTCCCGATCGACTGGCCCATCTGGTTGGCGAGATTGGGATCCCAGGCGGCGGCGAGCGCGATGCCGCCGGCGTAAGCGGTGTCTGGGCCCCAGGTGCGCACGCCCTCTGGGCCGTCGCTCATCTTGAGGATAGGAAAGCCGGCGGAAGGTTCAGCACGAATAAACATATTGTCGAGGCCGCCGATGAGGTCGAGTTTTTGCTCGAGGGTCAGCTTCGCGATCATCGCGTCGACACGCTGCTCGATGGCGGGACTGTCGGGGGCGGGGCCCTGAGCCTGCAGTTGACCTGGGAGAGCACAAAGAACGCAGCCCAAAACGCTGGCTGCGATATGAAACGTTTGATTAGGCACGTGGGTACCTCAAAACCGGCGCCCACCAGACTCGCAGAGCCGTGTGCGTTTGTAAAGGAAGAAGAGCCCAACGCGAGTTACTTGTTGGGGGAGGGTGAGGGTCCGTAGTAAGATAAGGAAATTTTTCCCGGACTGTGTTTTGGCCCGAGCGGGAGCGCGATTGGGGCAGGAGAGGATCGTCGGCAAGCCTGTACTGCGCAAAGAAGGCGTGGCCAAGGTGTGCGGACGGGCGCAGTACATCGACGATCTGACGCTGCCGGAGATGCTGTACGGGGCAACCGTACGGAGCGGCATTGCGCGCGGGCGGATTCTGGGGATCGAGTTCGGCGCTGGCGTTCCCTGGGATGAATTTGTGATCGTCACGGCGACGGATATCCCGGGCGAGAACGAAATTGCACTGATCAATCACGACTGGCCGTGCCTGGCCGCGGAATTCGTCAATCATCCCGAAGAACCGATTGTGCTGCTGGCGCATCCGGATCGGCATCTGCTGCCGAAGGCGGTGGCGGCGGTGCGCGTGACGTATGAAGAGTGGCCTGCGGTGTTCTCGATGGAGGAAAGCGAGCGCGCGGATCCGGTGGTGTGGGGCAAGGACAACGTCTTCAAGTCATTTCTGATGGAAAAGGGCGATGTGGACGAGATGTGGTCGCAGGCGGACCGGGTCGTGGAGGGTGAGTATGCCACGGGTGCGCAGGAGCATCTCTATATAGAGAACAACGGGGCGATCGCGGCGTATTCGGCGGACGAAGGGCTGACGGTGTGGGGATCGCTGCAATGTCCGTTCTATGTGCACAAGTCGCTGGTGAAGATGACCGGGCTGGCGGAGGAGAAGGTCCGGATTGTGCAGGTGGAGACGGGTGGCGCGTTTGGGGGCAAGGAGGATTATCCGTCGATGATTGGGGCGCACGCGGCGCTGCTGGCGATGAAATCGGGCAAACCGGTGAAGATTGTTTACGACCGCGCCGAAGACATGGCTGCGACGACCAAGCGGCATCCCTCGCGGGTGCGGCACCGGACGGCGGTGACGCGCGACGGAAAGCTGCTGGGAGCGGAGATTGAGATTGCGCTGGATGGCGGGGCGTATTCAACACTGTCGGGGACGGTGCTGTCGCGAGCAACGATTCACGCAGGCGGCGCTTATTATTGGCCGAATATTCGGGTGCGGTCGAAAGCCTTTGCGACGAATTGTCCGCCGCATGGGGCATTTCGCGGATTTGGCGCGCCGCAGAGCCTCTTCGCGATCGAGCGGCACATGGATCACATTGCCGAGGCACTGGGGATTGCTCCGGACGAACTGCGGCGCAGGAATCTTCTGAAGCCGGGGCAGACCACGACGACGGGTCAGGTGATCCAGGAGGACATCGATCTCGAGCATCTGATGAACCGCGCGCTGGCCGAGTCGGCTTACCATGCGAAACGAGAGCGCTTCGCCCGCGAGAATGCCGGCGCGGGCATGAAGAAGAAGGGGATTGGGCTGGCTGCTTTCCTTCATGGCTCGGGATTTACGGGTTCGGGGGAGCGGTATCTGAATTCGCTGGCCGCAATGGACCTGACGGCCGAGGGAAAAGCGAGGGTACTGGTGTCGAGCACGGAGTTTGGGCAGGGAACGAATACGATTCTGTGCCAGATTGCCGCGGAAACGCTGGGCATCGACTACGACGCAGTGGAGATGGGGCCTCCCGACACGAGCGTGGTGCCGAACACAGGGCCGACCGTGGCGTCGCGCACGTCGATGGTGGTGGGGAGGCTGGTGCATTCTGCGGCGGTGGGACTCAAGAAGACACTGCTGGCGAGCGGATTGCTGCGGGAGGGGTACTCGACGTCCGAGTTTGTAATGGCGGCGCGCACTTATGGTGTGCAGCATGGGACGTTGCGCTCGGAGAGCCGGTATGAGCCTCCGCCGGGCGTGCATTGGGACGATCAGCTGTATCGCGGGGAAGCGTACGCGGCGTATGCGTGGGCTGTCTACGTGGCCGAGGTAACGGTGGACCTGGCGACATTCGGGGTTGTCGTCGATGATTTTGTGGCGGTGCAGGAAGTGGGGCGCGTGCTGAATCCGGTGCTGGCGACGGGGCAGATCGAGGGCGGCGTGGCGCAGGGGATCGGGTGGGCGCTGTACGAGAAGGTGGTGTGGGGTCGCGGGCGAATGCAGAACAATCAGATGACGAACTACATTATTCCCACTTCGCAGGACATTCCGCCGATTCGGGTCTTCTTTGAGGAACGGCCCTTTGGGCATGGGGCATATGGAGCCAAGGGGATTGGCGAGCTTCCGATGGATGGGCCGGCGCCGGCGATCCTGAATGCGATTGCGCATGCGACAGGGAAGCAGTTCGACAGTGTGCCGCTGCTGCCCGAGGACATGTTTCGCGCGATGGCGGTGCGGGAGCCCGAGCGAGAGGTTGTGGCACTGTGAGCCTCCGGCACTATGCGCTGCGCGTGAACGGGAAATTGCGTGAGGTGGATGCGCATCCGATGGCGCGCCTGCTGGACGTGCTGCGCTGCGATCTGCTGCTGACGGGCACCAAGGAAGGTTGCGGCGAGGGCGAGTGCGGCGCGTGCAGCGTGCTGCTGAACGGCGAGCTGGTGAACAGCTGCCTGATTCCGGTGGCGCAGGCGGACGGTGCGGAGGTCGAAACCGTCGAAGGACTGGGCGGCGACGAGCAATTGCATGCAGTGCAGAGAGCGTTTCTGGAATGCGGCGGGGCGCAGTGCGGGATGTGCACGCCGGGGATGCTGGTGGCATCAGCCTATTTGTTGAGGAAGAATTCGTGTCCGGATCTTGCGGCAATTC
>Ga0187887_10000415_pt1 | contig 42463 bp, 38 predicted proteins | sample June2016WEW_7_10_FD_132977 | JGI IMG/M metagenome (GOLD analysis project Ga0187887, IMG submission 132977) | Peatland microbial communities from SPRUCE experiment site at the Marcell Experimental Forest, Minnesota, USA - June2016WEW_7_10 | ecosystem: Environmental > Terrestrial > Soil >... | reverse complement strand
TCGGCGGCGGCGCGGCCATCGACTTGTGGATGCAGATCAAAGCGGACGTGACCGGACGGCCCGTCCGCCGCGTCCTCGTTAAAGAGGCGACCGCTTTAGGGGCTGCGTTGCTCGCGGGGGTCGCGGCGCAGACCTTCCACGACATTGAGGACGCCGCCACGCGCGCCGTCACGTTGGCACAAGAAGCCCACCTACCAGACCCTTCAAAGAGGTCGCTGTACGACGACGCGTATGGTCGCTACCGATCACTGTTCGACGCGGTCGAGGGTGCGACGACGTGAGCAACGAGATCGTGATCATCGACACCCTTGACGAAGTGCGCGAGTTCTTGCACAACGCTTCGGACGCCGCGTCATTTCGCGAGATCGGCTTGAGCATGATTGTGCGCGGTGAGGGTGCCGCCCGAGCGATCGTCGAGACGCTGGAGAAACTGAAGGTAGAGCGTGGAGCACCCGTCACTGTTTTGTCCGACACGACTGCGAAGAGGTACGGGGACTTGGACGTCCTCGACGTCGTGTTGGAGGTACTTGTCAGCGCATATCGCGTCGACGTCGTCAAGGTGACCGCGTCAACCCCGGCTTCCATCGTGCTCGCCGACGAATCGACCGTCGAGGGCGCGATCGAGGATGTTACGGGTCTTGCGCCGCGCGCCCTGGTCAGCGTTGGCTCGGGGACCGTGGTCGATATCGGCAAGGTCGTTGCTCGCCAACTCTCCCTCGCCCACGTCGTCGTCCAGACGGCGGCGAGCGTGAACGGCTTTTCTGACGACCAGTCGGTGCTGCTGGTCAAAGGGGTCAAGCGCTCCTCGCCAAGCCGCTGGCCCGACGCGCTGATCATCGACCCGATCGTGGTGGCGCAGGCACCACTGGCCATGACCCGCTCGGGGCTGGGCGATCAGCTTTCGATGTTCAGCGCGGCCGCTGACTGGTATCTGACGGATGCGGTCGGCTTCGACACCAGCTACTCACCGACCTTGGTTGCGCTGATGCGAGACAGCTTCGCCGGGATGGGATCAACGTCACGAGAATTGGGAGAGGGCTTGCCGGTCGCGGTGGCTTCACTCGCCTCGTGCCTTGCGCTCGGTGGCATCACGATGGGTGTGGCCGGGCGCACCGCGCCCTCGTCGGGAACAGAGCATCTGATCAGTCACCTGTTGGAGATGCACGCCGATGCGTTAGGAATGCCGAGTGCGTCGCACGGATCGCAGGTCGGCGTCGCGTGCGTATTCACGATGCTGCTGTGGCGCCGACTTCGCGAGCACCTCACGACCGGTGACCGGAGAGTGGAGGGAATCAACATTGCGTCCCGCGAGAGCGTGTTCGAGACCTTCGCCCACCTCGATACAACCGGAGCGCTCGCGGAAGAGTGCTGGACGGCGTACGAGCGAAAGGCCCGCTGGACGTCCACTCACCTTGACGACGTTCAACGGGTGGTCTCGGAGTGGTCGTCGCACGACCACGCCATCGGTGAACTTCTGGGGCCGGACGGCGATATCGCGGCGATGCTTCGGGATGCGCAGGCTCCCTTGAGCTTTTCTCAGCTTGAACCGGCCCCACCGCGCGACGTGGTCGCCTGGTCTATCGCCAACGGTTATCTCATGAGAGACCGATTCACCATCATCGACCTGGCCGTGCTCATCGGATATTGGACGCCCGACAACATTGCGGCACTCATGAAAGAATTGGACGAGCTCGCGTAATGCCAGGCCTAACCACGCTCGCGCCTCTCGCGTACCGAACAACGTCACGTCCCCGACTCGGTCAATCTCACGACGTCGATCGCGTTTGCGCCGATCCGTCGTGGCACGAACGAATGATCAAGAGAAGGGGCCAAGAATGACGAACTTCATCTTCATGCTCACGCATTCCGACAGCACCATTGACGACGCGCTCGATTACGTCGGCGAATTGGCGGATACCGGCCTGCGTTACATCGGCTTCAAAGACGTGGGTGCCACTCCGCAGCGTCAGCGTGACATCGCGAAGGCCGCGCGTGACGCCGGCTTCGAGACAATGCTGGAGGTGGTATCGACGACGCGGGACGACGAGATCAACTCCGTGAGAGCTGCGCTCTCCGCCGGCGTCGATTGGATACTGGGCGGTACCCAGCCGGACGCGGTGCTGCCACTCCTCGCGGGATCCAGCGTTCGTTACTGCCCCTTTCCCGGCCGTGTCGTCGGCCACCCGAGCGTCCTTGAGGGAAGCATCGACGAGATCTCCAGAAGCGCCGCGTCGCTCACGGCGATGCCGGGCGTGCACGGGCTCGACTTGCTCGCCTACCGGCATCGCAGCGCCAACATCGAAGACCTCACTCGCGCGGTGGTCAATGCCTCGGCCGGTCCGGTCATCGCGGCCGGTTCGGTGGTGCGAGACGAGCAGATCAATATGCTCGCCTCCGCGGGCACGTGGGGCTTCACCATCGGCTCAGCGATCTTCGACGGCCTGTTTCCGGGCGCCCCTGACGTCACGGCGCAAGTGCGACACGTACTTCAAGTCGCGGCCACCTCATGAAACCGACGACGTCATCGAGCGACGCCCGACGAATCGATACCCCGTGAGTAAGGTCGCCACGTCGCGCGGCAGTCGGGTCGAAGAAGTTCGCCTCGGACTTCTCACCGACCTTACGAGTGGAGCCCTCCCCGTCGGCGCGAAACTCGTAAACGAAATCGAACTGGCCACCAGGTTCACGGTGAGCCGGCTCACCGTGAGAGAGGCCGTATCGGCCCTCGTGACCGCCGGCTATCTCGAGCGGCGACACGGCAGCGGCACCTACGTCGTAGGCCTACCGGGACCCCGACACGCGCTCGACGCAACGCTCAGCTACACCCGCATGATCGCGCAAGCGGGAATGAAGCCGGGTCTCCAACTGCTCGACGTCCAGACCCGCGCCGCTACTCGTCAAGAGACCCACGACTTGGATCTGAAACCCCACGAGTCGGTCCGTCAACTCGAGCGCTTACGGACGGCGGACGGACGCGCCGTCGTGTATTCCGTCGACATCGTGCCCGAGCGATTCGTCGCCAACGTGGCGGACAAGCGATTCAAGCGTTCGCTGTACGACGTCCTGGCGTCCATCGACGAACCCGTCGTCAGCGCCAACGCCATGCTTCTTCCCGTCATTGCCGACGGGCATTTGGCGGCCCTTCTGGACGTCAAGGTCGGCAGCGCGCTGCAACGAATCAACGAGGTGGACTTCAACCGGGGCGGCCACCCGATAGTGCTGTCGACCGAATGGCACGTGCCGGGTATTTTCGAACTCCGCGTCAATCGTCGACCCTGAGTGCGTCCTACCTCGACGCTCCCTTGCCGCCGAGCCAAATCGAGAAGCAGAGGAGGGCGAGGTCACCTTTACCCCACGGCCCAGAGGATGTGGGTGTTCCTGAGTATTGCAATCGAGTGACGAGATTGTGAAGTTTCTAACAAGTACGTGAACGTCCCTACAATTGTGGGCTTTGAGTGACTTGACAGTAATAGGGCTCGTGTGTACTGTGTAAGCGGTTACAAAGTACGTAAGCGGTTACATAACTGCTAAATAGCGACTTTGCGGGGAAATTGGGGGCAAGGTGGTCGATTCACCACCAACGATCTACGACGTGGCCGAACTGGCCGGCGTCTCCATCGCCACCGTGAGCCGAGCACTCAACTCTCTCTCCTCAGTTCGTCCCTCCACCCGCGCCAAGGTCATGGCGGCCATGGACGAGCTCGAATTCGTCCCCAATGTGGTCGCCCGAGGTCTCTCGAGCGGCAAGCACTGGATCCTGGGACTCGTCTTCATGCGAGCACCGGTCGACGGCAGCGTGCTCGGCGTTGAAGAGGCCAGCCTGCTCTATACCGACATCGTCATCCGTGGTGCCGAGACCCGGGCGGCCGAACACGGCTATTCGCTCTTGCTGAGCAGCGCCTACGACACGCACCCCTCGGGCATGCAGTCGATACTCAGTCTGACCGGAACGGTGGACGGCCTAATCCTCCTGGACCGCGTATTGGGCGATGATGACGTCGCGTACCTGTCGAAGCGGATATCCGTCGTTCTCCTCGCGGGCCGGGGGGACTCGCCGTCGGCGGTCACGATCCGCGTTGACAACGAGCAGGCCATGCGCAGTCTGGCGGAACATCTCGTCCGCGTCCACGGCATCACCCGCGTGGGTTTCGTGGCCGGCTCGAGCGATAGCCCCGACAGTGTCGCACGAGTCCACGCCTTCCGTGAGTCCATCACGGAATTGGGCGCGACACTGAAGGACATCGATCTCTTGGAGTCAGACTGGACCTCGGCCGGCGGCGAGGTGGCCATGCAGGCTCGACTGAGTCGAAGCGAACCGTTGCCGCAGGCTTTCGCCTGCGCGAACGACCAGACCGCCGTCGGCGTGATCTACGCGCTCAACGCGGCGGGACTCAAGATTCCTGACGACGTCGTGGTGACCGGCTTCGACGACATCACCTTGACCCGCTACTTCAACCCCCCGCTCACGACAATTCGTCAATCCGGCGGCCTGCTCGGTGAAGCCGCCGTCGACGCCTTAGTGGCCATGCTCGACGGCTCGGAGGTCAAGAACCGGACCGTCGTGCTGCCCACCGAGCTGGTGGTGAGGGGAAGTTGCGGATGCATCACCGACAGCGACGTTCGTTCCCCGCTCGCCGAACTCGTCACGCTACGAACTGAGATCGGCTAGCCATGCGTCTGATTGGTCGTCGACTCGCTCTCTACGCGCTGACATTATGGGTGGCCATCACGGTGAATTTCTTGCTGCCGCATTTCATGCCCGGCAATCCAATTCAGACCATGATTGGAAAGTTGCAGGGGGAGGTTACGCCACAAGAGATCAACGCCATTCGGCTCTCCTTTGGCGGAGGACTCAATGGGAGTCTGCTCTCGCAGTACTTCACCTACATCGGACAGCTCTTCCACGGCAATCTCGGCGTGTCGATCACACTCTCGGCATCAGTCAGTTCAATTCTCAAAGCGGCGGTGCCGTGGACCATAGGTCTCATTGGCATCTCGACTGTCATCAGCTTCCTGGTAGGTACACTTTGTGGGGCGCTGCTCGGTTGGACTCGCGGATCGCGCCTCGATTCGCTGATTCCCACAGCGACGTTCTTCCAAGCCATTCCGTATTTCTTTCTGGCCACGGTGATGCTGCTGGTCTTCGCCAGCAACCTCCGATGGTTTCCCGTACTCGGTGCCTACAGTCAGAACCTCCACCCTGGTTGGAGTTGGGCCTTCGTCGCCAGTGTGCTGCGTTACGGCGAGTTACCGGTGATCTCCATTGTGCTCAGTTCGGTGGCCGGATGGATGCTCGGCATGCGCAACATGATGGTCACGATGGTGGCCGAGGACTTCGTCCTCATGTCGATTGCCATGGGTCTACCCAAACGAAAGGTGATATTCGCGGCCGCTCGAAACGCGGTCCTGCCGAGCATCGCGAACCTCTCGTTGGCTATCGGACTCGTCGTGTCGGGGGCACTCCTGGTCGAACTGGTCTTCAACTACCCCGGCGTCGGTGACCTCTTGTTGAATGCGGTCCAGAGCCAGGACTACCCGTTGATTCAGGGGATCTTCCTCTGCATCACGTTGGCGGTCTTGGCGGCGAACCTCTTGGCTGACCTCGTCTATCTCCTGCTCGATCCTCGCACGAGAACCGAAGTGGCGCCGTGAAGAAGCTGCGCATACCTCGTTCTCCGAAGGTGATTATTGGCTTGTCCATCCTCGGATTCTTTGCGCTATTGACGATCTTCGGTCCCTACCTCGCGCCGTTCAACCCCAATAACACCTCGTTCGCGCCGAACCTCACACCATCGATGCACCACTTGTTTGGGACGACCAGTCTCGGTCAGGACATTTTCTCCCAAACGCTCGTCGGTGCCCGGGCCACAATGGTCGTCGCGTTGGTGGCCGGACTCGTGGCCACGATGCTGTCGATGATCATCGGCATCTCGGCGGGTTACCTCGGAGGCTTTAGCGACGACGGGCTGTCGTTGCTGTCCAACGTCTTTCTCGCCTTGCCGGGGCTTCCGCTCCTCATCGTTATCGACAGCTACTTGCCGGTGAATAGTCGCAGCAACTCTCTCGTCATCGGACTGATCATTGCGTTGACCGGCTGGGCGTGGGGCGCACGGGTGTTACGGGCACAGACCATGTCGCTGCGTAACCGTGACTTTGTGGAGTCCTCTCGGATCATTGGCGAGAAGCGGATTCGGATCATGTTCTCCGAGGTGGCGCCCAACCTCCTGCCGATTCTGGCCTCGTCGTTACTGTTCACGATCCTTTATTCCATCGGCGCCTACGTCACCCTCGCCTACATCGGTCTTACGAGTACCGCGGTGTGGAACTGGGGCACCATGCTGTTCTGGGCCCAAGCGAACAACGCTCCGCTCTCCGGCGAGTGGTACTGGTTCGTGCCACCGGGCCTATGCATAGCGCTGGTCGGTACGAGCTTGGCGCTACTGAACTTCGGCATCGATGAGTTCATTAACCCTCGTCTTCGCGCAGGGGGCCTGAGTGCTCGTCAGCGTCGTCGTTTGGGATTGCCGCGACGCTTGCGACTCGGACTGACGCCGGTCGTGCCGAGGGCCCGGCGACTGGCTTCGAGCACGCCGAAGTCGGTGACGTCATGACGACCGAATCCACGGAGGTGGGCGGCGGCGTGAAGAGTCCGCCGACAACGACAGCGCCCTCGATCTTGACGGCGAATCCGGTGGTGACCCTTGCGTCTGAGAGTCAGGGCCTGATGGGTGAACGTATTCTCGACGTCCGAGATTTCAGCGTGGATTACGGATGGGGCGAGAAGGCGGTGCGCGCCGTCGACGGTGTCGACGTTCACATTGATCGATCGAAAGTCCTCGGGATCGCCGGCGAGAGCGGGAGTGGAAAGTCAACGCTGGTGTACGCGATTACCCGGCTCCTTCGAGCGCCCGGCGTGATCGCGGGCGGAGAGGCACGCTTTAACCTCGGTCCCAGCGAAGAGGGCGAGCGAGTGATCGACCTCGTGCAGGCTAGTGAGAAAGAGCTGCGGAGCGTCCGGTGGTCAGATATTTCCATTGTCCTGCAAAGCGCGCTCAGCGCGCTCAATCCCGTTGTGCGGGTCGGCTCGCAGTTTGAGCAAGTCCTCAAGACCCACCGGCGCGAAATGTCGAAGCGCGAACGACGAGCACGCTCCGCGGAGTTGATGGAGATGGTCGGATTGAGCGAGGATCGCCTCGATCGCTATCCACACGAACTCTCCGGCGGGCAACGTCAGCGCATCATGATCGCCCTTGCTCTGGCGCTCGACCCTCAACTCGTCATTATGGATGAACCAACGACGGCACTCGATGTCGTCACGCAACGCGAAATCATCAGCGAGCTCTTCGAACTTCGTTCACGCTTCGGATTCGCGATGATCTTCATTACGCACGATCTCTCACTCTTGACCGAGCTGGCGGACGAGATCGTCGTGATGTATGCCGGCGTCTTGGTGGAGCGGGCCACATCGAGAGAACTGTACGAAGCCCCGCGGCACCCCTACACCCTGGGACTGCTGAACTCGTTTCCGCCAATGCACGGCGACCGGACCGAGCTCTCGGGCATACCAGGTTCGCCTCCCGACCTCGCGAACTTGCCAAACGGTTGTAGTTTCCATCCTCGCTGTCCCTTCGCGATGGCTCGATGCTCGAACGAGACGCCATCGCTCGTCGAGATCGAGGCATCGGGACGCTCGGTGGCCTGTTGGTTGCACGTCGGTGACGCCGGAGTCGTGGTGCCGGTTGAACTGAGTCGCGCAACTCTCTCGAACGCTTCCACGTCAGAACCAGTGTCGAAGGTTGCATCATGAGCGAGACCGAGACCTCGGTGCAGCTCGCGGCTCGACACCTCACTCGGCATTTCACGATGCGCACGCCCGGTCGAATCTTCAACGCCACGCATATTGTGCGTGCGGTCGATGACGTAAGTCTCGACCTGGTCGCGGGCGAGGTCGTCGCCGTCGTCGGCGAGAGCGGCTCTGGCAAATCGGTCCTTGCGCGCATGCTGGCGCGAATCGTCACGCCGACGTCGGGCGATCTCGTCCTCCAGGGATCGCTGATTGCGGTCAAGTCCAAGCGAAGCCTCGATTACGCCTCACAGGTCCAGCTGGTCCTCCAGGACCCCTTCGCGTCGATGAATCCGGTTCACAAGATGAACCACAACCTGCTTCGACCGCTGCTGATCCACGGCGCGTCGAAGCACGACGCGCCAGCACTGGCCGAAGCGGCGCTGCGTCGCGTCTCGCTCGAGCCCCCCAGTCGCTTCCTCGAGAGTTACCCGCACGAGCTCTCAGGCGGACAGTTGCAGCGAATCTCAATCGCGCGGGCGCTGTGCGTGCAGCCCAAGGTGTTGCTGGCCGATGAGCCGATCTCGATGCTGGACGTCTCAGTGCGACTCGGCGTGCTCAATCTTTTGCGCGGCCTGTGCGACAACGATCATCTCGCTATCCTCTACATCACCCACGACATCGCCTCGGCGAGGTACATCGCGGACTCGATCATCGTGATGTACGCCGGACAAGTGGTCGAGCAGTCTCGTGGCACGAGCCTGGTCGATGAGCCGACGCACCCGTACACCCAGCTGCTCATTGCGTCGGTACCCGACCCGTCGGACCCGACGAAGGTCACACCGCCGACGAGCGAACGCACCCAAGTCGAGATTGCCGAGAAGGGCTGTCGTTTTGCTCCCCGCTGCCCCCACGTCATGGACCGGTGTCGCCAAGAGGAGCCGCCGGCGTTCATTGTCGGCGAGAAGCACACGTCGAAGTGTTGGCTCTACGCCGATCACCAGGCCGCAGTCGAAATGGCGCCTTCAGTGCGCCGGAAGGAGGGAGAGAGCGCGACGACATGACCCACTTCGAATGGAGAGCCGCGGGGACGCTCATCACGACGTTCTCACGGTCGGCAGTATCGCGAAGGTCCAACCGGCCTCGCGTGGTTATGTAGGGACCCACACGGTTCAAACAAGACGTCGGCGAAGGCCGGCTGGACACTATCAATATAAAGGACAAATATGTTTAAAAGAGCTGCTGTTATCTTCACGGCGATGTCGTGCTTGATACTTGGCATTGTCATGAGCGCGGGCATGACCGCTGCTTCGGGGGCGAGTACTACTTTGACATTGGAGAACAACACCGGTGTGACTTTCACCGATAACTTCAATCCATTGGACTCAAGCTCGTTCGCGACGGAAATGAGCGTGCGCTCGCTCGTCTACGAACCACTTTTCGAGTTCGACTCGCTTAAAGCGGGCGTCTCGTATCCGTGGCTCGCTACGGCGTATGCATGGACCAACGGTGGGAAAACGTTGACGTTTACCATTCGCACTGGTGTGAAGTGGAGTAACGGATCGGCATTCGGCCCAGCCGACGTGGCCGCGACGTTCAACCTCGTCAACAACAATCCTGCGGCGAACGTCTACGGACTTCCGGCGCTATCAAGCCCCGCGACGGTTACGGGTAACACGGTGGTGTTGAACTATGCGACGCCGCAGTACTCGAACATCGTGGCTATCGCCGGGACTCAGTTGATGCTGCCCGCCAATTTTGGGACGCTGTACTCAACTCCTGCGACGGCCACGGTGACGGCTCCAATCGGCACCGGTCCGTACGTTTTGAATAATTACAGTTCCACCCTCGTGAGCTACACGGCCAACCCGACGTACTGGGGCGGCACGCCCGCGGCGAGCCAGATCAACGTTCCGTCGTACGCGTCCAACACCGACGCCGCGACCGCTTTGGCGAGTGGACAACTTGATTGGGCTGGTAACGACATTGAAAACGTCAACAAGATCTTCGTCGACGTCAACCCGACGACTAACCACATCTATTTTGCCCCGGGTTCAACCGTGACATTGGAGTTCAACGTCACCAAGACCTCTACGTGGCTCAACAACAGTGCAGTTCGCGCGGCCATCAGTGCTGGCGTGAACCGCACCGCGCTGAGTGTCAAGGGTGAGAGTGGTTACGAGGCACCGGCAACGTCGTTGAGTGCATTGATCTTGCCGAGTCAGGCTTCATACCTCGCTTCGCAGTACAAGAACGACATCAAAGCGACGAACCAGCCCAAGACCGTGAAATCGATCTTGACCAAGGCCGGATTCAAGAAGAACAAGCAGGGTTACTACGCGAAGGACGGCAGGGAAATCAAGTTCTCGATGGAGGACCCGATCGCCTACTCCGACTACTACGCCGACATCCAGCTCATGTCCTCGGAACTCAAGTCCGAAGGCATCGATGCGACGGTTGATGGCGTGGAGGCGTCGCAGTGGTACACCGACTCCGCCAACGGCAACTTTGACGTGATTGAGCACTGGGGCAATGGTGGTACCGACCCGTACACCCAATTCGACAACTGGCTCGACTACACGAACTCAGCTGCGATTGGCAAGTCGGCGAGCGCCGACTACGGCCGCTACAACAATGCGACTGTCCAGGGGTTGCTTTCGAAATTGTCAGCGACGGACCCATCCAACACGGCTGCCGTGAAGGCTGCCACGCTGCCACTCGAGAAGATCGAGGCGACGACGTTGCCCGTTGTGCCGCTGTTGTACGGTGCCGACTGGGACGAGTACAGCACGGCGAACTTCTCCGGATTCGTGACGGCCGCCAACCCGTACATGGACCCGTCGCCGAGCGACCCTGAATTGCCCTACATCTTGATGCAACTCAAGGCGTCGTAATAATCGCCTCTACGCGCGGGCCAGTAGTCCTCCAACCCTGCTAGTCCGCGCGTAGAGGTAACACCAGATTACGCGTGACCGCGCAGATCCCTGTCTGTGCGGCCACGCGTAATCACCCTTCACCGAAACTCGCCCAATTACCGTCAGGAGACATCCCTACCATGAGTACGACCAGTTCAAACAACGAGAGCCCGCCGCGCTCATTCCCACCGGGTTTCCTTTGGGGAACCGCCACCGCCTCGTATCAAATCGAAGGGGCCGTCGACGTCGACGGCCGCAGACCATCGATTTGGGACACCTACAGCCACACGCCTGGAATGGTCTGGAACGGCGACACCGGCGATATCGCCTGTGACCACTACGACCGCATGGAGGAGGACCTCGACCTCCTGGCGCAACTCGGCGTCGGCTCGTATCGGTTCTCGGTCGCGTGGCCTCGGGTGCAGCCCGACGGCAAGGGACCCGCGAATCAGGCCGGACTGGACTTCTACCGTCGTCTCGTCGATGGACTATTGAGGCGAGAGATTGAGCCGACATTGACGCTCTATCACTGGGACCTGCCTCAAGTGCTCGAAGATGAAGGCGGTTGGGTTGTGCGCGACACCGCTGAGCGCTACGCCGACTACGTGGACATCGTCGCTCGGGCCCTGGGCGGCGACGTCGAACGCTGGATCACGCTCAACGAGCCGTGGTGCTCGTCGTGGCTCGGCTACGGCGACGGACGCCACGCCCCGGGGACCCAGGACATCGGCAAGGCCGCCGCGGCCAATCACCATCTCCTGCTCGCCCACGGTCTGGCCCTGCCGATACTGCGCTCGGCCGTACCCTCGGCCAAGGTCGGTATCACGCTCAACCTGGGCGACCACCGACCGGGATCCGACCACGAACTGGACATCGCCGCCGCACGGCGCAGTGACGGCAATCTCAACCGTCTGTTCTTGGAACCGGTCTTTCACGGTCAGTACCCCGAGGACATGCTCGAGCACTACTCCAGTTTCAAGCCCGGGTTCTCGGTCGTGCGCGACGGCGACCTGGGGATCATCTCCCAGCCGCTCGACTTCCTCGGGGTCAACTACTACTTCCCCTCCACGGTTATCGACGCGTCGCGGGCGGCCGAAGCCCGGATGGCCGGATTCATCGTGGCCCAGGGCGAGCAGTTCCCCGACCTGAGGATCAAGTCCCTCGAGACACCCGGCCGGGACCGCACCGCCATGGACTGGGAGATCGGCTCATTCGGACTGACCTCGTTGCTCGTGCGCGTGCAGAACGAGTACACCAACCTGCCCATCTACATCACCGAGAACGGAGCCGCCTTCGACGACTACGTCGATCCCAATGGGCACGTACTCGATCACAACCGGGTGGCGTACCTTCAAGAGCACATCTCCGCCGTGCACGACGCACTCGACGCCGGCGTCAATGTCCAGGGCTACTTCGTGTGGAGCCTGCTGGACAACTTCGAGTGGGCCTACGGCTACTCGCGGCGCTTCGGCATCGTCTGGGTCGACTTCCCGTCGGGTGAGCGCCTGGCCAAGGAGAGCTTCCGCTGGTATCGCGACACCATCAAGACCAACACGGTGGAGTACGCGACCTCCGTGGGGAGCGACTAAGCACGTTTTTCCGCGGATACGGGGACGGGGGTTCCCGCGACGACTTGCCCGAAAGGGCGTCACGTCGCTCGCGAACTCCCGTCCCACGACCGGTGAAGGTCCGTCCGTGGGACACTAGGAATAATGGCTCCGCCAAAGTACAACCACGTGAATCGCCTCCCGTTGTGAGCGAGCGTCACCACGAAGGACACAGCCTCATCAGAGTGACCAACAACGACGTCCGCTCGCTCCTGCTCGCCCTCGGCCTTCTGAGCGCCTTCCTGCTGGTGGAGGTGCTGATGGCCGTTCTGTCGAACTCCTTGGCGCTGTTCGCCGACGCGGGACACATGCTGACCGACGTCGCGGCGCTGGGCATGAGTGCGTGGGCCATTCGTCTGGCCCGGCGACCACCGCAGGGGCGCTGGACGTTCGGACTGAAGCGCGCGGAGATCCTTTCGGCGGCGGTGAACGGGGTGACGCTGCTCGCCATCGCCCTGCTGATCGCGGTTGAGGCGATCCAGAGGCTCGTCACTCCCCGCCACGTCGACGGTGGCGTCGTGCTCACCGTGGCCGTCCTCGGGGCGGTCGTGAACGTGCTCGTGGGATGGATACTCTCGCGTGCCGACCGAACGAGCCTCAACATTCGCGGCGCCTACCTGCACATCATCACCGACCTCTTCGCCTTCATCGCGACCGCCGTCGCCGGGCTGGTCATCGTGGTGACCAGGTGGGAGTGGGCCGACGCCGTCGCCTCGATGTTCGTGGTGGCACTGATGCTGGTCACCTCGTGGGGGCTACTGCGCGACGCCGGCAAGATCCTGCTCCAGGCCTCCCCCGACAACCTCGACCTCACTCACGTGCGCGGCCACCTGGTGGACGTCGACCACGTGCTGGACGTCCACGACCTTCACGCCTGGACGGTCACCTCCGGTCAGACCACCCTGTCCGCCCACGTGGTGGTGGAGGAACACTGCTTCGACCGCGGCCACGCCCCCCAGATCCTCGACGCCCTCCAGCAATGCCTCATCGATCACTTCGACATCGAACACGCGACCTTCCAGCTCGAGCCCCCCACGCACGAAGCGCACGAAGAGGGGCTGCATCCATGATCGCCACGCGCCCACGGGGAGGATGGCCCCGCGAAGAGCGCCGACGCGTGCTGACGGTTGATGACCGAAACGTCGGCGAGGTCTCGTGGTCGTAACGATCTACGGCGTCTGCGCGGTCACCTTCATGATCGTCATGTACGCGCTCGAACGTCGGGGCCGGATCTTCATCGCGGCCTTCGCCCTGGGCTGCCTGCTATCGAGCCTCTACGGTTTCCTCGCCGGGGCGTGGCCCTTCGGCGTGGCCGAGGTCATCTGGTCGGGCGTGGCGATACGTCGCTACCGGCGCGGCCCCTGACGGCCGAAACCTACGCGTCGCCCAGGATTTCGAGGGGGCGTGAGATCGCATCGAGCGTGCGGACACCCACCAGAAATGGCCCTTGGCGTTGACTGGCGACATCTAGAGTCAAGCGGCACGACTCACGGGATCACCGACACGGACTACCCCCGCGCCCACGACCCGCGCGCGTTGACCAACTTGGCTGTCGTGCACGGCGTGCGTGTGGCGCAGGATGTCGAGCTGACGATCCAGGTTGCCCGGCTGGGGCCTGGTGGTCATCACGCATCGCGTGCAGCCCTTCTCGATCTCGATCACGACCTCACCCACGTTCAGACGTTGACCGCGTTCCATTGGACCGAGGTCATTCGCCTTGGCCGAAATCACGATGTTGGGTCGAAAGCGACGTACGTCCCACTGCAGGTCGGGTCGTTCGAGGGACAAGAGCTCGAGGTCTGCGGTGGTCAGAAAGTGAAGGGGACTGTCGTCGACGAAGGAACCGGCCATCCCCTCCCACTGCTCAAGCCGTGAGTCGTCTCGTTCGAAGTCCTCCGGGCTCTCGAAGGTGGCGACGCCGTGAGATCGCGCGTCAACGAGCCTCACGGGACGGCCGAGCCAGCGAGTCATTGACTCGTCCAACGCGTCGCCCGGATCGGCGTCAGGCCCTCCCGGCAAGCGGATGGAGAGTTCGCCATCCACCAAGGAGGCCGACGCCTCGAGCAATCGTCCTTCACGTTTGGCCGAAATGATGGTCCGCGACGCGAGGTCCAGGACGCCAAAACTTCGGTCTCCCGCGACGCCGCTCTCCACGAAGCGAAGCTCGTCACAGGTCTCGCCCTGCATGGATTTAACGGGATAACGCCAAAGCGACGCCACCCGCATCGACGAACCCTCGAGGTTGGTCATCTGGCGAAGCCTAATCTGACCATGACAAAAAGCGTGTGACGTGATGTCAGCAAAAAGAGCCGTTGCGGGAATCCCGAAGGACTCCCGCAACGGCTCTTGAGGTGCTGGCAACGGCGACGACTATCACCGTCCATCGAACCTCGATTACTTCGCGGGTGGCTCGTTCGTCTCGGCCAGCAGCAGGTACATCTGGCGACGAAGCTCGACGATGAGCTTCTCCGCACGAACCTTCTGCTCGGCGGTGCCGGCTTCGGCGACCTGTGTTACGGCCGTCATGACGTGACGCATCGCGACACGTAGGGCGATGTCGCCCTGATCCGCTCCGCGCACCAATGCCTCCCAGGGGGCCTGGGTGTGCGGGTGGCTCGCGAGATGGGCTCGGCCCTCGTCGGTCAACGTGAACTCGCGACGACCATCGCCGGTCTCTGACTTCACCAATCCCTGGTCTTCCAGGAGCTGAAGCGCGGGGTACAGCGAGCCGGGGCTCGGGCGCCACAATCCTTGGGTCCGATCAGCCAGTTCCTGCATCATCTCGTAGCCGTGCATCGGCCGTTCGTTGAGCAGCGCGAGGATGGCCAGGCGAACGTCGCCGCGACGGCCCCGTCCGCCCCTCATCGCGCCGGGCCGCCCGTGCGGGCCCTCGCCGTGTCCGCCGCTGTGGCGTCCGCCGCGGCCGTCACGACGTCCGCGCCTTGTTGGAAACTGATCTCCTTCACCGTTCTCGGTGAACTTCTGTCGCCCACTTGGCGACTGATCGAAATCTCGATTTCTCATGTTCGTATCCTTTCGATAGTTACGTGACTATAACGATATATCGTTATCACTCGTTTGTCAAGGGCAATCTCAAGAATAGGGAACCGTTGTTTCCGAGATCGATCGGGCGCCAACTCCCATCAGGTGGGTTGCACTTTGGAGGCGGAAAATCTCGGTGAAGCCGCAGCGACATCACGGACGAAAGGTTCTCCACATCATGGAGCGGGTCGGGCGACACAAGAATTGACGCCTCGTCGTTCGTAAATCGCGACTACTTGGTCGCTCTCACTCCATCGCGAAGACGGGTTCGACCACGACGCTCATTGGGTCCGCTCCCTCACCGGAAAGCACGTGGTTGCGCTTGGGACCGATGAAGATCGCGGCCGCGACGGCCGACAGGGCGACCAACCCGGCGCTGATCTCGAAGGCGGTCGTGTAGCCGTGCACGGCGGCCGTTTGCAGGACGGGCGCCGACACGATACGGGTGGCGAGGTAGCTGGCCGTCGCGGAGGCCGCGATGGTGTTGAGGAACGCCGTGCCGAGCGCCCCACCCACTTGCTGAGTGGTGTTCACGAGGGCGCTGGCGACGCCGGCGTCCGCGGGATCGACGCCGTAGAGCGAGGTGCTGTTCATCGGCACGAAGACCAGACCCATGCCGACGCTGACGATGATCTCGGGCAGCAGCACGTGCGCCGCGTAGGTGCTGTGCACCCCGAGGCGGCTGAACCAGAGCAGGCCGAGCGTGCCCATCGTGAGGCCGGTGACCATGAGGTTCCTCGGCCCGGAACGGGGCAGGATCTTGCTGGCGGCACTGGCGCCGAGGATGATGCCGCCCGAGAAGGGTAGGAAGGCGAAGCCGGTCTTGAGCGCGCTGTAGTGCAAGGTGCCCTGCAGGAAGTACGTCAGGAAGAGGAACGTGCCGAGCATGGCGCATCCCACGAGCAGTGAGGTGAGCAGGGATCCCCCGCGACGACGTTCCAGGATAACCCGCATCGGCAACAAGGGATGCGACGAGCGCAGCTCGATAGCGACGAAGGCGCCGAGAAGCAGGACCGCTCCGGCGAAGAGCGTGAGCGTCAACGAGGAAGCCCAGCCGTGCGACGCGACCATGGTGAAGCCGTAGACCAATAGGAAGAGACCGCCCGTCGCAGTGACGGCACCGGGCAGGTCGTAGCCGTGGCGAGCCTCCGCTCGACTCTCCTTGATGACACGCTGCGCGGCGACGGCGGCGGCCAAGGCGATGGGCACGTTGATGAGCAAGGTCCAGCGCCACGAGGCGAACTCAGTAAGGATTCCCCCGAGCACCAGGCCGATGGCGGCCCCGCCGCCGGCGACGGCGCCGTAGACACCGAAGGCCCGGGCCCGTTCGCGCGCTTCGGTGAACGTGACGGTCAGCAGCGATAGGGCGGCGGGCGCCATCACGGCCGCGAAGGCGCCCTGGAGAGCTCGCGCCCCGAAGAGCATGGCCTGGTTCTGCGCCAGCCCGCCGAGTGCTGACGCGACGCCGAACCCGATAAGGCCGATGATGAAGAGCCGCCGGCGACCGAGGTAGTCCGCGATGCGTCCGCCCAGCAGGAGCAGGCTCCCGAAGGCCAGGGTGTAGGCGCTCATGACCCACTGGCGATTGGCGATCGAGATGTGCAGCGCGTGCTGCGCGGACGGCAGGGCCACGACGACGACCGAGGCGTCCAGGACAATCATGAGCTGGGCGATCGCGATGATCGCCAGCGTCCAGAAACGCTTCGGATCGAGATCGACGTCCGTGGACGGTGCCACCTCGTTGATGGAATTCATTGACATACAACTCCTCTCGGCTTTACGCCTCGTCGCCCTTAAAATCGATGTCCAAGTCGCCTTCCCCACCACTGCGGGAGCCGGTTTACTTGATTCGGAACTTTGGTTCCGGATAAAATCCACTATAGTAACGATGGTTCCGTTTGTCAACTATTCCGTCGGGAGGCGATTCTCATGTCCGCATCGAACCGCGTCCCCGTCGCCGGGTCCGGTGAAAACGCCGAGCCCGTGGTGGTGTCATGGGAGGACGGCGACGCCGCTCCCAAGCCGATGCGCGCCGACGCGGCCCGGAACCACGAGAAGATCCTCGTGGCCGCCGAGGAGACCTTCGCCCTGGAAGGCGTCACCGCCCCCATCGACCTGGTGGCCGAACGGGCGGGCGTCGGCATCGGCACCCTGTATCGACACTTCCCCACCAAGGAGTCGCTGTACGAAGCCATCGTCGTCACGCGATTCTCGCAACTGCTCACCCTCGCCGACCAGTACATCCAGGAACCGGACGCCGGCGAAGCCCTGTATTCGTTCCTGCACGTGTTCGCCGAGAAGGCCGCCGAGAAGAAGGACCTCTTCGAGGCTCTGAGCCAAGCCGGCATCGACTTCAAAGCCCAGTACTCGTCGCTGATCGAGGAGTGGTTGGCCAAGGTCGACGAGCTGAGAAAGAGGGCGGTGGCCTCGGGAGCGGTGCGAAGTGACGTCGCCACCGCCGACATCCTCAACCTCGTCGTCGGCAGTTGTCACGCGGCAGGCCAGAACGGGATCGATGTCGCCGGTCTCGATCGCCTCATCAATATCGTCATCGCCGGCATACAGCCTCACGTCAGCGCCTAGGCGCCGATTCGCGACGGACGTCTGACCCTTAGGTCAGTTCGCTACCGACTCGTGCGCGGCGGCGTTGGCACCCTGACCGTCGATGGCCTTTCGTAGCAGGTGCGCCAGGGTCGCTCGCTCCTGCGGATCCAGGGCCACGAGAATTTCGTCTTCCAGGGTCTGCTGGGCGGCCTCGGCACGGTGCAGCGCTTGGCGACCTTCGTCGGTCATCGTGACGATGTGGCGTCGCCGATCGGTGGGGTCACGTCGCCGCTCGACGTAGTCAGCCGATTCGAGATCGTTGAGCAACAGCACGCAGTAGTTGGCGTCAATGCAGAGACCGTCGGTGAGGGCCTGCTGCGTGGATTCGTCGAAGTCGCGAAGGAAGGAGAGCGCCGCCAGCTCCTTCAACGTCTGGCCCAGCAACTCGGGCGTGCTGCGCCGGCTCACCAGACGCGACAGTTGGGTGAGCAACAGTATCGGCCCGGTTGACGAATTTTCATCCATATTTTCTAATGGTAGCGATGTGTCGATATTCATGATATAGTGATTATATCGCCATCTAGATGATACTGATTCATTGTCCAGTGGCCCCACCCTAATAGGAAAGGACTTCCTCCATGCAGACTTCACCCCTCCCTTCATCAGGAACTACCGACACCCGGCGTTGGATCGCACTAATCGTGGTGTGCATGGCGATGCTAATGAGCGCCCTGGACTCGTCCATCGTCAACGTGGCTCTGCCCTCCATCCAGCGCCAGCTCCACTTCTCCCAGGCCAGCCTGACCTGGGTGGTTGACGCGTACCTGATCGCTTTCGGCAGCTTCCTCCTGCTGGCCGGCCGCCTCGGCGACTTGCTGGGACGTAAGAAGGTCTTCCTGAGCGGCGTGGCCCTCTTCACGACGTCGTCACTGGTCTGCGCCCTGGCGCAGAACCAGGCGATGCTCATCACCGCCCGCTTCTTCCAAGGCATGGGCGGAGCCATCTCCACGTCGGTGATCGTCGCGATCATCGTCACCGAGTTCACGGGCGCGGCCGAACGGGCCAAGGCCATGAGCGCCTATCTATTCGTCGCGGTGGGCGGAGGCTCGATCGGCCTACTGGTCGGCGGGTTTCTCACCCAGGCCGTCAACTGGCACTGGATCTTCGTCATCAATGTTCCCATCGGGCTGCTCACGCTGGTCATGGGTTCGATCCTCATCAAGGAAAACCCGGGGCTGGGCGTGCGCGATGGCCTCGACCTGAGCGGCTCGCTGATGATGACCAGTTCGTTGATCATCGGCATCTACGCGGTGGTGAAGGCGTCGTCCTACGGATGGCTGTCGTGGCACACGCTCGGCTTTGGTGCCGTATCCCTCCTGCTCATGGGCACGTTCGTGGTCTTCGAATCAAGGATCGAGCGGCCCATCGTGCCGCTGCGCATCTTGAAGTTACGCAGCCTCACCGCATCGAGTGTGGTGCGAGGTCTCGCCTTCTCGGCGATGTTCGCGGTCTTCTTCTTCGGCGCCCTGTACCTGGAGAAGGTCCTGGGCTACGCGCCGCTTCGCACGGGCCTCGCCTTCCTGCCCATGTCCTTGGCCATGGCCATCATGTCCCTGGGCGCGACCAGTCGCCTGCTCATCCGCTACGGTCCGATGAAGCTCCTGGTTCCCGGAATGTCGGCCGTCATCGTGGGTCTGCTGCTCTTGACGAGGACGACCGTGGACGCGAATTACTTCACCTCGATCCTCCCAGCGTTCCTGTTGCTGGGCTTCGGCATGAGCATCTCGGCCGTGCCGCTGCTCACCATCGCCATGGCCGACGTGCCCAAGGCCGACGCCGGCCTCGCGTCGGGCATCGTCAACGTCTCGATGTGGTTGGCGTCCTCGGTGGCCCTGGCGGTCTTCGGCACGCTGGCCACGAGCCGGACCACCTCCCTCCTCAACCAGGGCAGCACCAGGGCCTCGGCGTTGGTCGGCGGCTACCACCTGACCTTCTTCATCGGAGCCCTCTTCGCCGCGCTCGGCCTCGTGGTCACGACGGTGGTGTTGCGAGCCCCGGCCAAGGAAGTGGTCGAGTCCCAGCAGACGACCTCGCGCGACTTCGACATGAATGAACTCGAAGCCCTGGCGAGCTGACCAACCCTCAACCACCCTCGGATCCCTTGCTCTGACCCGTCGTTCCGGAAACTGACTTAGGACCCTAGACCCGCAATTTGGACCGTAGTTAGGTTCGGTCATAGGGATTGGAACGCTCGAGTCTGAGTCTCAGGTCCCGCGACGGGCATCTCGCTTTTCGACAAAGAATCCAGGAGGCACACCATGAAGGCACTCGTATACAAGGGCCCAGGTCAAAAAAGCTGGGAAGAAGTACCCAATCCAGTCATCTCGCAACCCACCGACGTCATCGTCAAGATGTCCGCCACCACGATTTGTGGCACTGACCTGCACATCCTCAAGGGCGACGTGCCCGAGGTCAAGGTTGGTCGGATCCTCGGTCACGAAGGCATCGGCGTCATCACCGAAGTGGGCTCGGGCGTCACGCAGCTCGCCGTTGGTGACCGCGTCATCCTCTCGTGCGTCAGCTCGTGCGGACGCTGCTCGAACTGCCGCCAGGGGCTCTACAGCCACTGCCTCGACGCGGAAGGTATCGCCGGCATCGGCTGGATCTTCGGCTACATGATCGACGGCACCCAGGCCGAGTACGTGCGCGTTCCCTTCGCCGAGAACTCGGTGTACAAGGTTCCTGAAGGCATGACCGACGCCGAAGGCATCCTGCTGTCGGACATCCTTCCCACCGGTTTCGAAATCGGCGTGCAGTACGGCCAGGTGAAGCCGGGCGACGTGGTCGCCGTGGTCGGCGCGGGCCCCGTGGGGCTCTCCTCCGTCATGACCTCGCGCCTCTACGGGCCGTCCAAGATCATCGCGATCGACCTCGACAGCGCCCGTCTCAAGAGGGCGTCGGAGTTCGGCGCGACCAACGTGGTCAACTCGGGCGATAAGGACTGGAAAGAGCAGGTTCTCGCACTCACCGACGGAGCCGGCGTTGACGTGGCCATCGAGGCCGTGGGCGTGCCCGCGACCTTCACCATGGCGACCGAGATCGTGCGCCCTGGAGGCCATGTCGCGAACATCGGCGTGCACGGCAAGTCCGTCGACCTCAAGCTCAACGAGCTCTGGATCAAGAACATCGACATCTCCATGGGACTGGTGAACACCAACACCCTGGGAATGCTGCTCAAGTTGGTGGCCGAGCACAAGCTCCCCGCCGACAAGTTCGTGACCCACGAGTTCTCGTTCGACCAGGTGATCGAAGCGTATGACACCTTCGGTAACGCGTCGAAGTATGACGCACTGAAGGTACTGATTCACTAACACCGCACCACCCAACACGCCGCCATGCGCTCCCCGCATGGCGGCGTGTTGCGTTAGGCCCTCCTGGCCGTCACGCGAGGCCCTTGGCCGACAGCACCAGAAGGGCCGCCGCCATCGAGAGCGGAGCCGCGACCACTCCGATCCGGCTGGCGCGCGCCAGTGACGGACGCGCGCCAGCGCCGCGCGCCGCGCGCCACCACAACACCCACGCGAGCGACCCCGTCACGAAGAAGTTCGGGCCGAGGTTGAGTCCGATAAGCAGCGCGAAAGGATGCGCCGGCACGCGGGCCGCGAGCAAGGAGGCGGCGGGCAGATTGTTGACCAGTACCGAGACGACCGACGACACACCCGCCGTGGCCCAGGTGTCGAGATGACCCAGCATCACGCTCGGACCCGACCACAGCCGCCCGAGGGCACCGAGCGTCACGGCCACCCCGAAGAGCCCGACGAGGACCGGTAGTCCCAGCACCTCGAGCACGTGGCGGATGTTCTCACGCCGCTTGACGAGTCGCACGATGACCGCGACGAGGCCCACCGCCGCAACGGGCAGCGCCGGCGCCGAGAGCACCAGCACCAGCACGGTCGCGAGAAGGACGGCGACGAAGCCCAGCCCCCACGTCGGTCGCGGCACCGGCGCGGGCGCCAAAGCCGAAAGCCCAAGGGTCCGGTGCTCAAACAAGGCAATGACGAAGCCGGTGACGACGAGCGCCGCCAACGCTGGCATCCACATGTCGGCGAAGAACGCGGCGCCGCTCAAGTGGAAGTGGCCCAGCACGATCAGGTTCGTCAGGTTCGATCCCGGCAGGAAGAGGGATCCGGCGTTGGACAGCAGCAGGCACCCATACAGCAGCGGGGCCTCGCCTCCGCCTCGCCTCCGCGCGGTGTAGATGAGGATCGGCGTGAGGAACGCCACCGACGTGTCCAGGTTCAACAGCGCGGTCGTTGTGGCGATCATGAGCGACGCACCCAAGAAGAGCACGAACCCGTTGGTCGAGAGACGCGCGAGTTGTCCGCCGGCGCTATCGAAGAGACCGTCGTCATTCGCGACCAAGCCGATCAGCAGGAGTCCGCTCACTAGCACGAAGGGCGACCAGTCCTGACTCGCGGCGGCCCGCGCGTCCGACGCGTTGGCGACCACGGCGGCGGCGATCCCGACGAGGCCGAGCGCCATAAGCGCTTGAGAGAGCCGCCCAGGTTTCCGGGATCGGTGTCGGATCGCTTCAAGGAACTTCTCCATCTCATCTAAGTCTCGCATCCACCGCATCAGCCGGCATTTTGTTAAGAGGTCTACGACGTGCCCATTGGAATCGCGACCGACGTCCAGCGGTGGCTGAGACGTCGCGAGGACTTCGCTAGATTTCTTGCCGTGGCGAAGTCTCGACACGAGAGGAGCGAACGTGGGCGACGTACGGCCTTCCATCTATGACTATGTCGGAGGTGAACCCGCCTTCACCGCGTTCGCCAGCGCCCTCCACGAGCGTTGCCTCGAGGACCCGGTCCTCAATCATCCTTTCTCGCACCCGGCCCACCCTCAGCACCTGGAGCACCTCGCGGGGTACCTGGGCGAGGTCTTCGGAGGGCCGCCGCGATACTCGCAGGCCCTGGGAGGTCACTCTGCCATGCTGAACATCCACGCGTGTTCTGGGGCCGAACCAGAATTGGCGACACGCTTTATTGAATGCTTCGTGGTGGCCGCCGATGACGCTGGCTTGCCGGCGGACGACGAATTCCGAAATACCTGGCGCGAATACATCACGTGGGCCGCGTCCCAGGTGCACTCCTTCTCCGAGCATGGATCAGTGGTGCCCGAGAATCTGGCCATGCCCCGATGGGGCTGGGACGGCTTGAGGTCGGACGCCACGTCCAACTAGTCGCCCGGCAACGCGCGAGACCCTTGCTAGGCCAGGGCCTCGCGCCTTCGAAGCGAGGGGACCAGTCGAATCACGCCCGTTGCGGCAATCCCCAAGCCGAGCAGCATCAAGGCCGCCGCGATGATCAGGGAGAGAGGGAAGGTGCTCGACACGGAGATGATGCCGCTGCCGATGCCCTGACGCAGGAAGTGCGGGGCGTAGAGCGCCTCGCTCACCCACCAAAGGACCGTGCCGGCCACGATGGCGATCATGGCCGCGCTCAGGACCAGGGCCAAGCCCGAGAGCAATCGAAGGGTCCGCCTCGCCAGGTCGAGCTGACGGGTCACGCTGAGCGCGGCGCCCGTTGCGAGAGCCAACGCGACGACTACCGCAACGCACCACAAGACGAACGCAATCTCGTAGACGAGGAGCCCGCCGTTGCGATCACTCGTGCTCAATCCGTGCGCCCACACGGCCAGGCCGACCGTGAACGCCACCACACTGGCGCCCGCGACGACCGATCGAACGACGGGGCGACGAACCGACGTCCAGTGGCCCGCGCGCACGTAGCGCCACGCGCTGGGGGCGGTCAGCAGTGCCGCAAACAGCACAACGACAATGCCGACGGCGCCCGCGTCCTGGACGATCAGGTAGCCGAGGCTGGGCAGCGCGTGATGCGCGCGGGGGGTGGACGCGCTCCAGTGCTCGGAGAACTTAGCGAAGTCCGCGCCGGCGACCATGAAACAGGCCCACCCGCAGAGAATTGCGAGCGACCCTGCGCGAAGTCGGTCGTTCGCACCCGAGGCGGTGCCGACCAACCCGAACTCTCGAACTCGCTCGATCACCGCGGTCCGGATTAGGGCCACCCGCGCTCGTCGCGGCACATCAGCATCGCCATAGGTGTCCTCCAGCAACGCAATCATGCCGTCGCCGTACCGTTCCCTCCAACGTGGCGGGAACCATCGGACTAGGCGCTCGAAGCGGTCGGCGCCCGTCATCGCGCGTCACCGGTTTGAGCGATGGCCGGTCCCGTGCGACGAGCCGAAAGACGAAGACCGAGCCGCGACGCGCCCACGTCGGAGAGGGCTCGCATTTCTCTCACGGCGTCGGCCAACGCAGCACGTCCGCTGGCCGTGATGCAGTAGGGCTGACGTCGGTCTTCGCTCGGCGTCGGCTCAATCAGCTGGCGCTCTTCGAGCCGAGCGATCGCGCCATACAGCGCACCGGGCCCCAGGGAGACGCCCGCGAACGTCTCAATGTCCTTGGTGAGCGCGTAGCCGTGCTTGGCGCCAGACGCCAGGCTGGTGAGGATGAGTAATGGGGGTTCGTTGTTGCGCCCGAGTCCTGCCTGGGTCGATGCAATCTTCTTCGCCATCTCGATGACACTACTACGTCACACGTAGTAAGTCAAGAAGCGGCGCTGCCCCCCAACGCGTGATTCGTCGCAGGGCGAGACCTTCCACATTCAAGGCCGCGGGGCGACCTCTCGCCAACGTTCCGTCGCGTCAACCCCACTTCCAACTTTGTTCGAGGATCTCCGCGGCCGCCTGATTGACGGAACTCGAGTGTGACGTGAAAGTGATTACTTCGAAGTGTGATTTGTGCTTCACGTACAGCTGCAACCCGTCAGCGGGGACGCCCGAAAGTGACGAAGGTAGCTCGTACGTCGCCTCAATCTCCTTGCCGAATGGCAGGTGGACCAAGGACGTCTTCAGATCCTTGAACCCCGCCTCGGTGAGGTTGATCTTGATCTGCGAGTCGGCGATCCCATAGTAGGAACTGTTGTTGGGGTAACCAGCCGAGGACGTCACGATGATGTTCAGGTTGGAAGCGAATTGGTCGAGCACCGGACCGATCGCGAAGAACTTGATCCCGTTCTTCGCGGCGGCCTGCACTTCCTTCGTCATCGAACCCTTCATCGCGGGATCTGCCTTCAAGGCTTGATCGAGGATGCCGCTGATGTCGCGCCCGTTGAGCGGAATCTGCTCCCACTTCGGCGGAAGGGTGAACGAGAACCCGTATTTGGATTCGTTGACGCGCGTACTGGCGGCCGCGCTCTGCGCCGCCCCCATGACCAACACCGCACCCGAGAGAGCGAGAAGGAGCGCTGCGCATCGCGAGTTTGCCCACGCGCTCATTCGATCCCCTCTCCACGCCGGTTGGTCCGCCATTGAGTGGGCGACGTTGACCACCATCATGTCACCCGCAATCCCTCACGTGATGACGCGAGTGCCCGGCTCGAAAGAGAATCTCGCGGGGACGATGAACCTGTGAGGAACGCCGCCCCAGCGGTGAGGTTTCCACGGGATGTACGGAAACGGACTGGTAGGCCGCACCTTCGCTAAGCCCTAGTTAGGTACGACCGAATCCTTAACCCGGCTCTCTACTGGTCAGCCTCCTAACAGTGGATCAAACGTGTTAAGAATTCCATCGTCAGCGAATAACTGCCGGCATCGCGAGCAATAAAGGGGTTGCCATGAGTGAAGTCGAGACTGTCCCAGACATCGTTCGGGCCGCGCTGGTCCAGACCAAGTGGACCGGCGACAAAGCGTCAATGATCGAGGCCAACGTCGCGCTGGCTCGTCAGGCGGCCAGCCAAGGTGCGCAGGTGCTGTGCTTCCAGGAACTTTTCTACGGACCGTACTTCTGCCAGGTGCAGGACCCTGAGTACTTTTCCTACACCGAGTCGATCCCCGGGCCCACTACCACTCTCATGTGCGACCTGGCGCGCGAGACGGGCATGGTGCTGGTGGTGCCCATCTACGAGGTGGAGCAGGAGGGGGTCTTCTACAACACGGCCGTGGTCATCGACGCCGACGGCACCTACCTCGGCAAGTACCGCAAGCACCACATCCCTCAGGTGAAGGGCTTCTGGGAGAAGTTCTACTTTCGACCGGGCAACCTAGGCTTCCCTGTCTTTCAAACCGCCGTCGGTCCGATTGGCGTCTACATCTGTTACGACCGCCACTTCCCTGAAGGCTGGCGAGCCCTCGGCCTCGGCGGCGCGCGCATCGTCTTCAATCCATCGGCGACCAGCCGGGGCCTCTCGGCCTACCTCTGGAATCTGGAGCAGCCGGCCTCGGCCGTGGCCAACGAATACTTCGTTGGAGCGATCAATCGCGTGGGGGTCGAGGAACTGGGCGACAACAGCTTCTACGGCTCGTCCTACTTCGTAGACCCCCGGGGACAAAAGATTGGCGAAGCCGCGTCGGACAGTGACGACGAGGTCATCGTGCGCGATCTCGACATGAACGTGCTGCGCGAGGTGCGCCACACCTGGGCTTTCTATCGCGACCGGCGGCCGGACAGCTACGACGACCTGGTCACGCCGTAACGGGCTCACAATTTACGTAGGGAAGGCGGTGTAGATCAATGAAGATTCTCATCTCGGGCGGCACGGTAGTCAACGCCAGCGGCCCCTTCGAGGCTGACGTCCTGGTACAGGACGAGCTCATCGTCGCCCTGGGCGCCCCGGGTTCGGCGACCGCCGCCTCGTGGAGTGAGGGTGCCGACCGGGTGATCGACGCCACCGGCCAGTTCGTCGTTCCCGGTGCCATCGACGGTCACACCCACATGGAGATGCCCTTTGGCGGCACCTACTCCGTCGACACCTTCGAAACCGGCACCCGAGCGGCGGCCTTCGGCGGGACCACCACGATCATCGACTTCGCCATCCAGTCCAAGGGGGCCAGCCTGCACGAGGGCCTCGAGAAATGGCACGACAAGGCCGACGGCAACTGCGCCATCGACTACGGCTTTCACATGATCGTCTCGGACGTGAACGAGCAGTCACTCAAGGAGATGGACCAGCTGGTGGGCGAAGGCGTGACCAGCTTCAAGCTCTTCATGGCCTACCCCGGCGTGTTCTATTCCACTGACGGCGAGATCCTCCAAGCCATGCAGCAGGCGTCGTCCAACGGCGCCACCATCATGATGCACGCCGAGAACGGCATCGCCATCGACGTGCTGGTCGCCCAGGCCCTGGCCCGAGGCGAAGGCGATCCCAAGTATCACGGCCTGACGGGACCAGCGGACTTGGAAGGAGAGGCGACGCACCGCGCCATCGTGCTGGCGCGGGTCGCGGGCGCCCCCCTGTACATCGTGCACCTGTCGGCCAGCGAGGCGCTCGAGGAGGTCGTCGCGGCGCGCGACCTTGGCCAGAATGTCTTCGCCGAGACCTGCCCGCAGTACCTGTTCCTCTCCGATGACGACCTCGCACGTCCCGGGTTCGAGGGAGCCAAGTACGTCTGCTCACCGCCCCTGCGACCCGAGAGCTACCACGCCAGGCTGTGGCGGGGACTGCGCACGGACGACCTCAGCCTCGTCTCCACCGATCACTGCCCCTTCTGCTTCAAGGAGCACAAAGAACTCGGCGTCGGGAACTTCTCCAAGATCCCTAACGGTCTGCCCGGCGTCGAACACCGATTGGACCTCATCTTCCAAGGCGTGCACCAGGGCGAGATCTCCCTGGCCCGATGGGTCGAGGTCACGGCCACCACCCCGGCGCTGATGTTCGGCCTCTTCCCCCGCAAGGGCATCATCGCGCCCGGATCGGACGCCGACATCGTGGTCTACGACCCCCACGCGTCGCACGTCCTCTCCGCAGCCACCCACCACATGAACGTCGACTACTCGGCCTACGAGGGCCTGGAAGTAAAAGGTAAGGCGACGACCGTGCTCTCGCGTGGTTCAGTCATCGTCGAAGACGACCGGTACGTCGGCGACGCCGGTGCCGGGAAGTTCCTGGAGCGCGGTCTCAACGGATGCCTGCGTTGAGGGCCGCGCCCACGGCGGACGAAGGAGCGTAAATGGACTTCGGATTGGTGGCTCAGACCAACGCGCCGGCCCGCCAGGTCATAGAACTGGCGCAACGCGCCGAAGCGGCCGGCTTCACCCACTTCTGGACCTTCGACTCGTGCGTGCTGTGGCAGGAGCCGTTCGTGATCTACTCCCAGATTCTCAGCTCCACCTCGCGCATCAAAGTCGGTCCCATGGTCACCAACCCCCAGACCCGTGACTGGACCGTGACCGCGTCCCTCTTCGCCACCCTCAACGACATGTTCGGCGCCCGCACGGTCTGCGGCATCGGCCGCGGCGACTCGGCGGTGCGCTACACGGGCGGCAGCCCATCGTCGCTCGCGACCCTGGGCGAAAGCATGGGCGTGATCAAGGCCCTGGCCGAAGGTCGCGAGGCTGTGCTGCACGACACGACGGTCAAGATTCCGTGGGTTGAGAACGGTCATCTGGACGTCTGGATGGCGGCCTACGGCCCCAAGGCCCTCGAACTGGCCGGCGCCAAAGCCGATGGGTTGATCCTTCAGCTGGCCGACCCCTTCGTGGTCAACTGGGCCATTCAAACCGCCCGCCACTCGGTGGAGGCGGCCGGCAAGGACCCGAAGGACTTCACGGTCTGCGTGGCCGCGCCGGCGTACGTGGGCGATGACCTCGCGCACCAGCGCGATCAGGTGCGCTGGTTCGGCGGCATGGTCGGCAACCACGTCGCCGACATCGTGGAGCGCTACGGTTCGGATTCGCAGGTCGTGCCCCCGGCCCTCACGGACTACATCAAGGGCCGCAAGGGCTACGACTACAGCCATCACGGACGGGCGGGCAACCCTTCGACCGAATTCGTGCCGGACGAGATAATCGACCGGTTCTGCCTGCTCGGTCCGGTCGAGAGCCACCGCGAGCGGCTCGCCGAGCTAGAGGCGCTCGGCGTCAACCAATACGCGCTCTACCTAATGCACGACGATCCGGAAGGGACCATCGAGGCCTACGCCCGCGACATCATTGGCCGATGACGCTCGATCCTAAATCGTCGTTAAGAATCGAACGCAGGTCGCGGCGCCCGTGGCGGGCGCGCCCGATCACCGCCGGGGGAAACCCTTAGTCTCGTCAAAACTCGACGACCCTAGAATGAGAGCCGGAGGGAGCAGTGGTGGCCAGCCGACTTCGCGCCTTCGGCGCCAGGGACCAGAGATGAGATGGCGTGAAAAGACTCTTCGTGTTCGACCTAGACGGCACCCTCGCGGAGAGCAAGTCCTCGCTCAGCCCGGAGATCGCCGGGCTGCTGGGTGATCTCCTTCGCTTCATGAAGGTCGCGGTGATCTCGGGAGGGGCCTGGGAGCAGTTCGAATCGCAACTGCTGGCCAAGCTGCCCAACGACGATCACTTCGAGAACCTCTTCCTGCTCCCGACCTGCGGCACGCAGTTCTACCGCTACGTGGGGCACTGGGACAAGGTCTACTCCGAGGACTTGAGCGACGACGAGAAGAAGAAGATCATCGACTCCCTGCAAAAGGCCATGGACGAGTCGGGCATCAAGGTGGAGAAGATCTGGGGCGAGGCCATCGAGAATCGCGGCAGCCAGGTCACGCTCTCCGTGTTGGGTCAGCAGGCGCCGCTCAGCGCGAAGGAAAGCTGGGACCCGGACTTCAAGAAGCGCAAGATCATCACGGCCCTGCTCGAGCCGATGCTGCCTAACTTCTCGATCCGCATGGGCGGCACCACGTCAATCGACGTGACCAAGCCCGGCATCGACAAGGCCTACGGCATCAAGAAGCTGCGCGATCATTTGGACATCCCCTTGAAGGAGATGCTCTTCGCCGGCGACGCCATCTTCGAAGGCGGCAACGACTACCCGGCCCAGGAGGTCGGAGTGGACTCGATCCTGGTGCGCGACACCAAGGAAACCGCGCGGGTGATCCAGACGGTGATCGCCTGCCTCGGTGACGGGTCGGTGCAGATTACGTCACCCGGGAGGGACTAGTGGCGCCCTTTTCGATGAAGCCGCTGGGTCTGGTCATCGAACCCGACATGAACAACCCCCACGAGGTCGGAGGAATCCTCAACCCGGCGGCGGCCCGCGGACCGGACGGCGAACTGTACCTGTTCCCACGTATCGTCGCTGAAAACAACTACTCGCGTATCGGTATCTTGAAGGTCCTGTTCGATCACGCCGGCGAGCCCGTCGGGGTCGAACGCTTGGGGATCGCCCTCGAACCGACGGAGCCCTACGAACTTCGCCCCGACGGCGGCGGCGGCTGCGAGGACCCCCGGGTCACCTACGTCCAGCCCCTCGACCGTTACCTCATGACCTACACGGCGTTCTCGCCGCTGGGCCCCCGGGTGGCCCTCGCGGTGTCCAAGGACCTGCTCACGTGGGAGCGATTGGGACTGGCGACCTTCGAGCCCTTCGAAGGTCTTGAGTTCAACGGCATCGACAACAAGGACGCGACCGGCTTCCCCGCTGCGATTCCCAATCCGTCGGGCCGGCCGGAACTAGCGATACTTCACCGGCCACTCTTCCCCGACACCCTGCCCGAGGACAACGCCGACAAGGACGAGGATCGCATCATCGACCTGCACAAGGAGAGCATCTGGATCTCCTACAGCTCGATGGAGTTGACCGGCGACGATCCCGCCCAGCTGAGCAACTTCACCTCGCACCATCGCCTCGCCGCGCCGGTGTCGCCGTGGGAGGCCCTCAAGATCGGCAGCGGCACGCCGCCGGTGATGACACGCCACGGCTGGATGATCGTCTATCACGGGGTGAGCGAGATGCTCGAACCGAACACCAATGAGGAACGGATCACCTACTCGGCGGGCGTGATGATGATGTCGAAGGAACACCCCCAAAAGCTGGTCTACCGGTCGATGAAGCCGGTGCTGGTTCCCCAGCCGTCGACGGGACCTCGCGGCACTCCTTCGAACGTGGTGTTCCCCACCGGCATCGACCGGCGAACCGACATCGACCAGCCCCATCGCTACGACGTCTACTACGGCCTCAACGACTTTCGCATCGGCGTCGCGCGCATCGACGTCCCGCCTAACATCCCTCACGTGCCGATGGCCGACCCCCCTTCCGGGACGATCACTTGAGGCGTGATTGGCCCGCGCCCACGGTCCCCCTCCGGGAACCGCCCACGGCTTTCGGTTTCGTCGCGCGACGCGTCGCTCTGGCGACCCGCGATACATTCGCTTCGACCAAAGGAGAGAAATGAAGGCAACCCAGGAATTGCACGACCTAGGCCAGAGCCTCTGGCTCGACAACATCACCCGGGGGCTGCTCGATGACGGGACGATCGAGGGCTACATCACCACGCACTCGGTGACCGGACTGACGTCCAATCCCTCCATCTTCGACAGCGCCATCAAGACCGGAGCGTACGACCAGGAGATAATGTCAGCGACCAATCGGGGCCTCTCCAACGAAGAGGTCTTCTTCAACCTGGCGATAGCGGACCTGCAACGGGCCGCCGACCTCTTCAAGCCCGTGCACGAGCGCACCGACGGCGTCGACGGCTGGGTCTCGTTGGAGGTCTCGCCCCTGCTCGCGTACGACACCCACCAGACAGTCGACGCGGCCACGGCCATCTCGAAACGGGCCAATCGCTCGAACCTCTTCATCAAGATCCCCGGCACGCCCGAGGGGCTGCCCGCGATCGAGGAGTCGATCGCCTCGGGCATCCCGGTGAACGTGACGCTGCTCTTCGACGCCGACCAGTACCTCGCGGCCGCGGACGCCTACCTGCGCGGCGTGGAGCGTCGCGTCAAGGCCGGCCTCAATCCGGCCGTCGGCTGCGTGGCCTCGCTGTTCATCTCGCGCTGGGACACGGCCGTGGCCAACTCGGTGCCCGACGAACTGAAGAACCAGCTCGGCCTCGCGGTCGGCTTCGAGACCTACCGGGCCTATCGCCAGCTCATGGCCTCGGACCGCTTCCAGCGGCTCCGCAACGAAGGCGCGCGGGCCCAGCGCCTGCTCTGGGCCAGTACGAAGACCAAGGACCCCGACGCCTCGGACACCCTGTACGTCGAGGGGCTGGCCTCGCCGTTCACCATCAACACCATGCCCGACTCCACGCTCGAGGCCCTCTTCGACCACGGCACGATCGCCGGTGTCCTGTCGCCTGACGGCGGGGACTTCGAGGCGCAGCTCAGCGCCTTCGCCAAGGCCGGGGTCGACAAGCAGGGCCTGGCGCTCAAGCTGCAGGAGGAAGGCGCCGCGTCCTTCACCAACTCCTGGAACGAGCTGCTCGCTCGCATCGACGTCCAGCTGTCCCTCGCGCAGGGCCAGGCGTGAGCGCCGCCGCCCCCTTGCGGCAGCGAAAATCATGGAAGGCCCTGGAGGCGAACTTCCTCGAGATCAACTCGCGTCACCTGCGCGATCTCTTCGCCGACGACCCCGGCCGCGGCGAACGGCTCCGCGCGCAGGCCGAGGGGCTCTACCTCGACTTCTCGAAGAACCGCGTCACCGACGAGACGATGAGCCTGCTGGTCGACCTGGCCAATGAGTCGGGACTGACCCAACGGCGTGACGCGATGTTCGCTGGTGAGCACATCAACGTCTCCGAGGACCGCGCGGTGCTGCACGTGGCGCTGCGCATGCCCAAGGAGACGTCGTTGATGGTCGACGGTGTCGACGTCGTGGCGCAGGTCCACGAGGTCCTCGATCGCATGACCGACTTCGCGAATCGCGTCCGGTCCGGCGAATGGAAGGGTCACACCGGCCAGGCCATCAAGAACGTGGTCAACATCGGCATCGGCGGATCGGACCTCGGGCCGGTCATGGCCTACGAGGCGCTCCGACACTACTCGCGGCGCGACCTCACCTTTCGCTTCGTTTCCAACGTCGACGCGACCGACTTCGTGGAGGCGGTGCGCGACCTCGAGGCGGGCGAGACCCTCTTCATCATCTCGTCCAAGACCTTCGGCACCTTAGAGACCCTCACCAACGCTCGCTCGGCGCGCGACTGGCTGGTCGAGCAGCTCGGCGACGCGTCGGCCGTCGCGAAGCACTTCGTCGCCGTGTCGACCAACGAGGAGAAGGTGTCGGCGTTCGGCATCGACCCCGCCAACATGTTCGGTTTCTGGGACTGGGTCGGCGGTCGCTACTCCATGGACTCGGCCATCGGGCTCTCGACGATGCTGGCCATCGGCCCCGACGGGTTCGGCGAGCTGCTGTCCGGCTTCCACGCGATGGACGAACACTTCCGGACCGCCCCCTTGCGCGAGAACCTGCCGGTGCTGATGGGCATGCTCGCGGTGTGGAACCGCGACTTCCTCGGTTGCCAGAGCGTGGGCGTGATGCCCTACGAGCAGTATCTGAAACGGCTCCCGGCCTACTTGCAGCAGCTGACCATGGAGTCCAACGGCAAGCACGTGTCCTTGGACGGCACCGGCATCGACTACCAGACGGGCGCCATCTACTGGGGCGAGCCGGGCACCAATGGACAGCACAGCTTCTACCAACTGATCCACCAGGGCACGACCATCGTCCCCGTTGACCTGATCGGTTTCGCCAAGAGCCTCAACCCGCTCGGGGAGCACCACGACATCCTTTCCTCCAACGTCTTCGCGCAGGCCCAGGCCCTGGCCTTCGGCAAGACCGAGGAAGAGGTGCGCGCCGAGGGCACCCCCGAGCACGTGATCGTTCACCGCGTGATGGAAGGCAATCGACCGACCAACGTGCTACTGGCTGAGGTGCTGACCCCTCGCCTGCTCGGGTCGCTCATCGCGCTCTACGAGCATTCGGTCTTTACCCAAGGGACCGTCTGGGGCGTCGACTCGTTCGACCAGTGGGGCGTGGAACTGGGCAAGGTGCTCGCCGTGGCGATCATCCCCGAGCTCGAAGCCGGTACGGAGCCCGAGCTCTCGCACGACTCCTCAACCAACGCTCTCATTACGCTCTATCGATCACTGAAAAGGAAAGAGGACGGCCGTGGCGACCAATAAGCCGATGCAGTTAGGGATGGTGGGACTCGGGCGGATGGGGGCCAACCTGGTGCACCGCGTGGTGCGCGACGGGCACAGTTGCGTGGTCTACGACGTGAACGCCGACACGGTCAAGGCCTTGACGAGCAATCGCGTCGCGGGCGCGTCGTCGCTCGAGGACCTCGTGGCCAAACTGAAGAGTCCGCGGGTCATCTGGCTGATGCTGCCCGCCGCCATCGTCCAGCAGTCCCTCGACGAACTGATCGGGCACCTGTCGCCCGACGACGTCGTGATCGACGGCGGCAACTCCTACTACCAGGACGACCTGGTGCGCGCGCGCCAACTCCAGGCGAAGGGCGTGCACTACGTCGACTGCGGCACCAGCGGTGGCGTCTGGGGACTGGAGCGCGGCTACAGCCTGATGATCGGCGGTGAGGACGGGGTGGTAGCGCGCCTCGACCCGATCTTCAAATCCATCGCGCCCGGCGTAGACCGGCGACAGCCGACGCCCGGACGCACCAGGACCGACGGCACCTCACCCGAGGGTTATCTGCACTGCGGGCCCAACGGCGCGGGCCACTTCGTCAAGATGGTCCACAACGGCGTCGAGTACGGCATGATGGCCTCCATCGCCGAGGGTCTGAGCATCATCAAGCACGCGAACATCGGCAAGCAACTGTCCGCGCAGGCCGACGCCGAGACGGCCCCGTTGCGCAATCCCGACAATTACGCCTACGACATCGACGTGGCCGAGGTGGCCGAAGTCTGGCGGCACGGATCGGTGGTGAGCTCGTGGCTGGTCGACCTGACCGCGGACGCCCTGGCCCGTTCTCCCGAGCTCGACGGCTTCAGCGGGCGGGTCTCGGATTCCGGCGAGGGTCGCTGGACCGTCGAAGCGGCAATCGACGAGTCGGTCCCGGCCCCGGTGATCAGCGCGGCGCTCTGGCAGCGCTACGAATCGAGGGGCCTGGGCGAATTCTCGGCCAAGGTCCTCTCGGCCATGCGTTCGGAGTTCGGCGGACACGTAGAGAAACCGTCCTAACGTGGAGCACGAGCTGCGCGAGTACGACGACGCGGGAACCCTCGCCCGGTCCGCGGCGGCCTTCGTGGCCGTGCGGGCCCGCCAGGCGGTCGCCACGAAGGGTAACTTCACTTTCGCGGTCAGCGGGGGGCGCACGCCGTGGACGATGTTCGCGGAGCTGAGTTCGTGCCACATGCCGTGGGCCCACACCGTGATCTACCAGGTCGACGAACGAGTGGCGCCCGACGGCGACCCTGACCGCAACCTGACCAGCCTGATGGCGGCCATCGCCAATGCGCAGACCCCGCCGCTCGTCATGGCGATGCCCGTCAACGCCGACGACCTCGACACCAGCGCCCGGGAGTACGGTGCCATGCTGCCGGCTCGCCTCGACATGGTGCATCTGGGCCTCGGACCCGACGGGCACACCGCGTCGCTCATACCCGGCGACCCGGTGCTCGACGTCACCGATCGCCCAATCGCGCTGACCCAGCCCTACCAGGGCCGCCGGCGTCTCACCATGACCTATCCCACGCTCGCGAGGGCCGACCAGATCCTGTGGCTGGTGACCGGCGAGGATAAGCAGGGTCCGCTCAAGCTGCTGCTCGAAGGCGACACCTCGATCCCCGCGGGACGCGTCGAGGCAACGAGATCACTCATCATGGCCGACCAAGAGGCCCTCTGACGTGGACGTCGAGAAGGAGAAGCTGCTCGCCGCCTGCGCGGGCGCGGCGTTGGTCGAGGACGGCATGCGCGTCGGACTCGGCACCGGCACGACCGTGGCCTACCTGCTGCCCGAGCTCGCGCGTCGGGCCGTGAAGGCACGGTTCATCGCGACGTCGCCTCGCACCGAGGAGGCGGCCAGGAAGCTGGGCCTGCCCGTCGAACCCTTCGACACCTTCAACCAACTGGACCTGGCCATCGACGGCGCGGACCAGATCGCCGCCAACGGTTGGCTCATCAAGGGAGGAGGAGGTGCCCATACCCGAGAGAAGATTGTGGCGAGCTGCGCGGCGCGCTTCGTGGTCATCGCCGATTCGACCAAGCTGGTCGACTTCCTCCACGGCCCCGTGCCGCTCGAGCTTCTGGACTTCGGACACGCGGCCACGCTGCGCCATCTCGAGCCGACGGTCCTGCGCTCGGGCGTCAAGAGTCCCGACGGCGGCCTCGTCGCGGACTACCAGGGCGAGTTCGACGACCCGGCGGTGTTGGCCCGCTGGTTCGAAGCCACCCCCGGGGTCCTCGGCCACGGCCTCTTCGCGCCCGACCTCGTGAGCGACGTCCTCGTGGGGCGCGGCACTAGCGTGCAACGAGCACCAAAGGAAGGAACTCCATGAGCACCCCCAGCGCCCATTCCGCGTACGAGATCCCCGACAATCACGTCATCGTGCTCTTCGGCTCGACCGGCGACCTAGCCAAGCGCAAGATAATTCCGGGGCTCTTCCACCTCGCGTCGGCCGGGCTCATGCCCAAGAAGTACCGCATCATCGCCTCGGCTCCCCGCGGGCACGAGCTGTCGACCGAGGACTTCCGCGCGTACGCCCGTGCGTCGGTCGAGCAGTTCGGGTCCAACCGGCCCGAAGGCAAGCTCTGGGATCAGTTCTACGCGTCGCTCTCCTTCGCCATGGCCGACACCGATGACCCCGAGGGCCTGCCCAAGGCGGTGCAGGACGCCGAGGCGGCCATCGGCGGCAAGGTGCGGCGCCTGTACCACCTGGCGGTGCCGCCGAACGCGGTGCTGCCCCTGGTCGAGATGCTCGGGACCTGCGGGCTCAATGAGAACGCGCGGATCATCTGCGAGAAGCCCTTCGGGACTGACCTGGCGTCGGCCAAGACGCTCAACGCCGCGATCATCGCGAACTTCAACGAGACCCAGGTGTACCGCATCGATCACTTCCTGGGCAAGGAGTCCATCGACAACATCCTGGCCCTGCGCTTCGCCAACCGGATGTTCGAGCCTCTCTGGAACCGCGACCACGTCTGCTTCGTGCAGATCGACGTGCCCGAGACCCTTTCGATCGAGAATCGCGGCGCGTTCTACGAGGAGACCGGGGCCTTTCGCGACATGGTCGTGAGCCACCTCTTCCAGGTGCTGGGCTTCATCGCCATGGAGCAGCCGATCAGCCTGGCCGCTACGCCGCTGCGCGACGAGGTGCACAAGGTCTTCGAGACCCTGCGTCCGATCGACCCCAAGCACGTGATCCGCGGCCAGTACGAGGGCTACCGCAAGGAGAAGGGCGTCGCGCCCGATTCCCAGACCGAGACATTCGTGGCGGTGCGCTGTGAGATCGAGAACACCCGCTGGAAGGGCGTGCCCTTCTACCTCCGTACCGGCAAGTGCCTGGCCCAGAGCCGCCAGGTCATCACCATCGGCTTCGACGAGACGGTGATGCGCCTCTTCCCCGAGAGCCATCACGCGCCCAAGTGGCGGGGCAACAAGCTGGTCGTCGACTTCGCCGACCCGGGCTCGATCCACGCCCACTTCATGGCCAAGGAGCCGGGACCCCAGATGCTCCTGGAGCCGGCGGAGATGACCTTCCACTACAAGGACTCGTTCCAGGAGGCGAACAACCTCGAGGCCTACGAGCACCTGATTCTCGAAGCCATGCTGGGTAACCGCTCGCTCTTCACGCGTTCCGACGGCATCGAACGGTTGTGGCAGGTCGCGGCGCCCTTGCTCGACAACCCGCCGCCGGTGCAGACCTACGCCAAGGGATCGTGGGGACCGGACTCGATCACGCAGATCGTGGCCCCCAACGAATGGTGCCTGCCCGAATGAGCGCCGAACCGATCGGACTCCTGCTCTCCGACGTCGACGGCACCCTGGTCACCCACGACAAGGTCCTGACCGAGAGGGCCATCGAGGCGGTCGACCACCTGCGCGACGCCGGCATCCTCTTCGCCATCACCAGCGCCCGCCCCCCGCGGGGTCTCGCCATGTTCGTCGAGCCGCTGCACCTCACCACGCCGCTGGCCGGGTTCAACGGAGGTCTCACCACCGACACCAACTTCCACTTCCTCGACGAGAAGACCATCCGCGACGACCTGATCGACCCGATCGTCGAGCTCTTGAGCGAGCACGAGCTTTCGGTGTGGATCTTCCAAGGTAATGACTGGTACGTGCTCGACGCGCAAGGCGTGCGAGTCGACCACGAAGCCCGCACCACCCTGTGCGACGCCACGGTGGTGACGAGCTTCTCGGCCATCAGGACGGGCGTCAACAAGATCGTCGGCGTGAGCGACGACACTGACGCGTGCGCCGCCGCCAACGCGGCCCTGCAAGAAAGGTTCGCCTCCCAGGTCCTCTCGACCCAGTCCCAGCCCTACTTCGTCGACGTGACCCACCCCGAGGCCAGCAAGGGCCACGTGGTGCGGTACCTCTCGAGGCTCTACGGCATCCCGACGGCCAACATCGCCACGATCGGTGACATGTACAACGACGTCTCGATGTTCGCGGTGTCGGGGCTGAGCATCGCCATGGGCGACTCGGTCGACGAGGTGAAGAGGGCCGCGATGGAGGTCACCACATCCAACGAGGACGAAGGGTTCGCCAACGCCGTGGCCAAGTACATCCTGTCGGACCTGAACTAGGTCAACGACGGCGCGAAGACCTGATCGACCATCAAGGCCGCCAGCGTGGCGGGCAACGCGGGCGAGAACAGGAACCCCTGGCCCAGCTCACACCCGAGCCGCTGTAGGCGCTTCAGTTGCGACGGCGACTCGATGCCTTCGGCGAGCATCGTCATGTCGAGACGCTGACCGAGCGAGACGATGGCCTCGAGCAGCGTGTCGTTGCGCAGACTCTCCACGGCCGGGCTCACGAAGGACTGGTCGATCTTGATTATCTTGGGATGGGTCATGGCGAGGTACGAAAGCGACGAATAGCCGGTGCCGAAGTCGTCGAGCGCGAATCCCACGCCCAGACGGTTGAGCTCCTCCATCACCCGAAGGGTCTCGGTCACGTACAGCAACGTGACGCTCTCGGTGATCTCGATGATGAGACGCTGGGGAGCGAGCCCGGCGCCGCACAACTCGTCGTCGATCATCCTGACGAGGTTGGGATCACGAAACTGGTGAGCCGAGAGATTGACCGTGACGTAGGGACCGGTCCCGTCGTCGTGGGTCCACAACGACGCTGCGGCGACCGCCGCGTGCAGGGCGAATTCACCCAGTTCGAGTATGAGATCGCTCTGCTCGGCCAGCGGGATGAAGACGTTCGGCTCGACCGGCCCGCGTTCGGGATGTGTCCACCGCATCAAGGCCTCGAAACCTACGACCTTGGTCGTCACGAGGTCGACGATCGGCTGGTAGTGCATGCAGATCTGCCCGGCGCCCAAGGCGTGACGCAGGTCGTTGATCAGGGCGAAACGATTGATCGCCTGCTCGTGGATACCCGGGGTGAAGACGACGTGTTGGCCCCGTCCGCCGTGCTTGGCTTCGTACAGCGCGAGGTCAGCTTCTTGGACGATCTCGTTGTAGCCGGAGCTCGACTGGTCCCACACCACCAGCCCGACGCTGGCGCGCTGTTCCACGTGCACACCCACGACGTTGAAGGGTTCCACGAGCGAACCGAGCAGCCGTTGGGCCACCTGCTCCGCCTCCTGTGAAGAAGAGATCCCCTCGGCCAGGTAGAGGAACTCATCGCCCCCGAAGCGACAGAGGGTGTCCGAGGACCGCGTCACCTGTTCGAAGCGGCGGGCCACCGCCGAGAGCAGCTGGTCGCCGACCAGGTGGCCGTACGTGTCGTTGACCCCCTTGAAGTCGTCAAGGTCGATGAGCAGCACCGCCGCCAACCCTCCTTCGCGGGCGATGCGCAGGTGCGCCTTCGTGAGGTGGTCCTCGAAGAGGGCCCGATTCGCGAGCCCGGTGAGCGGGTCGTGCAGGGCCTGATGCGAGAGCTGGTCGGTGAGCATCCGTTCTTCGGTGATGTCTCGTTGGGACACCACGAAGTACAGCATCCGGCCATAGGCGTCGACGACGGAGGACTTGCACACCTCGACGAAGATGACGCGCCCGTCCCGGCGCACGTAACGCTTGACGTAGCGCAATTCATCAACCTCACGATTGATGAGACGCTGATGGATGGCTTGCATCATCCCGAGGTCCTCGGGGTGCGTGAACACCGAAGTGTCCGAGCCAAGCAGTTCTTCTTTGGGTCGACCCACCATCTCGCAGAACGCGTCGTTGACCGCCGTCAGCCGACCATCGAGACTCATCGTGAGCATCGGCGCCATGTTGTTCTCGAAGGCCAGTCTGAACCGCTCTTCCGCTTCCGCACGTGCGAGCTCGGTGGCCCGAAGCGCCGCGTTCGCTTCAATCGTCGCCTCTAGCGCCGCCTCGGTGCGTTGCACCGAGCGCACGTGCGAGATGCCGAATTCGGCTTCGCGCACCATGGCCTCGAGACCCGCGACGGTCATCTCATCGAAGTTGTAGACGTTGCGGTGATAAACGTTGAGGGTCGCGCCTCGATCGCCCGCCGCGAACGGTATGCAGGCCATCGAGCCGAGCTGGTGCACGGCCGCGCGGACCTTGAATTGCTCGCCCCAGGCCTCGTTGACGAGATCGTTACAGACTTGGGTTCGACCCGTCTTGAGCGCCACGCCTGGAGGGCCATTCCCGCTCTTGCTCGTTCCCCACCAATTCTCGTTCTCGTGGTACAGGTAGCCGGTCGCCCCCGCGGAGCACGCAATGTTGACCCCTCCCCGCTCACCGCCGTCGTCGCCGCCGGAGATCAGCGCAATCCAGGCCAGCGCGTAGTTGCCATGCTCGACCAGTACGTCGCACAGTTGCTGAAAGCAGTTTTCCTGGTCGCGCGCGACCATCATGACGCGATTGACCTCGGTGAGCAGCTTCAAGGAGCGCTCGCGTTTCAACTGGCTCGACACGTCGAAGAACGACGATATGACGCCCGGCGTCCCGTCCGGCAGCTCCACCAACAGCGTGTTCACCGACAACCAACGGCGTGACAACCATCGGGTCGTGCTGCCGAGAATCACCTCCGAGCACGGTCGACCGGTTCGCAGCGTGACGTTGGCCGGTTGCTCTTCGACCGGAAAGTTGGAGCCGTCTTCACGCAGGCAGTCCCAGCCCGGACTTCCCGCACGGCGATCCCACAACTCCTCAAGGGTCGCGCCAAGGGTCTCCGAGGCCTTGTCGTTGCAATCAATCACCCGACCCGATCCATCTTGGAGGATGATTCCTGCAGGCACCGAGTTGAGGAAGTTGTGCGAGCCGACCAGTGAATGCAGCAGACCTTCGTATTCGTTGACGTGGCGCACGTCGGTGACCAGAGGGCCATAATCCAGACCCAGAAAATTCAATTGAAGGTCTACTGGACCGTCGAACTCCGGTCTGGAACTGCGGCTAATCACGTCATCCATTGGCCACGATCTCTTCACCGACTTAAAGGGAAAACCCTCACATGAAGGGTGTCAAAAAAGGCTAGTCCTGGAGGTTCACAACGGCGCCACAACTTACGTCCAATCGGGCGGCCTTACCCCATCAAGCGCGTATCGTCCCGCGCTCATTTTCACTTCGCTGAACAGGGTTTGCGCCCCTACGATGTTGGACTCCGCACCGGAGTGAGTGTTGAGTCGCCCGCCGTCGATGCCGTCGGCCACGCGACCCTTCTCACGGTCGTACACCGGCTGACCCGAGGGATTGCGACCGTTGAACCATTCGCGCGCCTCGCCGGCCAAGTCGAGATACGTCGTCTCGCCACTCGACGCCGCCAGCCTCGTCATCACGTCGTAGGAGGTCGCGACGTCGAACGGGCTGGTGAGGGGCCGGTCGAAACCCGAGTGGATCAATCGCACGAAGATCGCCTCGGCACTTCGACGCGCGACGTCGAGCAGCTCGGGCCGATCGAGATAGACGCTGGCGTCGGCGAGGGCCGACTCTTGGAAGTGCGCCCACAGGTGTGGTTCACCGACCTCCATCGTCGAGTTCATCAGCATGTCTCCTTGGCGACAGGCCACCAGCTCGTCGCACCACGACGACAGCACCGAACGCAATTGCGGGTAGTCGCCGTCGCGCGACATCGAGAGCGCCGCCAATATGTGCAGCGAGCGGACGTCGGAGGGAGCCGCGTTCTCCACGAGGTGCGGCAGTCCGTCGTCGAAAGCCCGGCCGATGCGGGCATCGTCCAACGCCCCCGAGGCCGTGGCCAAGGACAGCATCGCCCTGGCCTGCCAGAACTCTCCACCCGCCACCGAAGTGCGCCCCACTCGATTGGGCGTCCCTCCCCAGTCGCGGATGAAATTGACCCAGCGACCGTCGTCGTCCTGCATGGCCAGGACGAAGTCCAACAGCCCTTCGCACCACTCCAAGGCCCAGGGCAACTTGGTCGCGCGCCACAACTCGCAGTACAGTTCGAGAGCGCGTGCGGCGTCGTCAACGCACGCCACACCCTCGAAGCCAGCTTCGCGAGCGACGACGGTGTCGTCGTTCGCACTGGCGTAGACGGCCACCGCAATGGCCTTAGACGAGATGGACGGTACGACATGCCCGAGCCGGGCAATCTGTCTCAGCACGGATGAAGCTGGTCCAGAATGTCGTCCACGATGAAGTCGGCCGCCGCCGTCACGCTGCCGGCCGCGCCGTAGTACACGCGGATGG
>Ga0187887_10000401_pt1 | contig 43061 bp, 36 predicted proteins | sample June2016WEW_7_10_FD_132977 | JGI IMG/M metagenome (GOLD analysis project Ga0187887, IMG submission 132977) | Peatland microbial communities from SPRUCE experiment site at the Marcell Experimental Forest, Minnesota, USA - June2016WEW_7_10 | ecosystem: Environmental > Terrestrial > Soil >... | reverse complement strand
TACATCTGGCCGGAAATCGGATCGACTGCGATCCCGACACACCAGTTCGTTGGATCGCGCCGGTCGCCTTCGCCCTCGCCGGTCTGGATGAGTGTCTCGACCTGCGAGCCGTCGAGGTTGGCGCGCATCACGCGCATGCCCTCGCGGTCCGACCAATAGAGCTTGCCACTCTTCTTTTCGAGATGGAGTTGCTTAGGCGTGAACGTGCCCCCTTCCGGAATGATGAATCGACGATTGCCGCCGTCGAGATCCGCGCGTTCGATCGAGCCGTCATTCCTGTGCGGAATGCCCATGTTCGTCCAGTACATGTAGCCCGCCGCCGAATCGACCGCGAGGGCATCGGGTAGCCGGCAGCCGGTGACGAGTGTCTTCGGGTCCGAGCCATCGGGCTCGAGCGAGAAGACGCGGCCGCCGCACAAGTCGAGCACGAACAGGCGTCCGCCTGAAGAACGGAAGTCGGCCATGTTTCCTCCAGATCGGAATGACGCGGACCCGCAGCATCAGTCCCATCACGCACCGCCTTCGGCGGATGCAATGCGTCGTCCGGCCTCGATCGAGCGACACCTCCAGTCTTTCCAGGTTGGCAGGACTTGTCTTCCCCCCAAACAGGGGGTTCCTTGTCAACGGATGAACCGGTGACACTTCGCCACCGCCGGTCGAGTGGCCGGCATGGACGGAGACGGCCACCATGCTCGAAGAATCGACCAACAGTGCCCATAACCCCGAGATCGAGAACATCCAAATTGCCGCCGATTTATTGCGACGAATGTTATTGGAGCTCAAGGGTCTCGGGGCCAACTACCCGCGTGTGCACTTCGCGATGTCCAATTCCGAACATGCCATCCGACGGCGTCTTGACATGCTGTCAGGGATCATTGGATTGCTGACGGCGGCCCAGGATCCCTTCCGTGCCCGCGAATTAGGTGAACGGGCGCGGGCGCTCATTCGGCAAATAGCTGGCGAACTAGAACAACTCGCGCCTGAAGCGGAACGTCGTTTCGACTGGATTACTTAGCCGTTGCGCACCCGAGTGCGCGACGGCGCGGGCGTCCTTTCTAAAGGCGCAGCATGGCCTTGCCTACACAATTGTCGGCGGTCCGACAGCCGCTGCGCGGGCGACGTCAATATCCAAAACTACCGCCGTAACGTCGTCAACGTGCTCTGCAGCCCGCTCGGCACCTTCTCTGATCGTGCAGTCATCAACGCGTCCCGCGAGTTTCACCACTCCGTGATGCACCTCGACACCGATGGTGCCCGCAATGACATTTTGTTCCCGATCAAGCGCCGCGAGCACGTCGTGTCGAATTTGCATATCGTTGGGCATCAGGCAGTTCCTTCTTTAGATCGAGGGCCAAATCAAACGCATGATGGCCAATCGGCACAGGTTTGTCGGTGCGCTGCCGCGCTTAGCTAACCCAGAAGTCCATGGCCGGAAGACAAAACTCGAGTGTGGTGAAATCCCGCGGGGCTACTCGACTTGCTTTGCTTTGGTTCGCAGCTCAATGAGTCCGAGTATCAATTCGTCTCGCTCCGCCGCCAGTTCGTCAATGGAGCGCGAACCGACTTCTGCCCGAACGCTGTCGATGAGCTTCTGCTTCACTTCTGGCGTCAACACCGGCTGCCCGAGAACCTTCCACCAAGCTGTCATGGGACCCGTGAATTGCTCGAAGAAGTGTTCAATGCCGCCTTGGCCGCCGCCGAGGTGATTGAGAAGCAGACTCCCCATGATGCCCCACCTCAGCCCGGGCCCCCAACACAACGCCGTGTCGGCGTCGGCAGCGCTGATGACACCCTCGGCAACGAGATGGTAAACCTCCCGTGAAAGAGCGGCTTGCAGTCGATTGGCGACATGCCCCGGCACTTCCTTGCGCAGCCGGATCGTACGTTTCCCCATGGCGGCATAGAATTCCGTGACCCGTTGAATGGTTTCCTCGGACGTCTTCGCACCACCCACGATCTCGACCAACGGCACCAAATGCGGCGGGTTGAATGGGTGTCCGATCACGCAGCGCTCTGGATGCGAGGGGCAACCGGCCTGAATCTCGCTCATCGTGAGGCCGGAGGAACTCGAGGCGATGATCGTGTCGGCGGGCAAGAGCTCATCGAGCTGGCCGTATAATTTCTTCTTGAAGTCGATCCTCTCAGGGCCATTCTCCTGGACGAGGTCCGCGCCTTTGACCGCGCTCGCCAGATCGGCAGTGAAGAGCAGTTTCGATTGGGAGGCGCCCGGCGAAAGACCCAATCTCTTGAGCGCCGGCCAGGCCGCTTCCACGAAACGCTTCAGGGCGGCCTCGGCATTCGGCGCGACATCGGTTGCAACGACCTCAAGGCCTCTTGCCAGGAACAACGACGTCCAGCTTGCGCCAATGACACCCGTACCGATGATCGCGACGCGGTTGATGGGCTTAATAGTTGACATGCTCATTTCCTCGGCTTCAGATCTTCAGTTTTCGACGCCGTACGCGCGGCCCACACTGCATATGTGCAATGAGGTCTTCTAACGGGGCGTCACGACTTGATAAATGCCAGAAGGTCGGCGTTGATCACGTCGGCATTGGTGGTCATCATGCCGTGCGGGTAGCCGGGGTAAATCTTGAGCGTGCCATGCTTGAGCAACTTGGCCTGTAGCAAAGCGGCGTCCTTGTAGGGCACCACTTGATCGTCGTCCCCTTGCATCACGAGGGTCGGCACCGTGATTGCCTTCAGATCGTCCGTTTGATCCGTCTCCGAGAAGGCCTTGATGCCTTCGTAATGCGCGAGCGCGCTGCCCATCATTCCCTGACGCCACCAATTCTGGATGATTCCCGGAGAGGGCTTTGCCCCGGGTCTGTTGAAGCCGTAAAACGGACCCGAAGGCACATTCAGAAAGAACTGCGCCCGATTCGCCGCGAGCGCCTTGCGGAAGCCGTCGAAAACCTCGATCGGCGTCCCACCGGGGTTCTTATCGGTCTTTAGCATGAGCGGCGGAACTGCGGCGATGAGCACAGCTTTCGCTACGCGGCCCTGCGGCTGACCGTACTTCGCGACGTAGCGCGCCACTTCGCCACCACCGGTCGAGTGGCCGATGTGGATGGCATTCCTCAGGTCGAGATGTTCCGCGACCGCTGAGGCATCGGACGCATAATGGTCCATGTCGTGGCCGGTGGCCACCTGCGTGGAGCGCCCGTGACCGCGCCTGTCATGAGCGACGACGCGATAGCCTTTGGAGAGGAAGAACAGCATCTGCGCGTCCCAATCGTCAGCCGACAGAGGCCAGCCATGGTGAAACACGATGGGCTGTGCGCTCTTCGGCCCCCAGTCTTTGTAAAACAATTCAACGCCATCGCTGGTTTTTACAGTTTGCATATCTTGGTCTCCGTTGTCGGGTGAACGCTGTGAGTTTGTGGATGAAGAATTCAATTCTGCGAACGATGGCCAACCGCCCGTTAGCGCGAGTCCGGCCGCGACTGCAACTACGGTACGTCGTGACACGGTGCCGGTTTGCGCAGACGCCACCGCTTGACTAGGTCGAGTGATACGGCACGTCATATTGACTCATCGCTCTTCAAAGGTGCCGCCGCCACCCAGGTGAGCAACATCAACGACGAGCACGAAGTGTGCGGTTTCTGGACCGACGCCAGCAACATCAGCCACGGCTTCGAGGAAGTATCAGAGTACTTGGCTGTCCTTGGGCATCCCCCAAATTGGGGGTCGCGGCGGCGTGATCAGGCGCACGCTCACAAGCCGTCCGTATCCGTGGATCACGGGCGGCCCAACGGCTGCCCGTGACTTGGATCACCATGACGTTTGCTCACCATTGAAAATCTAGCTGAACTCGTACGTAGTTGCCATCGTGCCCGCCCGCCTGCGACCCGCGCGCGATGCGACGGTCGGGTCTCAAGGCAGATCGAACACCAGAACTTCCGCCCGTCGCCCGCCGTCGATCCGCACGGCGGGCACGTCGGTAACCTTCAGCGCATCGCCCGCACCGAGCTCGACGCCGTTCACCCGGACCTCACCGCGGGCCACGTGCACGTAGCTGCGCCGGCCGGGCTTCAACTCGAGCGTGGCGTGCTCTTCGCCGTCGAATCGTCCCGCGTAGAGCGAGGCATCCTGGTGAATCAACACCGAGCCGTCGCGACCTTCCGGCGAAGCAATGAGCCTCAGGCGTCCTTGCTTGTCGCTATTGGAGAAGTGTTTCTCTTCGTAGCTCGGCTCGATTCCGACGACGTTGGGCTTGATCCAGATCTGCAGGAAATGCAGCCCCTGGGTGGCGGAGGAATTGAACTCGCTATGCCTCACACCCGATCCCGCGCTCATTCGTTGCACGTCGCCGGGGCGAATCACCGAGCCGGTTCCAAGCGAGTCCTTGTGCGCGAGCTCGCCCGACAGCACATAGCTGATGATCTCCATGTCGCGGTGCGGATGAGTGCCGAAGCCGGCGCCGGGGGCGACTCGATCCTCGTTGATCACGCGCAAGGGTCCGAATTCAACGTGCCCGGCGTCGAAATAATCCGCAAAGGAAAAGCTGTGATAGGACTCGAGCCAGCCGTGTTCGGCGTGCCCGCGTTCGTTGCTGTGTCTGACGGTATTCATGTTTGACCTCCTGTTGCAGTCACTATAAGGTTCAATATTCGAATTAAAAAGCGCGATTTTCGAATTGTACCGATCTATTAATCGAATTGATCGAGGAGAAACTCGTGACCAGAACGACGCTCGAGCAATGGGCCGTCTTGGCATCGGTGGTCGATGAGGACGGCTTCGGTCCGGCCGCCCGGGCGATCCACAAAAGCCAATCGGCGGTGAGCTACGCGATCGCGAGGCTCCAGGAAGCGCTCGGCGTCGACCTTCTGGCGATTGACGGGCGCAAGGCCGCGTTGACGGCGCACGGCAAGACGCTGCTGAAACGCGCCCGGCCGCTGTTGCGCGACCTCGAGTCGCTCGAGGCGCTCGCTCAATCCTTGAAGCAAGGCTGGGAACCGGAATTGAACCTCGTGGTGGATGTGGCATTTCCTCGGCAGCGCTTGCTTTCCATCGTCGCGGAGTTGCAGCAGCTCTGTCCGAACACGGAGATTCAGGTATCGGACGCCGTCTTGTCCGGCGCTGAGGAGGCGATTACGGACAATCGTGCCGATGTCGTCGTGAGCTCGCGCCTGCCGGCCGATCACCTCGGCGAGCTGCTGCTCACCGTCACCTTCGTTGCGATAGCCAATCCGAGACACCCGTTATTCGAGCTCGACCGGCCGCTGACATCGAATGATCTCAGCAAGCACATCCAGGTCGTCGTTCGGGATTCGGGGCTCAAGCATCCTAGGGATGAGGGCTGGCTGGGTGCGGAACGCCGCTGTACGGTCAGCAGCATGGAGGCGTCCCTCGCGATGGTCAGAGCGGGCTTGGGCTATGCGTGGTTGCCGGAGCACCTTATCTCGGAGGCGATCCATCAGGGGGGCTTGCGCGCACTGCCGCTCGAGATGGGCAGCTCGCGCCCGGTGTCCTTGCATCTCGTTCTGGTGCGCCCGGAGACTGCGGGGCCGGCATCACGGGCCGCCGTTGAACTCTTTCAACGCCATCGTCCTTATCACGGCTGAGGGGCAAACCCGCGCTACGGCCACCAGGTTCGTCCGAGGTGGCGGATAACCCATTCGGGGGATGCCACCACTCCAAAGAGACAAGGACACTCGCTTCATCTGAGCCATGGCGTTCCGACCCGCGCACTGCAGGTGACTCATGCGAATCGCTCATTTCGAGAAAGGTGGAGTCGCCGGAATTGCCGCGGATGAAGGTTCGGGCTGGCATGGCCTCACGCATCGCGACGGGGAATTTCCAGGCACTCTGCCCGAGCTGATCGCACAAGGCGCAGACCTGTTGCGCGCCGGCAGAAGCCTCGGGCAATCGCCGGCAATCGACCTGAACGCTGTCCGACTGCTGCCGCCGGTGCCCGTACCGCCCAAAATTCTGTGCGTTGGTCTCAACTACGATGATCACCTGGAGGAAAGCGGGCTGAAGAAGCCGGCCTATCCGGAAATCTTCGCCCGCTTCGCGACGAGTCTGATCGCTCATCAACAGCCGATCCGACGGCCCCGCGAATCCATTGCGCTCGACTATGAAGCCGAGCTGGCCGTGGTGATCGGCAAGCCGGGGCGCCGCATCCCCCGAGATCAGGCCCTCGATCACGTGGCGGGCTACTCCCTATTCAACGATGCGACGATTCGAGATTTTCAATTGCGCACGCCGCAATGGACGATGGGCAAGAATTTCGATGCCACCGGGGCGTTCGGCCCCTGGCTGGTGACGCCCGATGCCGCGCCGCCGGGAGCCCACGGGTTGCGCATCCAGGGCCGCTTGAACGGCCAAGTGATGCAGGATGCGCGAACCGACCAGCTCATCTTCAGCGTCCCCGCGCTGATCGAAATGATCAGCGTCGCGATGAGTCTGGAGCCGGGTGATGTGATCATCACCGGAACGCCCGGTGGCGTCGGGGCGGCACGCAAGCCACCTATTTTCATGCGGCCCGGCGATGTCTTCGAAGTGGAGATCGAGGGCATCGGTGTCCTGAGCAACGTCGTCCAGGACGAGTGAAGAGTGGAGTAGCGGCCTTGATTAGAAAGCTGTTTTCCGCGAATCCTGCGCGCATCGGTCGATTCGACGGGCCACCCAAGGACGATGCTGTCCCCGCCTCCCTGGTCGACGGGACTCCCGGTGATCTAAAGACCGATCTCATCGCCCTCCTGGGAAAGGAGATCGTCCTCCACAGGGCCATCGACCTCGTACGCTATGCCTCCGATGCGAGCCCATATCGACTCGTCCCCCAAGTCGTGGTTCTGCCCCGCACGACCGACGACATCGTCAAACTCTTCCGCTATTGCCATGAGACCGGGCGGCACGCGACGTTTCGCGCGGCGGGGACGAGCCTCAACGGTCAAGCTCTATCCGACGACATCCTGATCGATGTGCGCCGCCACTGGTACGGCGCCAAGGTGGAGGATGCCGGCCGACGCGTGAGGGCACGCCCCGGGACGATCCTCGGCCACGTCAACTCACTGCTGCAGCCGCATGGCCGGCGGCTGGGGCCGGATCCCGCCAGCTCGGGTGCCTGCACGATCGGAGGCGTGATTGCGAACAACTCCGGTGGCATGCGATGCACCGTACCAAGGGATGCCTACCATACCGTCTCCGCGCTCACGTTCGTGACACCGTCCGGCGCGGTCATCGACACGTCGAAGCCCGATGCGGAAAAGGCGTTTGCGCTGGCAGAGCCGCAGCTCGCAAAAGGATTGCTCGAGCTACGCAAAGAGCTTTTGGCGGATCCAGCGCTGGCGGATCGCACGCGTCGCAAGTACGCGATCAGGAACACGCATGGATTGCGGCTCTGTGCACTCCTCGACGGCGAAACACCGCTCGAGATCTTTCGACGCCTCCTCGTCGGCTCAGAGGGCACGCTCGCCTTCATCGCCGAAGCAGTGATAGAGACGATACCGGCGCCCCGCGTGACGAGCGTGGCATGGATTCCCGTGCCCACGATCGACGAAGCTATCGCCCTTGTTCCCGGCCTTGTCGACCTCGGTGCCACTGCCGTTGAGCTCATGGTCGCCCCGGCGCTCACCGCGGCCGGTCAAGCCTTTGCGGAAACGCCCTGCTACTGGAAGACGCTCGATCCCAAAGCGGCTGCCCTGCTCGTCGAGGTCGGCGCCGAGGATTCGGCCTCGCTCGAAGCAACACAGCAGCAGGTTCTCGAACTCGTGAGTACCGCCAAGCTGATCAGGCCGGTCGAGTTCACGAGCGTCGCCGAGGCCATCGAGCTCGCCTGGCACGTCCGAGAGGGACTTCTGGGGTTGATCGGCAAGAATCGCCCGGAAGGCTCGACTCTCATCACGGAGGACGTGTGCTTTCCGCCGGAGCGTCTGGCACAGGGTGCGCGCGACGTCCAGGAACTTCTTGCCAAACATGGTTTCATTCCCGGCGTCGCGGGGCACGCCGCTCACGGGAACCTTCATTTCACTCTGGTCGCGGATTTCGGTGACGCCAAGGGTCGATCCCGGTACGCGGATTTCATGACCGAGCTCGTGGAGCTCGTCGTCAGGAAGCATGACGGCTCCCTGAAGGCCGAGCACGGAACCGGCCGGAACATGGCCCCGTTCGTCGTCTCGGAATGGGGCGAGAAGGCCGCTGCCATGATGTGGCGCATAAAGAAGCTCGCCGATCCTCACGGGATCCTCGCACCGGACGTGATCCTGACCCGCGACCCGAGCCTTCACCTGAAGAATCTGAAGTCCTTCCCTCAAATCGAGGGGGTGACGGGTTCCTCGCAATGCATCGAGTGCGGATTCTGCGAACCTGTCTGCCCGAGCCGCAATGTCACCATGACACCGCGTCAACGGATTGTCGTGCGGCGGGAGATGGTGCGCCAGAAGGTTGACTCCGCCGTGCTCGCACAACTCCAACGGGAGTACCAGTATGACGGGATCGAGACCTGCGCAGGCGACGGCACTTGCGCCATTCCCTGTCCGATCGGAATCAACACAGGGGCGTTGATCAAGGAGTTCAGAGCGCGCGAGAACGGTCCTGCAGGGGAGGCCGTGGCGTTGCGCCTCGCGCAACACTGGAAAGCGGTCGAACGCGCGTCGCGCGCGGGCCTGCGCGGAGCGCACGCGCTTTCCTCCGTGTTCGGAGTGAAGCCGCTCACCGCCCTTGCCGCTGCCGCGCGCAGTGTCGTCAGCCCGGACCTGTTGCCCGCGGTGCCCGGGCCAATGCCACGCGCCGCTGCGAGGCCGCCCAAAACCGACCGGAACGGTGCCGCGGGAGTCTATTTCTGTGCGTGCATCAACCGCATGTTCGGTCGCGATCCCGCCGGGCCGGCCGGCCCTTCCCTTGCGGAAACCTTTGTCGCCTTGTCCAAACGCGCCGGCAAGCCGCTGTGGATTCCGCCGGATGTCGCTGGCCTTTGCTGCTCGACCCCATGGAAATCGAAAGCCTACACCCAAGGCCACAAGTTCATGGCGCAAGCCGTTGCCGAGGCGCTATGGCGCTGGAGCGATGCAGGAGCTCTTCCCATCGTCGTCGACGCCGCCTCGTGTACCCTGGGTCTCAGAGAGGATGTCGCGACGCAGCTCGAAGGAGAGCGAAAGGAACAGTACCAGAGCCTGAAGATCATCGACTCGATCGCATGGTGTCGTGATCTTCTGCCGAACCTGGCAATCTCTCGAACGCTGCGGCGGGTCGCCGTGCATCCGACGTGCTCGACGACGCATCTCGGGCTGGCTGGCGCACTCAGACAGATTGCGGGGCGCCTGGCCGACGAAATCGAGGTCCCGGTTGGAACTACCTGCTGCGGCACTGCCGGCGACCGGGGACTGTTGCATCCGGAGCTGGTCGTTTCGGCGACGCGGGAGGTGCGAGCGGTGCTGGATGCGCGGCCATGCGACGCCTATCTCTCGGCGAACCGCACCTGTGAGATGGGCCTGCGGCACGCGACCGGACGGCCTTACGAGTCTTTCATTTTCCTGCTGGAGGAACTCAGTCGTCCCGAGGCGGAATAACGGACCCACTACCATGCAATATTCCGACTACAAATGCTTCCAGTTCCGGTTCGATGCCGGCGTCGCATTTGCCAGCATCAATCACCCGCCGATCAATCTTCTCGATGAAGTTCTGTCGCTGGAATTCGACACACTCGGCAGGGAGCTCGAGGCCGATGAGAGCGTCCGTGTTGTGGTCTTGCAGAGCGCGCTTCCCGATTTCTTCATAGCCCACTCTGGTTTGGGCCGCGTTGGCGCCGCCTCCAAAAAGGTGTCCCATACGCGCAGCTTTCGTCTTACGCAGATGATCGGCGAGCGGCTCAGGAACATGCCCAAGGTGACCATTGCCAAGATCGAGGGGCGGGCCCGGGGCGGGGGGAGTGAGATCGCGCTGGCCGTGGACATGTGTTTTGCTGCCGTAGGCAAGGCGATCTTCGGCCAGCCTGAGGCGGCGGTTGGGCTTGTGCCTGGCGGTGGCTCCACGCAAAGATTGCCACGGCTCATCGGGCGGGGACGCGCCTTGGAGGTGCTCCTGGGTTGCGATGATCTCTCGGCAGAACTGGCAGAACGTTACGGCTATATCAACCGAGCGTTGCCGGCGGACGAACTGACGCCCTTTGTCGAGAGACTCGCCCACCGCATCGCCTCGTTTCCTGCGCACACCGTCGCTCACATCAAGGCGGCCGTGGATCTAGGGGCATTCGGTTCCTTGGCGGAGGGGCTTCTGGTGGAAGCCCATGAGTCCGATTTGAGTGTCGCTAGCGAGGTGACACAGGCGCGCGTGGCCAACGCATTAAAGGTCGGCGCCGAAACTTATGAAGGCGAGCTGGAGTTGGCATTTTTGTCGAGACTCTCCCCGATAGGACAAAGATAACTCCCCCGGCCTGAGTCAGCGAATGACCGTACCCGCTGCAACGCGGTAGCTCAAAGATAGGATTGAGTGGTCCCCGCTGTTACAAAAATACCGCGTTATCCTCGGTGCGCCAGGTCACTGCCGGCGCCGAAGAGCCACTTCATGGCGAGACTCGTCGGCGCGTTTTCGATGAGCTCGCGACGGCCTCCGGCTGCCCTGAGCGCGCGTGCGTGCCTCGAGCTTACTCAAGATGCATTTGGCGTGTGTTTTGACTGTCTCGGGCGCGACTCCTAGCGACCGAGCAATGCATTTATTCCCTCCGAGTCCGTGCACAAAGAATCGTGGAGGTGGCTGGAGCCGGACATGTGGAAAAAGCCACTCGCATCGAGCAAACCTGGTCGGCTCACGAAGCCACCGTGAAGCCACGGAGGAGCACGGTACTCTCGATGCCCGTTGCGGTGTGTAGCGAAGAGTCGCGCATCGATTTATCGCGTCGCCGGGTCCACAAATGGGTCCACAAACGACTCCTCGCGCGAAGTGGAATGCTCGCAACTACTTGATTGCTGTGTGAATGTCGGTCGTGTTCGGGAAGTTCCCAAAGCAGATGCGCTACCAGACTGCGCCATGCCCCGTGCCGGTCCCGATCGATCCAGGCGGCCGGCACCCTATCAGGTTCCCGGCCCCGTCGCTCTGGCCAAGGCCGGCCCGCTCCCCGGTGCCCCGACGGGGCGAAATTTCCTTCTCGATCCGTGTTCGCGCCGACGGATTGGATAGAATGTCGCGGCGAACAAAAAATGCCGGGGGATGTGGGATGAAGCGCACCGAAAGGAATCGTATCGGCTTCCTGATACACGACGTATCGCGACTCAGGCGCACGGCGTTCGACCACCTCATGAAGCCCCTCGATATCACGCGCTCGCAGTGGTGGGTGCTCAATGGGCTCTCGATCCACGGCAATCAAGGCATCACGCAGTCGGCGCTGGCGAAGCTCCTGGATCTCGGCAAGGTTGCGCTCGGCGGCATCGTGGAACGCCTGGAGGCGCGGGGTTTCGTTGAACGCCGTCCCGATGCGTCGGATCGGCGCATAAACCGCGTGTTCTTGACCCGCAAGGGCAATCAAATCTTGGAGCAGGGGTGGAAGATCGGCCTCACCCTGGACTCTCGGGTGATGCGCGGCATCTCGATGGCGCGCAAAAATCTGCTGGCCGACATCCTGCAGGCCATGAAGTTGAATCTGATCGCGCTGGATGCAGTCCCGGGCTCCAAGGCCCAAGTTCGCGGATAGCGGCGCGCTTCAGCGCCCGAATCGAGCCGCCGTAATGATCAGCGCCTGCGCTTGCTTCAGGTGCGGGATGTCGATCATTTTCCCGTCGAGCCCCACCGCGCCGGAGCCCGGCGCGGACTCGAATGCGGCCACCACCCGGTGCGCGTGGGCGATTTCTTCGGCGGAGGGCATGTAGCTCTCGTTGATTGCCTGTACCTGCGCCGGATGGATCGCGAGGCGCCCGGTGAACCCTTCCGCCCGCGACGCACGCGAGGCCGCATAGAGGCCCTTCTCATCGCGAAAATCTGCATACAGCGTGTCGATGGGCTGAACTCCCGCGGCTCGCGCACCCAGCAACATCAAGGAACGCACCACCCGGTAATTGAAGGCCCATTCTCCCGACGCCTCGCGATTCGTGCTCGCGCCGAGAGCGGCGGCCAAATCCTCGGCGCCCCATGTCAGTCCAACGAGTCGAGACAGACGCGCGGCCGCGTACCCGCCCAGGTTGAACGGCGCCGCCGCGGTTTCGGTCGCCACCGGCAGCACGCGCGTCGATCCGACGGCAACTCCCGCCTGCGCCTCCAGCGCGTCCAGATAGAAGGACAATCTGGCAACGTCCGCGGGTCCTTCGGCCTTGGGGAGCATCACGCCGTCGGGGGCGGCCGCGACGACCGCCGACAGATCGGCCAGCGCAAGCGTCGAGTCCAGAGAATTGATGCGGACCCAAAGCTCCGTCCGGCGCCCCGCCTTCGGCCGGGCCCTCAGATACTCGGCCGCCAATCCGCGCGCGCGTGCCTTGTTTTCAGACAGCACGGAATCTTCGAGATCCAGGACCAATGCATCCGCGCCGGCCCGATCGCCGTTGCCGAGCTTCTTCTCGCTGTCGCCGGGAATGAACAGCAGCGATCGCAGCACGTTCATTGGGCGGGCCGCCTGCGCTGCAGTCCGGTGCGTTTGCACGAGGCCACGAGTTCGTTGCGCTGGTTGTAGGCACGGTGCACGAACGTGACGATGCCCTGATCGGGTCGCGATTTCGAGTCGCGCAGCTCGATCACCTCCGTCTCGATGTGCAGGGTATCGCCATGAAATACCGGCCGCGGGAAACGCACCTCGTCCCAACCGAGGTTGGCGACCGCCGTGCCGAGCGTGGTATCGCCGACGGAGATCCCGACCATCAGTCCCAGCGTGAATACCGAATTGACCAACCGTTGGCCGTATTCGGTGCTGCGCATGTACTCCTCATCCAAATGGAGCTGCGCGGGATTGTGAGTCATGGTCGTGAAAATCACGTTGTCCGTTTCAGTGACGGTCCGCCGGATGGCATGTTGAAACACCTGACCGACGTGAAACTCCTCGAACCATAATCCGGGCATGTGATGTCGATCAGGAATAATGCCGTGGGAACAGTATTTTGAAGGTCGTGCCGACACCTTCCACCGACTTCAACTCGATCGACGCATCCAGCATGTCGCACAAGCGCTTGACGATGGACAGGCCGATGCCCTCGCCGGTATCCGCGCCCGCGGCTTCCTCGGTGCGCGGCGTCTTTGACTTGCCCTCCAGCGCAACGGACATGGGCTTTCCGGCATCGGAGGGAATGCCGGGTCCGGTGTCCTGAATGGACAGCACCCAGCGCTTGGGATCGTTGGCCTCGCTGTCGCCCCAGCTCACCGTGATTCCGCCCTCGCGCGTGAACTTGACCGCATTCAATATCAAATTCTGGGCGATGCGCCGAATCTTCACCGCATCGCCATCGGCGGCAAAGCCCGGCGGCCCGTCGCATCGCAGAAACAATCGGTGCTGTTGCGCCAAGGGGCGTATTCCCTCGCAGAGCTGCTGCATGATCGGGCTCACGTCCAAGGAATCGATGCGCCGTTGCTCGCGTCCGGCCTGCAGCCGCGCCAAGCTGGTCACGTCGTCGAGCAAGTGATGGAGCGAGGTTACGTTACGCATCAAGATGCGCACGAAGTCGTCGCGGGAGGAATCGCGCAGTTCGCTATGCGTGAGCGCCACCGTGGCGTTGGCCACCACGCCGAGATTGCCGCGCAGATCGTGGGCCGCTTGCCGCCACAAATCGCCGCGCTGTTGTTCCAGTTCCCGGATTTCCTCCAACGCGCTTTCCAGATCCTTCACGTGGCCTGCGGCTTCCTGTTTCTGAAGCTCGAAGTACTGGCCTACACTTTCTTCGATGCCGGTGCTGCACATGGCCGCCCAGACTCGCCGCGCTGCTGCAGTCGCGGCGTGCGACAGCTCGGCATGCGCAGCCGTGTAGGAATCGAGTTCGGCCACCACGCATTCGTTCAATTTACCGAGTTCACGCGTGACCTCGCGCAGGTCGTACCCTTGCCGCCAGCGCTGCAAGCCGTGCGCGGCAGCGGGCTGCTGACCGGCCTCTTGAACGGCGTCGGCGGCGCTGCTGAGCGGCCCCTGCAGGGCACGCTCGAACGTGGCGAGCATCGAGGGAATGTGATCCAGCAGCTGAACACGAGGCAGCGAGTCGCCCGTGGTGACCTTTGGATCCCACTTGATCGCCAGTTGCCAGGCTTGAAGGATGGCATCGCGCCGGCCCCTCAAGTGCAAGGCCAACGCGGTGAGTTCCGCTTGAACGTCTTCCATGCTGCTCCCCGTGACCTGCAGGCCAGGAATTCTGGGGCGTCTGGTCGCGATTTTCAATGGCGAATTCAATCGCTCAGTTGCTCCAGCGCCACGCCCCGGGTCGAGGGGCCGAAAGCCCCGATTGCGGCGATGCCGATGGCCATGGCCGCCCCGATGAACAGGGCCACCGCGGGGACGCCCCCGTCGGCGAGCAGGATACCGACGATGAGCCCTGCAAAGGCCGCGGCCAGGCGGCTCCAGGAATAGACGAACCCCACAGCACGGGATCGGATGCGTGTGGGGAAGAGTTCGGCTTGATAGCCGTGGTACGCATACGACATGACGTTTGCGGCCAAGGTGAAGAGGATGCCGAGCACAATGAGCGCGACCGCCGTCGTGGCCACGGCAAACGCCGCCATCGCGCCGCCCATGCAGGCAAGCCCGACAATGATCTGCGTCTTGCGTTCGACCCTGTCGGCAAACAAGGTCCCGAGCAGCGGCCCGACGGGCTGTGCGATCGCGATCACGAAAGCGTACTCGAGACCGTGGGTGAGGGTGATGCCGCGCGCGGTCAACAGGGTCGGCAGCCATGAATTGAAGCCGTAGAACCCGATCACCTGGGCGACATTGAAAACCGACAGCATCAGCGTCCGGCCCCGGTATCTCGGCGCGAATATGTCGGCCAGCCGCGCGCGCCGCTCGGGGTGGACGTATTGTTGCTCGGTGGCTTGGGTTGTATCGACGGCTCCGGCCAAGCTGCCGTGGCCGTCCGAGCCGGCAGGTTTGTCGGAGCCGGCGCGCTCGGCCGCCACGCGGCGCTCGAGTGCCTCGACGATGCGCTCGGCCTCGTCGAGCCGCCCTTGGGAGGCGAGCCAACGGGGGCTCTCCGGAATGCCCGTGCGCAGCGCCCATACGGCCATCGCGCCCACCGTGCCAAACAGCACCACCCACCGCCAGCCGTCGAACCCCAGCGGTGCTCGCGGTACCAGAAGCCAGCTGAAGAGCGCCACGACCGGCACGATGCTGAAGCAGATGCATTGGTTCACGCAGAACGCGCGTCCCCGCAGCGACGAGGGCGTCAACTCGACCAGATAGGTATCGACGGTGACCAGCTGAACGCCGAATCCCACGCCGGCGATGAACCGCCAGACGTTGATCCACTGTCCGGTGCTCTGGAACGCCATGATCGCGGTGGCGGCGACATACCAGATCAATGACCAGGTGAATACGGCCTTGCGGCCGAAGCGGTCGGCCGAGTGTCCGAACGCGACGACGCCGACCCACAAACCCGCGAACGTGGAGAAAACGAAGGTGCCGAACCCCGCAACTCGCACCACCTTGAGCGAGGAGAAAAATCCCAGGGATTCCGGCGTGAACAGCCGGCTGCCGACCATCCCCGGAGCGACGTAAGCCGTGAAAAAAAGATCGTAGAACTCGAACACGCCGCCGAGCGAGATGAGCACGACGATGGTCCACACCGTACGCGACGAGGGGAGCCGATCGAGCCGCGCCGCGAGCCGCGCGGCGGCGGAGGCGCTCACCCCGTGAAACCTGGAATGCGCCTCGCCAGCGGACTTTGCGCCAAGCGCTTCGCGCGGCGCACGGCGGCGCGAAAATCCGCAGTGACGTCCTCGACGGCGATATTGCGGCGGAAAAAGTCCGCCCAGATGAATTCCACGAACGCCGCGTCCGTCTTGCGGAAGCCGCCGGCATCCCGGACGAACCCCGCCAACGAGCGATAGACATCGTCGACCAGCTTTCTGAGACTCGCGGGAAGGTGATGGTAGGTGTGACGCACGCCGTTCCCGTCCAGCGGATGGACCCAGGAACGCTTCTCCATTTCGGCCCAGAATTTCGTCGGGTGCAGCGCGGAGAAATCCGCTTCGACACTGAAAAACGCCTCCTTGACACGAGCGTCGAGCGCGGCGCGAGCCAAGTGGTGGTGATCGGTGATGTACAGCCGCAATTCGGGGCCGATGACAGCGGGCATCGGATGTGCTTCCAGGAATGCCTCGCGCTCATCCGGTGACAGCTTCATCAGGCGATTGCGCTTGACCTCCACTTCGAGCATGCCGACGGTGAGCTGGGTGGGATAGAGTGACTTGACCAAGGCGCGCTTGAGTTTTGACATGAATTTTTTGGACCGTGATCTTATACGCCGGCGCTAGCGTATATCTTTTATGCGCGGCGGACACCTGTGCTGGACGCTGCCCCGTCAAGCTGACTACCATTGGGCCGACCCATGCCGCTATTCGAAGTGACCCTGCTGCTCCTGGCCATCGCGGTCGTCCTCATGCAGGCGGCCCGGTATCTGCGCGTGCCTTATCCTGCGTTGCTCGCGCTGGTGGGTGGTTGCGCGACGGCATTGCCTTTCGCACCCCATCTGACCATCGAGCCGCGCCTGGCGCTCGCGCTGTTCGTCGCGCCCGCGGTCATGGACACGGCCTTCGAGCTGCCACCCCGGGAATTGATGCGCAACTGGGTGCCGCTCGTCTCGCTCGCGGTGCTGCTTGTGCTGGTGACCACGGCGGTGGTCGCCTGGGTCGGCGTCACCTTCGGCGGCCTCACGGCGGCGGCGGGGATCGCGCTCGGTGCCATCGTCGCCCCGCCCGATGCGGCCGCGGCGGCCGCGGTGCTGAGCGAATTCGACCTGCCCCGCCGCGCGATGGCCGTCCTGCAGGGCGAGAGCCTGCTGAACGACGCGGTGGCGCTGCTCGCGTTCGGCATCGCCGTGTCGGCCGCCACCATCCCGGGCGCATCGCTCGCGCCCCTCGTACCGCCGCTTCTGATCGCGGTGCCGGGCGGTATCTTCGTGGGGTTGCTGGTGGGCGTGGTCGGCACCCGCCTGTTGAAAACCGTGGCGGGAACCTTGTCCGCGATCATTGCGCAGTTTCTGTTGACCTTCGGCACCTGGATACTCGCCGCCCATTTGGACTTTTCGCCCATCCTCGCCGTGGTCGCACTCGCCGCCGTGGCGGCGCGCGAGATGCCGAAGCGCACCAACGCGCGCGACCGGATCAATTCGAACGCTGTGTGGTCGACGGTGACGTTCGTGCTCAACGTACTGGCGTTTCTCCTCATGGGGCTTCAGGCCCGGGCCATCGTGACCGGGATGCGCGACGAGGCGCTGTCGCATGCACTGGCGTTCGCCGGCCTGGTGCTCGCTGCCGTGATCCTGGTGCGCATCGTCTGGGTCATGGCCTACGGCCTGGCAATCCGCCGCTTTCGCTCCTACTTCGAGAAGCGCACCGTGCGCGGCACGGTGCCGGACGCACGGGTCGGCATTTTGGTCTCCTGGTGCGGCATGCGCGGACTCGTGACGCTCGCCACCGCCCTGGCGTTGCCGGCCGGGTTTCCGCACCGCGAGGAGATCGTCCTGAGCGCCTTTACCGTGGTGCTGGGCACGCTCGTGCTGCAGGGCTTCACGATTCGTCCGCTGATCGCGTGGCTCGGCATCCCAAAGGACGACTCGCTCGATCAGGAGATCGCGGCAACCCGCCGGGAGATGCTGGACGCGGGACTCGAGGCCTTGAGTCGGGAACCGGGAGCGCTGGCCGATCAGGTGCGCGCCGAATTCGCGACGGCGCGCGCCGCCAGCGTCGACCGCGCGCGGCCGGACACGCCGCAGGACGCGATGCGGCGCACCGCGCTCAAGGCGGAGCGGGCGTTGCTGATCGATTGGCGGCAACAGGGCCGGATCCCCGACGATGTCTATCACCGTCTCGAGGACGAATTAGATCGGCGCGAGCTGGAGGTCACCTCGAGCGGCGCAACCTGGCTCGAGGTGTGAATGTAACTCATTGATTATATTGTTTTTTAATCGCTGGATATTGCAACTTGGCGTGCCAACACCCATAAAGACAACTGAAGCGTGCGTATCCAACGCGCGGCATGCCGCGAGGTGAATCATGGCCACAGGTTGGGCCGGCGACGGAGCAGTGCAGGATCAAATCGATGCGACGGTGCGCGACGGCATCAAGCGCGCGCAAAGCCGGCTGCCCCAAGGACCCTCGGCTACTCATTGCGTCGAATGCGGTAACGAAATCCCGGAGGCGCGCAGACAGGCGTTCCATGGCGTGCGCATGTGTGTCACCTGCCAGGACGCGCAAGATCAAGAGGCAGCTCGCTTCAGCGGATACAATCGTCGCGGGAGCAAAGACAGCCAATTGCGGTGAGCAGCACCGAGCTCAGCGACGCCCTCTTCTCGGCCAAAGCGCAGTACGCCGCCCGTAACCCGTCGAGCCGTGCGCAATGGCAATCGGCCTCCCGCGCAATGCCGGGGGGAAATACCCGCACGATCCTCTACTTCGATCCATTTCCTCTGTGCATGGTTCGCGGCGAGGGATGCCATCTGTTCGACGCCGACGGACACCGCTACGTCGATCTGTTGGGCGAGTACACGGCGGGAATTTTTGGACATTCGAATTCCGTCATCCGCGCTGCGCTGATCGATGCACTGAATAACGGCATCAGCTTGTCCGCGCACAACGAGGCCGAGATCCGCCTGGCCAATCTCATCCGGGACCGCTACGCCTCGATGGAGCTCGTGCGATTCACCAATTCCGGAACCGAAGCCAACCTGATGGCCATCGCCACGGCGATCGCCTTCACCGGCCGACGCCGTATCCTGGTGTTTGCCGGCGCCTATCACGGCAGCGTGCTGAAGTTCGGTGGCGCGCCCTCGCCCATCAACGTGCCGCATGACTTCCTGATTGCCCCCTACAACGACATCGACGCCGCGCGGACGCTCCTGCGCAGGCATGCGGGCGAGCTCGCCGGCGTGCTGGTGGAACCGATGCTCGGCTCCGCGGGCTGCATCCCGGGCGATCCGCCATTTCTGCACATGCTCGCCGATGAAACCCGCGCTGCGGGCGCGCTGTTGATATTCGATGAGATCCAGACATCGCGGCTTTCGGCCGGAGGACGCCAAGCGCTGCTCGGCATTCGGCCCGATCTGACCACCCTCGGCAAGTACCACGGCGGGGGTTTGTCGTTCGGGGCTTTCGGCGGCCGCGCCGACGTGATGTCGCTTTACGATCCGCGCAATGCGCAGCATCTGTCGCACGCGGGCACGTTCAACAACAACGTGCTGTCGATGGCCGCGGGCTTCGCCGGACTGTCGGCGGTGGCGACGGCGGAGGCACTCGATGGCTTGAACCGCCGCGGGGATTTGCTGCGCGAGGAGCTCGGCCGCCTGTTCGCTGAAACGGGATCCGGTCTTCGCGCCTCGGGGCTCGGCTCGCTGCTGACTCTTCATGCCGGCGCCGGACCTGCATCGAATGCGGAGGCGGGCGCACTCGTGTTCTTCGATTTGCTCGAGCGTGGATTTTATGCGGCGCCGAGGGGACTGATCGCGCTCTCCCTGGCGATCGAGGATTCCCACATTGCAGCCTTTCTCGAGGCGATGCGGGAGCTACTGGCCAAGCGCGCGGGACTGCTCTAGCTCCGAGGGATCAACACGTGCACCCCGATGACGCCGTAGCGACGCGGCCCGACTCCTCCCGGGCGTGGAGCTCCGACAGGCTGCGATAGAGCGTCGTTCGCTGCACGGCCGGGCGCCCGAGCGAGGCCGCCAGTGAGAGCATGTCGGATTGCGTCATCTCCTGGCCATGCGTCGCGCCCGCCGCGCGGGTGATGCTCTCGTTCATCAGCGTACCGCCGAGATCGTTGGCGCCGGCACGCAGCGCCTCGCGCATTCCCGCACGTCCCATCTTCACCCAGGACGCCTGAATGTTCTCGACGTGCGGATGAAGGACGAGCCGTGCGACGGCGTGTACCAGAATCGCCTCGCGCAGCGTGGGGCCCGGCCGCGCGCGCCCGCGCCGGTAGAGCGGAGCCTCGTGCGCGACGAACGGCAGCGGCACGAACTCGGTGAGCCCCTGCGTGCGCCGCTGCAAATCTCGCAACCTCAACAGATGCAGCGCCCAATCGCCGTACCGGTCGACGTGCCCGAACATCATGGTCGAGGTCGTGGGAAGGCCCACCTCGTGCGCCGTCTCGATCACTTCGAGCCACTCCTCGGTGCGCAGCTTGTCGGGACAGAGTATGGCGCGCACCTCATCGACGAGGATTTCCGCGGCCGTGCCAGGGAGGCTGCCGAGGCCTTCGCTTTTCAGCAGCGACAGATAGTCGCGCAGCGGCATTGCGAGCGTCTCGGCGCCATGCCAGACCTCGAGCGGCGAGAAGGCATGCACGTGCATCCGCGGATCCGCAGCTTTCAAGGCGCGAACTATCTCGAGATAGGTATCGCCCGTGAAACTCGGGTGAATGCCGCCCTGCAGGCACACCTCGGTTGCGCCGCGGCTGCCCGCCTCGAGCGTTCGTTCGACGATCTCGGCGATGTCGAGCAGATAGCCGCGCTCGGCACCCTCGCGCTTGCGCGTGCCCTTCGAAAAGGCGCAGAAGCTGCAATGGTAACCGCAGATGTTGGTGTAATTGATGTTGCGGTTCACGACGTAGGTCGCGGTATCCCCGTTGACGCGCGCCCTCAGCCGGTCCGCCGCCTCGCATACCTCGCGCAGGTCGCTCCCCCTGGCGCGGAAAAGCTCTGCGACCGCGTCGGCGTTCAGATGCTCGGCGCCGAAATCGGCGATCTCCCGCAGGAGAATGTCGACGCGGGTGCTCTCGATGCGCCCATAGCGCGTCGCAAAACTTGCAGGAAGATCGGTGCTTCGGCCCGTTCGCCACGCATCTTCGCGTCCGAGCGCATCGCCGTCGCTCTGTTCCAGCACCGCGCGGCGCATGCCCGCATCGATCCAGACCTCGGGCGATTTCGCGTACTTTGGATAGACCGTGAGGCGTTGGACCAAGGTCTTGCCCGCCGCCTCGGTCTGCTCGCGCAGGTGCTCGAGTTCCGGCCACGGCGCTTCCGGGTTCACGAAATCGGGCGTTAACGGCGATACGCCGCCCCAATCGTTGATGCCGGCCTGCACCAGCGACGGAAGCGGCGCCGGCGAGAGATTGGGAGGCGCCTGGATGCTCATGGCGGGGCCGAACAGGACTCGCGCAGCCGCGATGCTCCACAACAGCTCCTCGGCGTCGGCGGCCGGCGCATCGGCCATGATCGTGCCCCGCTTGGGCACGAAATTTTGAACGATGATTTCCTGGATGTGCCCGTAGCGCTCGTGCAGCTCGCGAATGGCGAGGAGCGCCTCGATGCGTTCGCCGCGGGTTTCGCCGATGCCGATCAGAATACCGGTGGTGAACGGAATCCGTTGTCGTCCGGCCTCGGCAATGGTGGCAAGCCGCAGAGCCGGCTCCTTATCCGGCGATCCGTAATGCGGGCCACCCTTCTCGCAGAGTCGCGCCGCCGAGCTCTCCAGCATGAGACCCATCGATGCGCACGCCGGCCGCAGCATCGCCATCTCCTCTGCCGTCATGCAGCCGGCGTTGATATGCGGCAAGAGCCCCGTTCGATCGCGAACCGCAGCAGCGGCCTGCGAGAGATAATGAAGCGTGCTCTCGAACCCGTGCGCGGTCAGCCAGTCACGTGCGGCTCGGTAGCGAAGTTCCGGCCGTTCGCCCAACGTGAACAGCGCCTCCTTGCAGCCCAACCGGGCACCCTCGGTCGCGATCGAGACCGCCTCCTCGATCGACAGGTAGGGACTTTTGAGCCGCCGCGGCGCCTGAGCGAAGGTGCAGTAGTGACAGGAGTCGCGGCACAGCTGCGTGAGCGGCAGAAACACCTTCGGGGAGTAGCTCACCAGCGTTCCGTATCCTGAGTCCCGGAGCGCACCCGCGCGATGCGCGAGATCCGTAAAGGACGCCGCTTTGAGAGCTTGCGCGCTCGCCCAGGCGGTTGTCGCCGGCGAGGTGCGAGCTCCGCGCAGCAGTGACGCCATGGCTCCCGCCTCGTGGTCCTCCTCGAATCTCGCCCGCAAAACTTCGAGATCCTCGGGCGTGTCGATGTCGAACGACACCGTCGGCTCGCACAGTTCGTGCGCGTCGGGGCCCGCCTCGCGCACATGCTTCGAGAAACTGTCGGGGCCGAACGACGGCTGAAACGACGTGCGGGGTTCGAGCACCACCAGGTTGGTCCCGGTCCCCTCCTTGCAGCGCACGAGAACGATCGCACGGTTCTGCTGGTTCCGCAGGCGGGAATAGTTCTGGACCAGACGCGACAAGGCCTCCGCAGTCAGCGTTGCGAGATCGGAAGGCAGCAAGACCGCGAGACTCGCACCCTGTTTCGCCGCGGCGTCTAGCCCCAGCACGCAGGCCTGGTTGAGGGAGCTGTCTGCATCGTCCACGACCACCGCCCCACGGGCACGGGCTGCCGCAGCGACGCGAGGATCGGGCGTCACCACGATGATGCCGGCAAACAGGCCGGCACTGCGCAGCACATCCAAGGTGCGGCAGGCGAGGAGATACGCAAACTCTTCGCGCGTCTCGCCGAGAGCCGCGGACAGGCGTCGTTTGGCCTCCGCGAGCCGCTTGACCGGGACGACCGCCCAGACCGCGCTCACCATTGACGCACCTCCCGCCTCCTGAGGCGGGGCACCACCTGGTCTGCGAACAGCGTGAGGAATCGTGCCTGGTCGGGTCCCGGCGCATGGAACACCAGATGATCGAATCCCATATCGATGTAGGCGCCGATCTTTTCCGTGGTCTCGTCCGGATCGCTCGACACGATCCAGCGCGACACGGTGCGCTCGATCGGCAGCGCGTCCGCGAGTTTCTCCATTTCCTTCGGATCGCCGACGTGATCTCTTTCTTCCGGCTTCAAGGCCAACGCGCCCCAGTAATGGGTATCGCTGGCGGCTCGATCGCGGTCGGTATCGAATGAGACCTTCATCTCGATCATGCGCTCGAAGCCGAAGTCCCGGCCGCGACCCGAGGCATCGATGCCGGCTTGCACGTTCGGCAGCAAGGTCTCCGTGTACAGCTCGCGCTTCTTGCCGCTGGTGCAGATGAAGCCGTCGCCCTCCATACCGGCGAGCTTGGCCATGAACGGCCCGGCCCCCGCCACGAACAACGGCACGGGCTTTGCCGGCCGATCGTACAGCGTCGCCAATCGGGTCTTGTAGTATTGACCCTCGAAACTGACTCGCTCCTCGGACCAGAGCGCACGGATCAGCCGGAGCGCCTCGCGGAAGCGCGCCGTGCGCTCCTTCTGCTCGGGCCAAGTGAAGCCGGTCGCGGGCACCTCGTTCAAGGATTCCCCGGTCCCCATGCCGAGCACCACACGGCCCGGGAACATCGTGCCCAAGGTGGCGAAGGCCTGGGCGACGATCGACGGGTGATAGCGAAAGCTCGGCGTGAGCACGCTGGTTCCCATAACGATGCGCTCGGTGCGGGCGCCGAGCGCGCCCAGCCATGACAAGGAGAACGGGGCGTGGCCGCCGGTGTGCCGCCACGGTTGGAAATGATCGCTGATCCATACCGAATCCAATCCGAGCTTTTCCGCCAGCACGGCGAAGTCCAGGAGCTCGTTCGGCCCGAATTGCTCCGCGGACGCCTTGTACCCGATTTTGATCATGATGCACCCTTGTCCGGCTGGCTTGAACCCAAATCCGGCCGGCGGCGAAGAACCTCGAGGCACGCCTGCGCCAGATTGCGCCGATCGGCCGGCGACCTCATGAGAATGGCTGCCGTCTCGATCTGCGGATCGCCGGCCTCGCGCGCTCCGATCAGGGCTCGGTCGCCCTCATCGATCAGCATCACGTCCAAAAAATCGCGATATTGCCGGGCAATTTCCAGAGCAGACACCGGCAGAGCGAGCTCGTTCATGATTTTCGCCGCGGGGCCCTTGACCGCGGCCCCCGCGATCAGCGGCGAGACGGCGATCACGGGAGCCCGGACCCGCCTCAAGAGCTCCTTGAGGCCGGGAACCGCCAGAATGGGCGCGATGCTCAAGTACGGATTCGACGGACAGAGCACGATGCCCGCGAGATCCGGCCGCTCGAGGGCGGCGCGCACCTCGCCCGACAGCGTCGCGAAGCGCTCGGCACCGTAACGGAATCCTCGTACCGCGGGAGCGCAGCGATGCCTCACGAAGTACTCCTGGAACGGCAACTCGCCGAGTTCGGTGGACACCGTCGTGGGCGCAGCCTGATCGCACATCGGCAACAGTTCGGCGGCAATGCGAAAACGCTGCGCGAGCGTGCGGCTGATCTCGGTGAGCGTCATCCCTGCCGATTGCAACTCCCGCCGGTATAGATGCAATGCGATGTCGCGATCGCCCAATTGAAACCAGGTGTCGACACCGAGCTCCCGCCACTGCGCCTGCACCTGCCAGGTTTCGTCCGCCCGACCCCATCCCTGCTCCGGATTGGCGACGCCGGCGAGCGTATACAGCACGGTGTCGAGATCCGGGCAGATCGGCAGTCCCCGATGCTCGAAATCGTCGCCGGTATTGACGATGACGGAGAGCGCGCCGGGTGCGAGAACTTGATTCAGACCGTCCGCCAACTTCGCGCCGCCGACGCCCCCACATAATGCAACGATGTGCTGCATCGGTGCCGCCTACTTGAACAGGTCTTCGGACAACGGCCGCAACAGATCGGCCGCTCGCGCCGAGTCGTCGCGCCAGGCGATCGGCAGTCCGCGCGCGAGCACCACGGGCCGCCCTTCGGCGCCCGCCCCCATGACCAGTTCGGCTGCCGCCGCCAGGCCGTCGGCGGTTGCGACCTGCGTCACTTTGAGCGTGCGCCCGAACCGGTCCTCGTCGCCCCGCCGGTCGAGCAGAGTCACGAATCCGGCCGCACCGATGGCAGTCCCGCACACCCCGCGCCTCCAAGCCCGGCCGAACGAGTCGGTGATCACCACCGCGGGCGATACACCGAGCAACGCCCGAAGAGAGTCACGCAACCGACGCGCCGATGCGTCCGGATCCTCGGGCAACAGCAGCACGCGGCGGCCGGAGCCGGGAACATTCGATTGGTCGACTCCCGCGTTCGCCATCACCAGGCCAAGCCGATGCCTGACGATGAGAACTTGAGGAGCACAGCGCACCACGTCGGTCGATTCGCGCAGGATCACTTCGACCAAGCGCGGGTCTTTACCGCAACCTGCCGCCAGCTCGCGCGCCCGCGCGGACACCTCCACGCCCTCGAGATCGACGAATCGGTTTTCGGATTTCGACACGATTTTCTGGCAGACGAGGAGCGCGTCCTCATCGAGCGGGCGCAGTGACTGACGCTTGAGCGCAGCTGCAATGAGCGGCCCCAAGGCGTCGCCGGGCTCGACTTCCGGAATCCCTTCGAGCGCGATCAGCGAGAGCGAAGCCGGCGTCAAAGTTCGGGGTCTACGGCAACGAGAATGCAGCAATGGGCGCGCTCGGCCAGCGTGGTTCGCGAGCCGCCCGACCACCAGAAGCCGCCGGTCGGCCGCGGATAGTAGCCGAGCACGATGAGATCCACCGCCAGTTTGTTCGAGTACTCGAGTATCCGCTCGACCGTGTCTCCGCTCGCCAAGTACCCTTCCGCGGCAAGGCCCCGCGCCTTGAGCCATTGCACCGACTCCTCCAGCATTTGGCGGTATCCACGATCGTCGTTGACGATGCACGCATGGCCGGTCGCGCCCGCGGCAAGCACCGGATCGAGCGTCCCGGCGGGAATGATGGACAGCACGTAGACCTGGGATTTCAGGCAGATGGACAGATCTGCGCCGCGCCGAAGCGCTCGCCGCCCGGCGGCGGATCCGTCATAGCACAAGAGCACGCGCTTGAACATAAACCCTCGCCTGGCTAATCAGCATCCGCCGCGCCGGTGGACGCCGCGAACCGCTGCAGGTGAAAATCGCCGTCGCCGAACAGAATTTCAATGGCGGTGAGCCGCTTGAACCAATGACTCACCTTGAGCTCATCGGTCATTCCCATGCCGCCATGCAACTGCACGGCCTGCTGCCCGACGAAGCGGGCTGCTTCGGCGATCACCACCTTGGCCGCCGACAGTGCGCGCCGGCGCTCGCGCAAGTCCGTCGAAGTGCAGCGCATCGCCGCCAGATAACTCATGGAGCGGGCTTGCTCGAGATGAACGGTCATGTCGGCCACGCGGTGCTGCAGCGCCTGAAAGCGCCCGATCGGCTGCCCGAATTGCTGCCGTGTGTTCAAGTACTCGACGGTTGCCCGGATCAGCGCCTGCATGATGCTCACCGCTTCCGCGCACAAGGCGGCGAGCCCCAGGTCGAGTGCCGCCTCGATCGCCGCGAGCGCGTCACCCTCGCCGCCCAACCGGCTCGTCTCCGGCACGAGAGCGCCGTCCATGTGGATGTCGGCGGCCCGCTGCCCGTCGACGGTGAGATACTCGGTCAGCGTGAGTCCGGGCGTTTCCCGAGGCACCACGAACAGCGACAGCCCTTGGGGCTCGCCTGCTTCGCCGGCCGAGCGGGCGCACACCAGAAACACGTCCGCGATTCCCGCATGAGCCACCACCGCCTTGTGACCCTCGAGCCGAAATCCCCCGCCCGCGGAGGTCGCGCGCGTCTCGATCCAGCGGGTATCGAACCGCGATTTTGGCTCGAAGTGCGCCAGCGCCGCGATCCGATCGCCCGCCGCCATGGCGCGCAACAGCTCGGCGGCCGGCGCGCTGCCTTCGAATTGGCGAAGCAACGCGGTGGCAATGACGGCGCTGGTAAGAATCGGCTCGAGCAGGAGGCTCGGCCCGCTGGCGTCCATCAAGGCGAGCGTTTCGGTGGGCCCGTAGCCCAGGCCCCCGAGCGATGCGGGGACGTTGAGCGCCGTGACACCGAGGTCCGCCAATCCCCGCCAAACGGCGGGATCCCAGCCCGCCCCGGATCGCTTGATGGCTCGCAGGCGATCGAAGCTGTACTCCTTCGTGGCGAAGCCCTCGACCGCCTCGCGCAGCTGACGCTGTTCATCGCTGAATTCGAATTCCATGACGTATGGCTCCTACAGGCCCATCATCTTGGCGACGATGTTCTTCTGGATCTCGTTGGTGCCGCCGAATATCGAGAGCTTGCGCTGGTTCAAATAGGCGGCGGTCGCGGTGGCGGCAAATCGCGGTCCCACCGTCACCGCGGTCGGATCCTCCTGCCAACCCGCCTCCATGGCCTCGACCCTGAGCGGCAGGGCGTATGGACCGGCGGCGTGCATCATGAGCTCGGAGATCGCCTGCTGAATCTCGCTGCCTTTGATCTTCAGGATGGATGCCTCCGGGCCCGGCGCGCGCGCGGCGTTCTCGGTGGACAACACGCGCAGGTTCGTGATCTCGAGTGCCATCAGATCGATCTCGATTCTGGCGACGCGCGCGGCGAACAACGGATCATCGAGCAGCGATCGGCCGTCGCGCCGCTCGTCCCGCGCGGCCCGCTTCAGACGCGCCAGCTCGCGCTTGGCGCTGCCGACGCCGGCGATGCTGCTGCGCTCGTGTCCCAACAGAAATTTTGCGTAGGTCCAGCCGCGGTTCTCCTCGCCGACGAGATTCGCCACCGGAACGCGCACATTTTCCAGGAAAATATCGTTGACCTCGCGGCTGCCGCCGTCGAGCAGGGCGATGGGGCGCACGCTCACGCCGGGGCTCTTCATGTCGATCAGCAGGAACGAGATGCCGGATTGCTGCTTGGCCTTGAGGTCGGTGCGCACCAGGCAGAACATCCAGTCGGCGAAATGACCCAGCGTATTCCAGGTCTTCTGGCCGTTCACGACGAAGTGCTCGCCCTCGCGCACTGCGCGGGTGCGGAGCGAGGCGAGATCCGAGCCCGCGCCGGGCTCGGAATACCCCTGACACCACCAGCTCTCGCTCGACAGAATGGGCGGCAGGAACCGTCGTTGCTGCTCCGGCGTTCCGAACGCCATCAGCACCGGCGCGACCATTTTCAAGCCGAACGGGATCAGGCGCGGCGCACCCGCCTCCGCCGATTCCTCCTCGAAAATATACTGCTGTACGGCGTTCCAGCTGGTCCCGCCGAACTGTGTCGGCCAGTTCACGCCCCCCCAGCCGCGCTCGTACAGCCGGTGCTGCCAGGCGAGGTAGTCGTCACGGCTCACATCGCGGCCATCGAGCACCTTGTCGCGGATGGTGGCCGGGAGCTGCTCGCGCAAAAACGTCCGCACCTCGTCGCGAAAAGCCCGCTCCTCGGCCGTAAACTCGAGATTCATGGTCGCCCTGCCGCTTCCGCCCTTGACTGCTTTGATCTTACTATAGCGAGCCGCCGAACCGCGTGACGGCGCCAAGTCGAGGCGAGCAGATGACGGTCCGAGAATTGTTCGAGTTGGGCGGGCAGGTGGTGCTGATCACCGGCGGCTCCCGCGGACTGGGACTGCAGATCGCGTCGGCGCTCGGCGAGATGGGCGCCAAGATCGCCATTTGCGCGCGCAAGCCGCAGGAGTTGAAGGAGGCCGCGGTCGCGCTCGAGAGCTTGGGCATCGAGACTTTCACCGCGGTATGCGACCTCGCCAAGCCGGAGGACTTACCGCCGTTGGTGGACGCCGTGCTGGATCGATTTGGCCGCATCGACGTGCTGGTCAACAATGCCGGGGCATCCTGGGGCACCCCCGCCGAGGAGATGCCGCTCGATGCCTGGAACAAGGTCATGCGGCTCAACGCCGGCGCGGTATTTCAGTTGAGTCAACTCGTCGCGAACCGCTGCTTCATCCCGCGCCGCTCGGGCAACATCATCGTCGTCGCCTCGGTGGCGGCGTTGCGCATCGGTCTCGACATGCAGGCGGTGGGTTACTACGCCTCGAAGGCGGCTGCTCTGCAATTGAGCCGTGCGCTCGCCGCCGAATGGGGCCGCCACGGGATCCGCGTGAATGCGCTCTGTCCGGGATTCTTCCCCTCGAAGATGTCGAGCGGCCTGTTGGACACGATCGGCGCCTCGGTGGTCGAGCGCACGCCGCTCGGCCGCCTCGGCGGCGATACGGATTTGATGGGAGCCGCCGTATTTCTCGCATCGGCGGCCTCGCGGCACGTCACCGGCCAATATATTTGCGTGGACGGGGGCGCTTCGATCGCGTGAGTGCCTGGCTCACGGCTTGAAATCCGCGCAGTTGCCTGCGCTCGCCTTGCCCGCAAATCGATCCCTCACCCACGCGAGCTGGTCCGGCGTCGAATGATCCATGGTCGGGTCGTGATCGAGTCCGGGATAGGATCGAAACGTGAGCGCGATGCCGTTGCGGCATGCTTTGCCCACCGTTTCCCGAACTGAGGCGATGGGGACGGTCTGGTCGCCCTCGCCCGCGATCACCAACATCGGGCCGCCGATCGGTGCCACGGCCAACTCGTCGAGCTTGAAAAATTTTTCGGCTGCAGCGGTTTGGTCCCAGCCCTGGTTGAGGATCTTGCCGGGCGGCAGGTCGAGAAAACTCGCATAGGCGTAGTTCCAGCAGCCCTTCGTGGTCGCCTTGCCGTATCGAGCGAGCGCTCCGCCCTGCAGCATGTCGGAGGGCTTGAACGCGGGGGTCAGCACGTGAATCGCGTAGGCCATGTACGTCATGTAGAACGCAGCACCGCTTCCCGGATCACCCATGCCGGTGAGGATGGTCTTCAGATCGCCGGCGCCGGCGACGGACACCGAGCCCAGATAGTCCGGGTCCCGCAAGGTCGCTTGCATCTCGGCGACGCTCCACGCGGCGAGCCCTCCCTGCGAGTGGCCGATCACCACCCAGCGGTGCCCGAGCGACGGCACGGCAGCACGGGCCGCCGGAATCGAATAAATCACGTCGCGCGCCTGCGCGATCTTGTTGACGTATTCGTGCGGCCCCGCGGTGCCGAGGCCGTGATAGTCGGTGGCGACGACGGCGAATCCCGCGCGCACCATCGGCATGAGTCCCTCTTCGCCGTATTCCATGTCTTTTTGCAGCGAGGGCGCGCACATACGGGCGACCCCGCTGGTGCCGTGCGCCCATGCGATCACCGGCCAACCGCCGGCCGGCGCGGGTCCGGCGGGAACGAGCACCACGGCCGAAGTGGCGACGTGGCTGCCCAGCGAGCTCAACGAGTGGTAAAGAATGCGGATCGCCGTCGCTCCCTTCGGAACTGCATATCCGTCGAACGGCTCCATGCGCAACAGCGCGCCGGGGTTCGAGCCGGACAGTGACGGCGTCCCGTAGAACGCCGTGAGCGGCAACGCATCGTCCTGCTCCATTTTGATCGCCTCGGCCAGCGAATGGGGGATGGGTGCGCTGTCCGCCTGCGACCGACCTGCGATGACAACCGCGAGGAGCGTCGCGCTGAAAACGGTTCCCGCGGCTCGGCGGGCGAAGTGGCTGGCGGACATGAGTGATCGGCCTCGTTGCGCAAAAAATGCAGTGTACCGCGATCCGGCAGGGCGCGGTTCTTGCGCAGACGCTGTGCTAGAAGATGCCGAGCGAGATGCCGGCGGCGAGCGTTGCACCCAGTTCCTCGCAGCGGGCGAGATCTTCGGCTGAGATTTTCTTGGGCCCTAAGATCGATTCCGAGCTTTGCGCATGCGTGCAGACGATGAGGGGCGGTGCGACCGCGCGCAGCCTCCAGCCGGTCGCGATGCGCTCGATCTGCGCCGCGGCCTGCGTGCCGTCGCTTCCCGCGCAGATGAGCGTGCCATAGGGCCTGCCGTTGAGCCGCTCGAGCGCCGCGTAATAGCTGCGGTCGAAGAAATCCTTCATCAAACCGGACATCGCGGCGAGATTCTCGGGAGTGGCGAACAGATATCCATCCGCGGTGAGCACGTCCACGGCAGCGGCCGCCTGCGCGTGCATCACCCGCGTGGCGAGCGCCGGCTCCTGGCGCGCCGCTTGCGCCGCGGCATACGCCATCTGCTGCGTGCCGCCGGTCATCGAGTGGTACACGATCAACAGCGTTTTCACGGGTGAGTCATCGGTTAGAATTTCGCGCAAGGTAGCGCCGCGCGGCGCCTTCCGTCACCATTGTGGAGCGTACCGATGAAATATCGCAAACTTGGCTCGAGCGATCTGCTGGTCTCCGAGATCGCCTTCGGCTCCTGGCTGACGTTTTCGAGCGCTGCGCGCAGGGAGAACGCCATCGCCTGTGTACACCGCGCGCTCGAGCGCGGCGTGACGCTGTTCGACACCGCCAATGTGTATGGCCGGGGGGTGGCGGAGCAAGTGCTCGGCGAGGCGCTCGCCGGAATCAAGCGCGACAGCGTGGTATTGGCGACCAAGCTGTTCTTCCCCATGAGCGATACGGATCGAGGGCTGTCGCGCGCGCAGATCGAAAAGCAGATCGACGCCTCATTGGCACGGCTCAAAGTCTCCTACGTCGATCTGTACCAATGCCATCGTTATGACACGCAAACTCCGCTCGAGGAGACCCTCGAGGCACTCACCCGGGCGGTGCGCGCCGGCAAGGCACGATACATCGGCTTCTCCGAATGGCCCATCGATCGTATCGAAGCGGCGCTCGCAATGCCGCACGTGGAGCAGTTCGTGTCGAGTCAGCCCCAATATTCACTGCTGCACCGCGACCCGGAACGCGCGCTGTTGCCGCTGTGCGCGCGCTCGGGGATCTCTCAGATCGTCTGGTCGCCGCTCGCTCAGGGGGTTTTGACGGGCAAGTACGCCCCGGGGGCTCCCGTTCCGACTGACAGCCGGGCGGCCGATGACTCGATGAAGGGTTTCCTGAGTCCCGCTTGGTTCGAACCGCAGGTGCTTCGCGCGATCCAGGCGCTGCGGCCGCTTGCCCAGCAAGCCGGGCTCACCCTCGCGCAATTCTCGCTCGCCTGGGTGCTGCGCCAGCCGAACGTGGCCACGGCCATCATCGGGGCCTCGCGGCCGGACCAGGTTGACGAGAATGTCGCTGCGAGCGGACAGGTGCTGCCGGCGGATCTCCTCGCGCGCGCGGAAAAACTCGTGGGCGATGCACTGGCCTCGGCAAGTAAACCGAATGTAACGTGAACCGACGGCGTCGATAGCGCTCTAATCCGCATCGCGTTGGTTTTACGAGGGTTGTGGCTACCCATGTTCTTGTCGGTAATGTTGATCGGAAAATCCCAGCTTCGATGCTGCGCTGGTGTATTGCTGTGCGCCGCCTTCCTGGCCGAGCCGAGCGGCGCCGCCGGCGCGCCCTTCGACCTCGCAGGCCCGACGCTCGATGTGACGGTGACCCGCGCCGGGACGACCTTGCCGGCCGCCGAGGTTCCGAATCTCGCGGCGGGCGACAAAATCTGGATCCGGGTAAATCTGCCGCCCTCCCAGTCCGCGCATTACCTGCTGGTATCCGCATTTCTGAGCGGCTCCACCAACCCGCCGCCGGAGAGCTGGTTCTTCGATTGCAAGACCTGGACGCCGAAGTGCGCCATGGACGGGCTCACCGTGATGGTGCCGAAAGATGCACAGCAGATGCTGGTCTTTCTCGCGCCCGAGGCAGGTGGAGATTTCAAGACACTGATGGGCGCGGTGCGCGGCCGGCCGGGTGCGTTCGTGCGCACTTCGCAGGATCTCAATCAAGCGGCGCTCGACCGCTCGCGGCTCGAGCGCTACCTGACGGCGGTCCGATCGCTCAACGATGCGGACCCGGAGAGGCTTTCGCAGGTCGCGCCATTGTTGGCACGCAGTCTCGCCATCAAAGTGGACGAGAAATGTCTGGACCGGTTACCGGAGCTGCAAGCTCCCTGCCTGATGGCGGGTCAGGAGTCGCTGATTCTCAACGACGGCCATAGCACCTCGATCGTGGAGGCGCTGACCTCGGGACCCGGAAGCGACCTCGCGATGGAAGCGAGCTTTACACCGCAGTTGAGCTACGGCTATTACAGCCCGTACATCGCATCGGTGCTCGATATTGCCAAGATTCTGGACTCGTTTCACACCGCGCAATATCAGTACATCCCGGCGCTCGCCTCGGCGCACGGCAACGAGCTCGATTTGACGCTCAACACGGCGCCGTCGTTCCACAATCCCAAATCGGTGCTGGTGGTCGCGATGCCGGCCATCGAACAAGCGCAGCTGCCGCCGCTGCACGCGGTCGATCCGAAGGAGATCTACTGCGCGAGGAAGACCGCGCTGGTCTTGCCCGTGGAAGGTGCGCCGCTGGTATTTTCGACTTCCTATGCGCATGACATGAGCTTGAACCTCGCCGGGAGCGATGGAAAATCTTTGAATCTGCCCGTGACCGCGGACGCCTCGCAGGGCGGCTTCGTCGTAGACACCAAGAGCCTGAGCTCGGTCGTGCTCGGCGACAGCGTGCAGGCGACGCTTCGAGGCTATTGGGGCTTCGACGCCTACCAGGGTCCCACCTTCCGACTGAGAAATGCACACGCCGCAGCGTGGCAACTCGCCTCGGGCGACGAGGCGGCGCTGATCGTCGGCCGCCAGGACACCGTGCATCTGCGCGCGAATGACGTGAGTTGCGTGGACAGCATCATGCTCAAGGATCCGGCGGGCAAGGAACTGAAAACCGAATGGAAGCGCTCGAAGCCGGATGAGGTCGAGGTCAAGCTGCCGCTTCAGGAATCGCAGCCCGGAGCCATGACCCTGTTGGTCGCTCAATACGGACTTGCACAGCCGGAATCCCTGAGCGTGCAGTCCTTCGCCGAGGCCGGGCGCTTCGACGGATTCGAGATTCATGCGGGAGATGCACAGGGAACGCTCACCGGGAGCCGCCTCGACGAAGTCGCGAGCCTCACGCTCAAGAACATCGTGTTCATGCCGGGAGATCTGTCGCGGCACCCCGGCGCCGATGAGTTGCCGATGATCGCGAAGGACGAGGGGGAGTTGGCCGACTTGAAGCCCGAGCATGCGGTGCCCGCCAAGGTGACGCTCAAGGACGGTCGGGTCATGCCCGTGACGGCCGCCGTGGATGCGGCGCGCCCCAAAGTCGCCTTGATCGGCAAGAGTGTGCAGGCCTCGGCACTCAGCGGCGACAGCAACATCCTGCTCTCCGATCCGAGCGAGCTGCCTCAGGACGCGACACTGGTGTTTTCCGTTCGATCGCAGATACCGGCGAGCTTCGGACGCGAGGAAACCATCGACGTGGCCACGCTCGACGATGCGTTCGATGCGTCGTTGAGCCTCACCAACGGAGGCCTCGCGCTGGAAAATTCCCACGTGGTGGTGGCGACTTTCACGCCTGCCAAGGCATTCGGTGCCTCCGCTTACGGGCCGCTCAAATACCGCGTGAGCACGAAGGAAGTCGCGGGCGACTGGCAGCCCCTCGCAAATCTCGTGCGCCTGCCCATGCTCAAGAAGCTCGATTGCCCCGCCACCCCCGAATTGGCGTGCAAGCTGACCGGCTCGAGTCTCTACCTGATCGATTCGGTGTCAGCCGACGCGGAGTTCGACAGACCGCTGACCGTACCCGATGGCTTCCTCGGCTCCACGATGCCGGTGCCCCACCCGCGCACGGGCACGTTGTACCTCAAACTGCGCGACAATCCGCAGATCGTCAATCCGGCCGCCCTCTCCGTGCAGGCGCTGCCGCCGGCCCCCGCGGAAACGGACCGCACCGAGGCTCGCCAATCGGCGCTCAGCTCGAACCCGGCCGCGGGCCCGCACCCTAGCGGCGATCAGTGACCCGTACCGCCTTGCCGCCTGAGCGTTGCAGCGAGCCGCTCGGCACCACGCGAATCTCGGCGGAGATTCCCACCATCGACTTGAGCGAGTGGCCGAGCGCGCGCGCTTCGCTTCCATACGCGTCGGCCGGAAGATCCGGCCTCGCCTCGACGATCACCAACAACTCGTCCATCCGGTGCGGCCTGGAGACTTCCATCTCGTAATGCGGCGCAAGGGCCGGCCGCTCCAGAATCAGCTCCTCGACCTGCGAGGGGAAGAGGTTCACACCGCGGATGATCAGCATGTCGTCGGTGCGTCCCGTGATCTTGGCGAAACGGCGCATGGCGGTGACGTTACCCGGCAGAAGGCGCGTCAGGTCGCGGGTACGGTAACGCACCACCGGCATGGCTTCCTTGGTGAGCGAAGTGAACACGAGCTCCCCCGGCTCGCCTGGCCCAACCGGCTCGCCACTCTCGGGATCGACGATCTCCGGCAGGAAGTGGTCCTCCCAGATCGTGGGACCCTCCTTGGTGCGTGCGAACTCCTGCGCAACGCCCGGCCCCATGACTTCGGACAAACCATAGATGTCGCAGGCATCGATGCCGAACGCGGACTCGATCTCCTGTCGAATGCCCTCGCTCCAGGGCTCCGCACCGAAGATGCCGATGGACAGGCCGCTCGAGCGGGGATCGATGCCCTGCCGCCTGAACTCGTCGAGAAGCGCGAGCATGTAGCTCGGCGTGATCATGATGATGTCCGGACGGAAGTCCATGATGAGCTGCACTTGCCGCTCCGTCTGTCCGCCCGACATGGGAATCACCGTGCAGCCCGCCGCCTCGGCGCCGTAGTGAGCACCGAGTCCTCCGGTAAACAACCCGTAGCCGTAAGCCACGTGCACCCGCATGCCGCGTCGGCCGCCGGCGGCACGAATCGAGCGGGCCACGAGGTGGCTCCAGGTCTCGATGTCCTTTCGCGTGTATCCGACCACGGTGGGTTTGCCGGTCGTGCCGGAGGATGCATGCACCCGGGCCACTTGATCCATCGGCACGGCGAAGAATCCGAACGGATAGGCCGCACGTAGATCTGCCTTCGTGGTGAAGGGAAAGCGCGCGAGGTCCTCCAAGGCGCGCAAATCGTCGGGACGAACCCCTTGCGCATCGAAGCTTCGCCGGTAGCACGGATTGTTCGCATAGGCATGCTGCAGGCTCTGCCGCAGACGCACGAGCTGCAGGGCCTCGATCTCGCGCCGCGCGAGGCCGAGTACCGGGTCGGGGGTCTGCGCGTCGGCGCTCGGCGCGTCCATGACCTCGTGTCCGCTCATACGTCGCGGCTCTTGAAATCGGCCGGCCGCTTGCCGCGCGCGGCCGCCAGGCCCTCCCGCACGTCGCGAAGCCTGAAGCCGAGAAACTCGAGCGCGAGCGAGGTATCGAAGCTCGGCCCGGCGAGTCGCAACCAGTTATTGAGCGCGTGCTTGGTCCAAGACACTGCGGTTGCGCTGCCGGCCGCGAGCAGCCGCGCCGTCTCGAGAGCCTTGGGTATCACCTCGGCGTCGGGAACCGCAAGCGCCACCAGACCGATGCGCTCCGCCTCGAGACCCGACAACGGTTTGTTGGTGAGCAAATAATACCGTGCCTTCGCAAGACCGCAGAGAAGCGGCCAGATGATGACGGCATGATCGCCCGCCGCGACGCCCAACCGCGTATGCCCATCGAGAATCTTCGCATCGTTCGCAGCGATGCACACATCCGCGAGCAGCGCGACGGCGAGCCCCGCGCCCACGGCGCTTCCGCGCATCGCCGAGACCACGGGCTTCGAGCAGTTGATCAGGTTGTAGACCAGATCGCTCGCCTCCTTCCACACCCGGATCAGGGTCGCCTCATCGGCGATCATGCGATCGATCATGCCGAAATCGCCGCCGGCGGAGAAATTCGCCCCTTCGCCGCGGACCAGAATCGCCCGCACGGCATCATCGGCATCGGCCGCGCGCCACACCGCTGCAAGATCGCGGTGCATGGCCTCGGTGGCCGCGTTCAGCTTCTTTGCGTTCGCAATGACGATCTCGAGGACATCCGGGTCGGGTGTGAAAAACGCGAGACTGTCGAACTCCTTCGCGTAGCGATCGGTATCAATTCGCATGGTCGGGTACCGAATCCACGCTCACCATCGTCAGCACGTCGTAGGACGCCACCGTCTCCCCCGCGCCATTGGTGATCTCGGTGTCCCAGGCTACCTCGCCCCAGCCTTTGTGGCCACGCAGACTTTTTTGAGCGCAGGTAAGCCGCACCTTGATCCGCTCCCCGGGCTTTACCGGCTTGACGAAACGCAGCTCGTTCAAGCCGTAATTGCCGAGCACCGGACCGTAATCGGGGTCGACGAACAGACCCGCGGCGGCGGAAATCAGAAAATATCCGTGGGCGACGCGGCCTCCGAAGAGCGGATTGCGCGCCGCCTCCGTCTCGCTCATATGAGCGTAAAACGTGTCTCCGGACAGCGCGGCGAAGCGCTCGATGTCCTCGACCGTGACCTCGCGCTCTGCCGAATCGAACGTGTCGCCGAGCCGCAGCTCGTGAAACGGCAGGCGGAACGGATGCCGTCCGGGGTCGAGGCGGCGGCTGCCCCGCACCCAGCGGCCACCGAGCGCGGTGAGGGTATCCGGCGTGCCCTGCACCGCCGTTCGTTGCATGTAATGCAGCACACCGCGGATGCCGCCCATTTCCTCCCCGCCCCCGGCGCGTCCCGGCCCCCCGTGGATCAAGGGCGCGAGCGGCGAACCATGCCCGGTCGACTCCCGCGCGCAACGCGCGCTCGCGACCAGAATGCGTCCGTGATAGGGAGCGAGCCCGAGCACCAAGTGGCTCGCTTCGGTGTCGTCGGCGGAAAAGATCGAGGCTACGAGGCTTCCCCCACCGCGCCTTGCGAGCGCTATCGCATCGGCGGAGTCCCGGTACGGGACGAGCGTCGCGACCGGCCCGAACGCCTCGACCTCGTGCACCGCCCGTGCCGCATGCGGATCCCGGCAACGCAGCACCAGCGGCGCGAGAAACGCGCCGCTGCCGCGATCGCCGCCCCTCACCTCGAAGGTCTCGAGCGAGCCGACCACGATGTCGGCCTCGCGCGTGAGCTCTGCGATGCGTCCCAGCACATCGTCGCGCTGCGCGAGGCTGACCAGCGGCCCCATGCCGACACCCTCGGCGCGCGGATCGCCCACCACGATCTTGGAGAGCGAGGCTCGAAGCGCCGCAACCGCGTCGTCCGTGAAGGCCTCGGGGACCAGCGCCCTGCGAATCGCCGTGCATTTCTGTCCCGCCTTGACGGTGAGCTCGCGCGTGACCTCGCGAATGAACAGATCGAATTCGGCCGTCCCTGGGCCCGCGTCCGGCGCAAGAATGCTCGAGTTGATGGAATCCGTCTCGGCGGTGAACGGCACGGACCTAAGGATCACCGTCGGATGCGCGCGAAGTGCAGCCGCCGTTTCGGCCGAGCCGGTGAACGAGACGAAATCCTGACAGGTGAGATGATCGAACAGATCGCCGACACTGCCGCAGATGAGCTGCAGCGCTCCCTCCGGCAACAGGCTCGACTCCACGATCCGGCGCACGACGCGCTCCGTGAGATAGGCGGTCGCCGTCGCCGGCTTGACGATGACCGGCACACCGGCCAGTATCGCGGGGGCCAGTTTCTCCAGCATGCCCCACACCGGAAAATTGAACGCGTTGATGTGCACCGCCGCGCCCTCGCGCGAGACGTACACGTGCTGTCCGACGAAAGCACCCGACTTGGACAGGGGCTCGACTGCGCCGTCGAGATAAACCTTGCTGTTCGGGAGTTCGCGCGCGCCCTTGCTCGCGAACGCGAACACGGTCCCGATCCCTCCGTCGATGTCGATCCAGGAATCGTCCTTGGTGGCGCCGGTGCAGTAGGACAGCTCGTAGAATTCCGCCTTGAAATCGAGCAGCCGCTTGGCGAGCGCCTTGAGCAGCGCCGCACGCTCGTGAAAGGTCATTAGGCGAAGTGCCGGACCGCCGCGGCTGCGCGCGTACGTCAACACCTCGTCGAAGTCGATGCCGGCGGAGGAGGCCTCGGCGACCAGGTCTCCGGTCGAGGCGTCGCGCAACGCGACGCCCTGACCTCGCGCCAAATGCCAGCGTCCCGAGACGTAACTTTCGAGCCTCATGAGCTGCCCTCCGGAACCGTGCGGTGAAGCTGCCAGGATTGGAACGTGTCGCCCGAGGCGGCGAGTTCGCACAAGAGCGGTGCCGGGGTCCAGTACCTCGGCCCGAAATTGCGCTCGAAGCGCCGCACGCCCTCGAGCACGACGGCGATGCCCCGAGTGTCCGCATAAAACATCGGGCCCCCTCGGAATCGGGGAAATCCATAGCCGTTGCACCAAATGACGTCGATGTCGCCGGGGCTGTCGGCGAACCCCTGTTGCAGGATCAGCGCGCCCTCGTTGATGAGCGCGAACAGACAGCGATCCGCGATCTCCTCGTCCGAGATGGCGCGCCGTTCGATGCCGAGACGGGCGGATTCGGCGGCAATCATGGATTCCACGTCCGGGTCGCGCACCGGCTTGCGCGAGTTCTCCGGGTAGAGATATGCGCCACGGCCGCTTTTCTGGCCGAGGCGTCCCGCCTCGAACAGCATGTCCGCCACCCGGTAATAGCGGGGATCGTCGGGAAGATCCTTGCGTTCGCGGCGCACCCGATAGCCCACGTCAATGCCGGCGAGATCGCCCACGGCGTTCGGACCCATGGCCATGCCGAATTTCTCCAATGCCCTATCGACTTGCGCCGGAGAGGCGCCCTCGAGCAGCATCAGCTGATTCTCGCGGCCATAGGCATAGAGCATCCGATTGCCGACGAAACCGAAGCAATTGCCCACCACCACACCGAGCTTGCCCATGCGACGGGTGAGCGCGCGCGCGGTGGCGATGACATCGGGTGCCGTGTCGGTGCCGCGAACGATCTCGACCAGCCGCATGATGTTGGCAGGGCTGAAAAAATGCATGCCCACCACATCGCCCGCTTTGCCGGAGGCCGTCGCGATGGCATCGATGTCGAGGGTCGAGGTGTTGGAGGCGAGCACCGCTCCGGCGCGGCAGATCTGACCGAGCGAGGCGAACACCTCGCGCTTGACCGCGAGGCTCTCGAACACGGCCTCGATCACCAGGTCCACGCTTCGGAGCGCCTCGATGCTGTCGCCCGCACGGACACGCTCGAGCGCGGCGGCAGCGACAGCGGCATCGAGCCGCCCTTTCTGGACGGAAGAGGACAGGGTACTGCGCAGCCGATCCATGCCGGCCGAAAGAGCCTCCCGCCGGGTGTCCACCAGCACCACGTCCAATCCCGCCATCGCCAGACTGATCGCGATGCCCGAGCCCATGGTTCCGGCCCCGAGCACCCCAACGGCACCCACCGCGCGCCCGCCGGCACGGGAATCCCGCTCGGCGAAGAACAGGTGACGCAGCGCGCGCGAAGCGTCGGAGCGTCGGCATTCCTCGAAGCGCACGCGCGACAGCGCGAGCCCGGCCTCGAATCCCTGCCGGACCGCGGCGAGTAGGCACTCGATGATGGCGTCCACCGACTGGACACCCGGAAATTTGCGGTGCGCGGCCGCTCGCTCGCGCTCGAGGAAGGCCGCGTCCGGCTCCCCGCCGGGGACCTCTCGTTCCCGAAGGCGAGGAAGTCTCTCGCTGCGCGCCCGAACGTCGGCCGCGAAACTCAGCGCGGCGCTGAGCAGCTCCTCGCCCTCGCCCACGGTGCGATCGACGATCCCGAGCTCGCCGCCCCGCTCGCATCCGATCGGATCGCCGCTCAACATGAGCTTGAGCGCCTCCGCCGCACCGATCAGCCGCGGGAGACGTTGCGTACCGCCCGACCCCGGCAGCAGGCCCAGCCGGATTTCCGGCAGACCGAACGAGGTGTTCTTGGCGGCGATGCGATAGTGGCATGCGAGCCCCAGTTCGAGACCGCCGCCGAGCACGGAACCGTGCATCGCGGCCACGACGGGTGTAGCCGACGCTTCGATCCGCAACAGGACGTCATTGAGCAATGGCGTCAGGGGTTCTCGATCGAATTCGCGGATATCCGCGCCCGCGACGAAGTGCCGGCCTTCGCCGGTGATGACGATGGCATCCACCGCGGGGTCCGCATCCGCATCCACCACGGCCCGGAGCAAGGCGCTGCGCACGGGATGCGCCAGCGCATTGACCGGCGCATGATCGATGCGGATGACGGCAATCGATGCGCGGCGCTCGGTGCGGACGAGGTCCATGCCGGTCAGGTCCTCCCCGAAACGCGCTCGACCACCATGGCGATCCCCTGACCGACGCCGATGCACATCGTGCACAGGGCATATCGGCCGCCGCTGCGCTCGAGCTGGTTGACCGCCGTCGTCACCAGGCGCGCACCGCTCGCCCCCAAGGGGTGCCCGAGGGCGATCGCGCCGCCCTGCGCATTGACGTGCGCCGAGTCATCCGCCAGCTCGAGCTCGCGCAGCACGGCGAGCGCCTGTGCGGCGAACGCCTCGTTCAGCTCGATGAGATCCATTTTGTCGAGCCCCAGCCCGAGACGCCCTAAAAGTTTTCGGGTCGCCGCCACGGGACCGATGCCCATGATGCGCGGTGCAACCCCCGCCACGGCCGTGCCGACCACTCGCGCCCGCGGCGTGAGACCGAAGCGCTGCGCGGCCGCAGCGCTCGCCAGCAACAGCGCACAGGCCCCATCGTTGACTCCCGACGCGTTGCCGGCGGTCACGCTGCCGCCGGCACGGAAAGGCGTCGGCAGTTTCTGCAATGCCTCGAAACTCGTATCGCGCGGGTGCTCGTCCATGTTCACGATGGTGGCCTCGCCGCGTTTCGAGGGAATTTCCACACCGACGATCTCGGCTCGAAAGTGTCCCGCCGCCTGCGCCGCGAGAGCGCGTTGCTGGCTGCGCAGCGCGAAGCGATCCTGGTCCTCGCGTGAGATATGGAAATCCTCGGCGACGTTCTCGCCGGTCTCGGGCATGGAATCGATGCCGTATTGCTTCTTCAGAAGCGGATTCGCGAAGCGCCAGCCGATGGTGGTATCGAACATCTGAACATCGCGTGCGAAGGGCGTTGCGCCCTTCGATAGGACGTATGGCGCGCGGCTCATGCTCTCGACGCCGCCGGCCAACACCACCTGCGCTTCTCCGGCCGCGATCATGCGGGAGGCCGAGGCGACGGCATCGAGCCCGGAGCCGCACAGACGGTTGAGAGTCGCGCCCGGCACGTCCGCCGGAAGACCTGCAAGCAGCGCGCTCATGCGGGCGACATTTCGATTGTCCTCGCCGGCTTGATTGGCGCAGCCGAGAATGACATCGTCCACTGCTCCTGGATCGAGTTTGGCGTTTCGCTTCATGAGCTCGCGCAGCACGACCGCCGCCAGATCGTCCGGCCGCATCGACGCCAAAGCGCCGCCATAGCGGCCGATGGGGGTACGGATCGCATCGCAGATAAATGCCTCTTTCATGTCGATCCTTGGTGCGTCGAAGGTGGTGCCGCTGGCCGAAAGCGCGCGCAGCGGCCGCGAAAATGTGCCCGGACCTCGCCCGCCTCGTCACGAATCGTTACATCGTAGATCCCATGCCGCTCGCCGCGCGAGGTCTCGGTCGCAGTGGCGATCAGCCGCTCTCCCGGGCTCGAGGCGGCGAGGAACTCGATGCTCGCGCCGGCGGCCACCATCGCGGTGCCGCGCGAATTGCAGGCGTAGCCGAATGCCGTATCCGCGAGAGTGAACACGATGCCCCCATGACAGGTGCCGTGACCGTTCAGCATGTCGGGACGAACCCGCATCGCAATCTGCACGGTGCCGCTCGACACGCTCAGCAGCTCGATCCCGAGGGAACGCGCCGCGCGGTCGCGAAGGTACTGGGCCTCGACCGCAGCCCAGGCGGCGCTCGTCTCGCTCATGCTCAACGGCCCTTGAAAACCGGCGTCCGCTTGTCGGTGAACGCGGCCACGCCCTCGGCGTAGTCCGCCGAGCGCCCCAGCTCACGCTGCAGATCGCGTTCGATATCGAGCTGTTGATCCAGGGTGCGACCCCAGCCGCCGTAAATGGCGTGCTTGGTGGCGGCGAGCCCCCGGGTGGGTGCTGCGGCGAATTGCTGCGCCAGCGCATCCACGGTCGAGATGAGTTCCGCATCATCGACGCACTGCCAGATCATGCCCCAGGCGGCGGCCTGGTCGGCCGCCAGCTTCTGTCCGAGGAGCGTCAGGCCGAGCGCGCGGGCGTTGCCGACGAGACGGGGTAGACTCCAGGTGCCGCCGGAGTCCGGCACCAGTCCGAGCCGCGCAAATGCCTGCACGAAAGTCGCGGAGCGCGCCGCCACCACCACATCGCAGGCCAGCGCCAGGTTCGCTCCGGCGCCGGCCGCGACGCCATTGACCGCCGCGATGACGGGCATCGGCAGACTGCGCAACGCGAGCACCAGCGGCTTGTAGTACTTCTC
>Ga0187887_10000398_pt1 | contig 43227 bp, 38 predicted proteins | sample June2016WEW_7_10_FD_132977 | JGI IMG/M metagenome (GOLD analysis project Ga0187887, IMG submission 132977) | Peatland microbial communities from SPRUCE experiment site at the Marcell Experimental Forest, Minnesota, USA - June2016WEW_7_10 | ecosystem: Environmental > Terrestrial > Soil >... | reverse complement strand
GGGTCGGAAGTGGACTGACCATCAAGAGACGTTCGAAAGCGGGTAAAGCACCGGCCATCCAGGGCAAGATTTCTTCATGGGCGCATTATTTTTGCCGGGAAAGCAGAAATCCGCCGATTAGGCGAATGGTGCCGAAAATCCTTGATGTTTAGGGAACACGGCGACGCCTACCAAGCAAAAAGCTGACACTCACGTACGGTTGATTCGGGCTGCGAAGCGTCCCTTCGCCGACCAGATGCCCGCGAAGGCGTGACCCGCGCTCGGTATGATGCTGCATGTTTGTGTGATAACTGGGGAGGGACTGGCCGATGACGATCTCCGGAGGATGTCTTTGCCGGGCGGTGCGTTACAGCGTCGCCGCGGACGCAATCGCAACCCGAGTTTGCTGGTGCCGCGACTGTCAGTACTTCGCAGCGGGAAGCGCGACGGTAAACGTCGTGTTTCCGACCGCCGCGGTCACGATGACAGGGCCGCTGCGCGACTATTCAAGCATTGCGGACAGTGGCAACCGCATGCATCGGCAGTTTTGCGAGCGCTGCGGGACGCCCGTATCGAGCACGGCGGAGGCGCGCCCGCATCTGACGATCCTACGGGCGGGAACACTGGATAACCCCGAACTCGCGAGGCCGTCGCTCACGATCTGGACAGACTCAGCGCCGTCGTGGGCATGCGTCAACGAGGCATTGCCGCGCGCGCCGCGTCAACCGCCACCGGCGGTTTGACTTTGCGGGATGACGGCGCACAACCGGCTTGATCGCCCAGAACCGGGCATTCCGCCGCCGCGGTAGAATCTAACGTCTCGATGGAACTCGTTGAGGGGAATCGGGTGTCACTCGTTGTTTTTCTGAGAGGAGTGAACGTCGGGGGCCACAGGACTTTCCGGCCGACCAAGCTGGCCGAAGCACTGGAGCACCTGGGCGCCGTTAATATTGGCGCGGCGGGCACGCTAGTCCTTCGGCAGCCAATGACCCAGGCCCAAGCACGCGCCGAAGTGGCCCGCCAACTTCCGTTTGTCGCCGAGATCGTCGTTTGCCAGGGCCGCGACATTGCGAATCTGATATCGAAGAACCCCTTCGAGGGGCAGTCGGTCCAAGGTGATGTTGTCCGCTTCGTCAGCGTGCTGTCCCGGCGCCCTCGCTTGACGCCCTCAACGCCCATGCAATTCCCGTCCAGTGGTCCATGGCTGATGAAGATCCTCACCAGACGAAGCCGATTCGTCATCGGAATGTACAGACGCCACATGAAGGTCATTGGATTGCTTGGTGCGCTGGATCGGCTCTACGGGGTCTCCTTGACCACTCGCAACTGGAATACCATCGCGGCGATCGCCAGAGTGCTTCGTAACGACCGATCTGACTAAATGAATCCCGGTCGGTGAAGATTTGATCGTTCTCCCGCCGAGATCCCTAAGCGGATAAATGTATATGAGCATTCAATTGCGTTATATGGTGCTCGAGTCAAAAAAAGTACACTGCGCGACCGTGCCTATGCAAAATCATCGCGGAGATGCTTCCCCCGCTTCCCTGGCGCGCCGGGAAGGTTGGGTTTCTCCCGAAACTCGAGGAGAAAGCCGATGCGCAGACTGATTGTGTGGGGTAGTACTTGCCTGCTCGTTATCTCAACCGCCCTTGCCGACTCGCAGCAACCCGAGTTGCGGATAACGCCTGCCTCCGGCCTGATTGACGGACCGTTTCACGTCGTGGTCCGGGATCTCGTGCCGGGTACGCGCGTCAAACTGAGCGCCTCGCGACCGGACGATCGAGGCCGAACCTGGACAGCGGTCGGTGATTATCTCGCCGACGCCGACGGGCGCATCGATGTGGACGTCGCGCCTTCGCTCGGGGGCAGCTACGAGGGCGTCAGCCCGCACGGTCTCTGGTGCTCCGCCTTGCCGGTGGAGCCCGAGCGGTTGAGTGCGTACCTGGACGAGTTGCCGAAGCACCCCGAGCTTGGAACGGCACCGCATCTCGATGTGAGCGCACTCTACACGGTTGAGCTCAGAGCCAGCGTGGACGGCAAAGCGATCGCCCACGCTACGGCCACGCGCACCTACGCCGCGGGTATCAAGCCGGAGGAAGTGACGGTGCCTGGCGTGCGCGGCCGATTCTTTCCGGCAGCTGCTGGGGTGCCGCCGGGCGTACCCGTTCTGGTGCTCGCGGGCTCCGGCGGGGGACTGATGGATGCTCAGGCGGCTCTGCTCGCAAGCCATGGCCACCCGGCCCTCGCGCAGGGGATTTTCGACTACAAGGATTTGCCGCCCACGTTGCGCAACATTCCGATCGAGAGTTTTCGGGCGGGGGCACGCTGGCTCGAGCAGCGCACCGGTGCTCGTCGCGTGGCGGTGATGGGCACGTCTCGAGGTTCGGAAGCGGCGGGCCTGGCGGCCAGCTACTTTCCGGAGGATTTCGCCGCCGCGGTTGTCTATGTGCCTTCCCATTTGAGCAACGGTGCGATCGATGAGAGCGTCCACAACGAAGGTTCCGCTTGGACCTATGAGGGCAAGCCGCTGCCGTGGGATCAAGGCGAGACCGACTCGAATAATGCCGACGCATCGGTGCACGCCTCGACACCGCCGGGATTCCTCGCGACGCCCTATTATCTGAAAACCTGGAGTGACCCGCACATTGCGGCGACAATCGGCATCCCCTACGAGCGGATGCGGGGTCCTGTGCTGGCTATCGGCGCAGGCGCCGATGAAATGTGGCCATCGTTTATCGGAGCGGAGCAGATTGGCCGGCGGCTTGCGGCCCACGGGAAGGCCGATCAAGCCGAAGTCCACATCTATTCGGGCGCGGGCCATATGGTGTCGCGCGTGGGAACCGGCGGCCCCCTATCGCCCTTCGTATATCATCCGGTCGCCAAGGACTTCGAGGCGACCGGCGGTCTCCCGGTTGCGAATTGTGAGGGATCCTACGATGCCTGGGGCAAGGTCATCGAGTTCCTCGCCAGGGTCAAATAGCGACCACTGTACGAATCGGCCGATAGTTCTCGATAACCGCGCAGGCAGGCAAGAGCCCCCTGTTGACACGCGCTCGCGCATCTCCGATACTTCACCATATAGAAAAGTATTGGCCCGGAGAGACGATCTATGTGGGCGAAAGCTTGGGTGGTTGGGCTGGCTTTCCTCGCTTGTGCGAGCGGCGCCATCGGCGCACAAGAAGCAGGGGCTGCTTACTCTGCGATGGCTCCTCTCACACGATATCTATCATCGAACGAGGCTGACGAGATCGCATTGGCGAAGAGTGCAGCGCCGCCGTCGATTTCCGCCGACGCCGATGTGTTGACGCTCACCAGCCACGGTTATAGGACAGCGATCAAGGGAACCAACGGTTTCGTCTGCTTGGTCGAACGTTCTTGGGCCGCAGGCTTTGCCGACGCCGAGTTTTGGAATCCCAAGCTTCGCGCGCCGATATGTCACAACCCCGCCGCGGCACGTACCGTGCTTCCTGGCTATATTGAACGGACTGCGTGGGTTCTCGCAGGTGTGTCGACTTCAGAAATGATAGCCCGCACGCGGGCCGAGCTCGTCGCCAATACTTTCGTGCTGCCCGAAGCCGGCGCCATGTCTTACATGATGTCGAAGCAAGCCCACCTGCATGATGCCGACGGCCACTGGCACCCGCATGTGATGCTCTATCTTGCAAATACCGAAGCCGCCGCCTGGGGTGCAAATCTCGAGGGCTCGCCGATATTGGCCGACAGCTCGCCGATATTTTCCCAAGCGGGCAACCCGGAGCCGGCCACCACGTTCTTCATTCCGGTGACCAAATGGTCCGACGGGACGGCTGAAGGCATGGAAGCGCACCCAAGGGCGCCGTAGGCGCCGAAGGCTCAATCATCGAGTCCCAGCCCTTTCAGAATCCTGGGCGCATGTTTCTCCACGCGCGCGCTGCGAGTCGCCGATTGCTTCGCCCCGGCGAAATGCAGCAAATAGCTTTTTTGCCTTCCGGGGGTGAGCGCATGAAAGGCATCGGCCAGTGTAGGGTCATCATCCAAACGTCGTTGAAACTCCTCGGGTACATCGAATTGCGCCGCGCTTCTCATCTGCACCTTGGCGCCGGATTTCTCAACTGCAATGGCCTCCCTGATATAGGCCTTGACCGTCGCTTTCCGCTCGTCGATATCCGCTACAGAAGCAAACCGGATTTGCCGCGCGGCCTGCACATTCTGGGTTTGCCGAATCAGGATGCCCTTGGCGTCCTTGAGCAAAGCGCCTTTCATGAAGAGCAAGGCGCAATAATTCTTGAAGCCATGGATCAAAACCACGTTGCCACCATGTAGATCGTAGCAAGCTTGGCCCCATTTCAATTCCTCATTGAGACCGGATGCAAGGCAGAGTTGGCGGAGCGCCGCATATTCGGCGCTCCAGCGCGCTTCCTCGCCGTGAACCTTACTGACGAGAGGGTTCATTCTTGCTTTGATTCGATCCGAATGGTGTCTGGGCATGGATTCCATTTGTTCGCATCGTGAATGCCGGCCAATCAACGGAATGCAATCGCAGCGATGGGTATGATGCCATGTTGCGCCCGATCCGGGCGCCCCAATGGGTGCAGCGGCGTAAAGGTAGGAAACCTCCTACGTACTTCTCCGTATCAAGAAAGCTTCCTCGAGTTCCGATAACTCGCACGGAGCGGACACGTCACGGATGGGTGGCCGCAGAGGAACCCAGGTCCGCCCTTGGGGCGCAAATTCCGCGCGAATTGGCACGAGGGATTCACTTCGCTCGTCGCATGACGTTTATCGGCACTGCCGGCCCCTTGCCTTGGGTCTCACCGCTCCGGCCAGCGCCCATCGAATGACACACCATGGGCCGACACCGAGTCTGGTTGTCGGCGCCAGCCATGCCAATCGCGCAACGCACCTGTGGCGCTAAAATTGCAGGTTGACTGTGAGGCCTAGACAGTCAAGATGGTACCTACCGGATGGTTACGCCTATCACGTCGGCGGCGGCCGGAGGTCGCGAGCATTTTAAGGTTGCTATCACAGTAGGGAACTCATCATGGAAACATCAGAACTCATCCAAGCGGCGGCCAGCATCGCGAGCGTAATGGCGGCCAGTCGGTACGGCAAGTTCGGCGGAATGGAAGAATCCAGGATCGTCGATATCGCGGTAATTGCGGTGAGGATCGCGAGGGCCATCGAAGTCGAAGCCACCAAGCAGGTGTAGGTGAGCGGGGCTTGCCAAGAATACTGGTACTTGCCGCAATCGAACCGAGAGGCGTGGCGAAGGCCCCTAGGCGTCCACAGTGTCAGATTTGCTCTATATTGCGCAGCCGCGCCCGATAAGCCGAAAGCGCATTGGCCTCACGTCGCAAGATCGCGTCCAGCTCGGCGGTCTCTATGGCGTTGTAGCAATGCTGCACGTTATCGGCTGGGGATTGTATCTGCATTTCGCAACTCATTACCCCGCGCTGATCGGCTTTGGCTTCGTGGCCTACATGTTGGGATTGCGCCATGCCTTCGATGCCGATCACATCGCAGCAATTGATGACACCGTGCGCATCATGCTGCAGAAAGGAAAGCGACCCTTCGGCGTCGGATTCTTCTTCTCGCTCGGCCATTCCACTATCGTCTTGGCTCTGGCGATCGCCATTGCCTTTGCAGCCACTTCCGTAACCCATGATCTGCCCCAATTCCAGAAGGCGGGAGGAGTCATCGGCGCCTGCGTCTCCGGCGTGTTTCTGTGGATCATCGGGATACTCAACCTGCTCGTGTTGCTCGACATTCTCAAGATTTGTCAACAAGCCAAGACCGGCAATCACAGCCATCAACATCTGGACGAGTTATTGGCGCAACGTGGCCTTCTCAACCGGCTTTTCCGGGGACACCTGCAAAAACTGATGAATCACAGCTGGCAGATGTATCCGCTGGGTCTCCTATTTGGCCTGGGATTTGACACCGCCTCGGAGGTGGGGCTGCTGGCCATGACCGCCGGCGCATCCGCCGGCAATCTATCTATTCCCGCGGTGCTGTCGCTGCCAATTCTATTTGCAGCGGGAATGACGCTCATGGACACCACCGATGGCGTATTGATGACGAAGGCATATAACTGGTCATTGCTCAATCCCATCCGAAAGATCTTCTACAACGTCACGGCCACGGGTCTTTCGGTCAGCGTTGCGCTTGTTATCGGGTCCATTGAGTTACTGCAGGTGCTCATCAACATTCTAAGTCTTCACGGTGGCCTTTTTGACGCCATCGCTCTGCTCGACTTTGGAAAGCTCGGGTACGTCGTAGTCGGCTTGTTCATGCTGGCCTGGGGATTATCCGTCGCGGCGTGGAAGTTCGGTCGCATGGAGGAGCGATATGGAAACGTAGCCATCTCGCACTGCCACACCCACACCCACGACGGCGGTATCGAGCATTCCCACGAACATCTGCATTGACTGTTCGATTTCGGCGGGTGCCCGTAAATCGATTTTCCCGATAGCCGTCACTCGCGACCGGCGGCTTCGGGTCCGAAAGGCGACTCCCGCCCAACAGCGGCCGCTCGCAGCCTTATATTGACCTCCTGAGAGTCGCCGTTCGTTTTGAGTGCCGGAGCACGACAGGCGAATCTTCGCCTGCTATGTTATTCCCTTGGAGTTGCATGATTAAAACGAGTTAGACCTACTTTGAAGCACTTCGCAATGGTGGCGGCGGTCGGAATAATCGCGTGGTCGCATGTCCAAGCGGAGGATCTTGCGTGGCCGAAGCGTGATGGCATTGTTGGCGCCACGCAATTGGGCAAGTGCCTCAACGGCGCGTTGGATGCGGCGGATAAGCGTCCTAACGAGATTTACGGTTTGATCGTGAAATGTTTGATGCCGGTGCCGTGAACCCGATGAGCGCGTTCTTCTACGACAAGAAAAAGGATTTGGTAGCTGCTGAGCGCGCCTGGGTAAGGTTTCGAGATGCCCAGTGCGCCGCAGAAGCGGGGATGCTGAGTCAGGCGTCCGCGTCTGGAACGGTGGTAGCGACAGGTGACTGCCTAATAAATATGACCCGCGAGCGCATCGCCTACCTAGAGCAGGCAGCGGCGTCCATCAAGTTGGATTCAACGCTCTGCGAGAAGGCCGCGAGCGCCTGCCGGATCGAGTGAGGTTGAATAGCCGAGCGAGTGAGAACCGAGGTCCGTCTTGCGTCGGAGCGGGCCGCGAGACATATATCACTGAAGGCGTCATGAATTTCGAGGTTATTGATGGCTTGAGATATCCTTGTCGAGCAAATGCTCGAAATGCGCGAAGCGATTGCCGAATCGTCGAATAAAGGGACTCCGTTGCAAGTGAGGTAAGCGATGATGGAACGTCGTGTGTATCGTGCTGGATTGACCGCCGTAGCAGCGCGGATGGTTGTCGGCATCGCCTTGGCCGGAAGTGGATGCGCTTTGGTGACGAGCAGCGCGGCTGCCACGCCGGATGCCTCGAGCGTGCGATTGGTCCATCGCTTCTTGGAGGTTGTCATCGCGCCGAATGGGGCTTATGTGGCATCCGTAGAAGGCGATTCGCCGCCCGGCGGCAGTCCTCCCGAGATTCGCGAACTGGTCGTGCGGCGCGTCGCGGATGGCGCGGAAACACATGTCGCGCTGCCTTGCGGTCGCGTCCCGCAGTGCTGGCCGAGCGCGCCGGCGTGGAGTCCCGACAGCCGGCATTTGAGCTTTGCGCTACGCACTCCAGGCAGTCATTCGTACGCTGTTTACGATGTCACGCCGGTCGGCACCGATCTGACGCGGCTGCTCACCTTCGGTGGCACGATCACCGATTTGAAGTACGGCAAAGAGGGCACGCTTGCGCTGCTCGCGGTCGAGAATGCCCGCAAGGAGGTGGGCGCCACGGAAGCGGGCGCAGCGATCGCCGGCGACCTCGACGCGGCGCCCTCGGAGCAGCGGATCGCGACGCTCATTGACGGGACTCTGCGGTGGGCGTCACCGCCGAACCTTTTCGTCTACCAATATGACTGGCGCCCGGCCGGTGCCGGTTTTGTAGGCACGGCCGCGCCCGGCGACGGCGATAATAACTGGTGGATCGCCAAGCTGTACGCCTTCCCACCCAGTGGTGAGGCGCGGGTGTTGTACCAGCCCGTGGACCTTCGGCAGCAGCTCGCCGATCCGACTGTATCGCCGGACGGGAAGACCGTCGCCTTTATTGCCGGGATCATGAGCGATTTCGGGTCAACCGGCGGGGACGTGTATACCGCGGACCTCGATAGCGGCGCGGCCACCAACGTGACACCTTCCGTTCGAGCCTCGGGCACGTCCCTGGCCTGGAGCTGCCAGGGAAAGCTGCGCGCGGCGCTGCTCGCGGGCGACCAGCAGCAAATAGTCGATTTGGGTGCCGGGCGTTCGCCGTCGACACCCCACGTTCTGTGGACCGGTTCGGAAACTCTGCACGGCAAGTACGCCGGTGCGTCTTGGGCGTGTCCGTCCGATACGTTGGCGGTCGCGTATGAAACCTATACCCAGCCGCCGGAAATACGCGTGGGCCGCCTCGGTAAATGGCGCGATCTCACCCACGTGAACGCCGGAATGACCGCCCCGTTCGAGGCGCGCAGTCTCGTTTGGCGCAATGACGACTTCAACGTGCAGGGCTGGTTGCTGCTGCCACTCCACGCGAGTGGCAAGATCCCGATGGTAACCGTTGTGCACGGTGGGCCCGCCGCGGCCTCGCGTCCGTCATTCTCCGGACCGGGTCTGCGAACGGCTCTGATTCAAAGAGGATGGGCGGTTTTTTATCCGAATCCCCGCGGCAGCTTCGGGCAGGGCGAGCGCTTCACCGCAGCCAACATCCGTGATTTTGGCTATGGCGACCTGCGTGATGACCTCACCGGCATCGACGCGGCCGAGGCCGCCGCTCCGATCGATGAGAGGCGCCTCGGCATAACGGGTGGCAGTTACGGCGGCTACATGACCATGTGGGCGGTCACGCAGACGAACCGCTTCAAGGCCGCAGTCGCCGCCGCGGGCGTCAGCGACATGCTGTCGTATTACGGCGAGAATGGCATCGACGCCTGGATGCTGCCGTACTTCGGTGCATCCGTGTACGACGATCCCGCGGTGTATGCGCGCTCCTCGCCAATCACCTATATCAAGAACGTCCGCACGCCGACCTTTGAGTACGTCGGTGAGCGCGACATCGAATGTCCCGCGCCCCAGACCCAGGAGTTCTGGCATGCACTCAAGACCCTGGGGGTGCCGACGGCCATCATGATCTACCCGGGCGAGGGCCATGGGCTGCGCGATCCGAAGAACGCGCAGGATGCGCTTGAGCGCACCCTCGCCTGGTTCGACAAGTACTTGAAATAGCGGTGCCGGGCCGCTTATTTTTCGATCATCGCGTGGACTTTCGCCCCGAGAGTGTCCATTGCGAAAGGCTTGGTCAGCGTATCCATCCCTGCATCGAGAAAGTCACCGCGGATGAGCGCATGCTCTGCATAACCCGAGACGAAAAGCACCTTCAAATCGGGCCGTAACGTCCGTGCGATCTCCGCGAGCTTTCTGCCGTTCACGTGCGGCAATATGACATCGGAGATCAAGAGGTCGATGGCAGGAGCGCCGAAAAGCTCGGTGACCGGGCAAACATCTCCTGCATGCGATGAAGCTGTTCAGCGCCGCTAAGATGGTCCTCGGGTCGACGGTTCGTTGTCACTTTCCCTTCCGCATTCGCCGGCGCGTTGCCTGGATGCCGGCCGAGAATTGGCTGGCCGGATGGAGCAGGTTCTAAGGAATCCAACCGGCTGCGGCCGGCATCACCAATATGCCTTATTTAGCAGTGTTTTTGGAGTCTGAGGCTTACCATGGCGAATGAGGATGGCCGCGGCGGATTCTTGCCCATCACCCGGCGTCAACGAGGGCGTTGATGTCCGGCCGTACGACCAGCAGATCGCAGGGCAACGACTCCAACACGGCGGATGCCGTGCTGCCGGCAATCATGCGGTGCCATAGGCCGTGCGAGGAAGCGCCGATGGCGGCCACATCGATCCCATATTGTTCGACGGAATGCGCCAACCGCTCGGTGGGAGACCCTATTTCGACGTGAACATCGTCGCATGCGGCACCGCTCGCGCGGGCAAGGGAGCGGATCTGAGCCTGTTTGAACGATGTTTCGCATTCCAAGTTCTGCGCGATATCGGCCGTCGCCGGCAATGCGCCGGTCGCTACGGCTGCCGCGAGTGCCCGCGGGATGTAGGTGTGGATGACGTGCAATTCAGCGGTGAGACCCACGGCGAGCGAGGTGGCGCATCTGAGAATCTTGCGGTTCAACGCCGCGCCGCCTGCCTTGTCGGAATGTGGGTCGATGGCGGCCATGATTTTCGGGGGCCTGGCCCATGCGCCTTCCTTGGTGAGCAAGAGCGGAACGGTCGATCCATGCGCGAGATACCAATCGGTGTTCTTCAGCAGCGTCCGCCGGGCCCAGGAATGATGGTGGGTCTCCTTCACGAGCAACGAGGCATTCGAGCAATGGAGATATTCAAGGATCGACAGGTGCAGGGCCTCGCCGCGAACTACGCGCAGGGTCACCTCGATTCCTTGAGCGCGCAGAGGAGCGGCCAGCTTTTCGAGCAGGGCGTCCGCGAGAACGACGGGTACCGGCTCCTCCCACGGAATGAGGGAGAGGGCGGCACATCTCGAGCGAGGCGCAAGATCACAAATCAGCAATTCGACGGACGCATGCATGCCTCGAGCCAAGATCATCGCTTTGTCGACCGGCGATTGCCGATCGCCTCCCTTTGGATTCACGACGACCAGAATGTGGTTGACTGGGCTCATTTCAGATCCCCGAGATGCTGGGCCGCTTCAATACATCATGAAGACGGGAAGGTCCGCGTACTCGAGCAGCGACTGCGTGACGCCACCGAAGATCTCTTCCCGAAGATGTCGGTGGCTGTAAGCGCCCACCACCAGGAGGTCGGCATGCAAACCGGCTGCGGCGCGGGCCAGCTCCTTGGCGATCGTGCGCGAGGTGCCTGCCATACTCTGGGTTTCGGCGTGGATCCCGTGCCACTGGAGACGTTGCGCGAGGTGTTCGAGGGCTTCGGACAGGTCGACGCCGTCCTCGATGATATTGAGCAAAATCACCTTCTCGGCCTTTTGCAAGAACGGATACGCCGCAGCCAGCGCGCGCGCGCAGTGGGCCGTCTCCTTCCACCCGACCACGACGGTACCCGGCAAGGTCTTCGGCGAGTAATCGGGCGCGATCAAGATCGGCCGGCCACACCCCACCAAGAGATCCTCGATCAGGTGCGGCGGCAGATAATCGGTATGGGAGGGACGACCTAGAACCACGAGGTCGCTATGCAGCGCGTGAAACCTCAGCCGGTCCTGGGCGTAGTTCTTTTCTTCCAGGAAGCTGGCCGACACGGTGAGCGCACGCTCAGGGGTGTCACGAAGGTCCAACGCGTGCCGGGCGCGGAAGGCATGGAAGTGCCTGACTGCCTCCTCGGACAAGCGCGCCGTATCGTCGCGGACGACCTGCAGCGCCGCGGGCAGCGCTTCGCCGATGCAGAAATCGACGTGGGGAGCGCGCACGGCGGCCTGGCCCGTGGAGAGAGCAACGTGGTAGAAATCCAGGTGCGCCGTCAAGGCGCGTGCGGCGGCCAATGCCGTGGCGAACACCGCATCATCTGTGGAACTGCCGCTTGCCGGTACCAAAACGGTCTTGATCACGTGTGTCTCCTGATCAGGCGGAGCGTGCTCGCTTCGGTTTCACGATCAAGACATCGCACGGCAACGCATCGAGCACTTGTTCGGCGGTGCTGCCGATGAGAAGCCGGTCGAAGGCGGATCGGGCGACCGCGCCCATGACGACCAATTGGGCTTTGATTGATCGCGCGACTGCCGGAAGGACATACATGGCAATGCCCAACTTCAAATGCGCGTGCCGCGGGGGAATCCGATAGAGGGTGTTGAGTGCCTTGAAGCGGCGCCGGATCGCTGCCGTTTGACTGGCCTCATCGGGCACTGCGATGGCTACTGCGGCGGGTGAAAATGCCGCCCCTGCCGTGAACCCCATGATCGGCAGATAAGCGTGCACGCTATGCAGGGGCGCGCTCTGTACCTTGGCCATGCTGCGCGCGGCATCGACGATCCGCCGGTCGAGCGATGCGGGTTTATCGTTTTGATGCCAAGGATCGATGGCGGCCAATACCGGCCGTCGACTCGCGCGTCGGCTACCCTTGACGATGAGCAGAGGCGCGGGACAATGACGGATCAGATCATAGTCACTATGCAGCAGAAACCATCTTGTGTAGAGCGGATGCTTGTGGGCCTCGATGGCGACCAAATCGCAGGGTTCTTCCTTGAGCCGGCGGGTGATGCTTTCGGTCAACGAATTGCTGATGACCACCGTGCACAGCACATCGATACCCTGCCGCCTCCACGGGGCGGCAAGCTTGTCGAGTTCCTTCCGTCGAGCCTCGGCGATGGCGTGATTGATCTGCGTGAGTGTGACGTTGCGAAGTCCTAGAACCCTCGAGTCGGGTCGAATGACACTGAAGAGCTCGATTTTGGCGTAGTTCTTGAGGGCGAGCTCAGCCGCTCGGCGCGTGACTCGTTTGGCGGTTCCGTCCGCGACGGCCACGAGGATGCGGCGAATGGAAAGCGGCATGTGATTTTTCCCCTAAATGCTCGCGGAACGGCGGATATCATTCTGAGCGCTCCAAAGAGGGCGCACCATCGGGAGCTTTACGTAGTCGATTGCGGTGCCGCCGCATCGCCTGCGAGGTATCCGCAGTGACGCGTAGGCGATAACGGTACGCGCGTATTGCCGGATCGTCGACGGATCCTTACGGTAAGTGGGCATCCTGCGGAGAACGGAGCGAGTATGTACGAAAAAATCTTAGTACCTATCGACGGAAGCGAAACGTCGGCGGCCGGACTCAGCGAGGCGATCAAGATCGCCAAGAGTCTGCAAAGTGAAATTCGGCTGGTTCATATCTTGCACGATCTGATCTACGACTATGGCTACAACAGTCGGCTCTACGCAGCTGATGCGCTCGAAGTGCTGCGCAAGACGGGTCGCGAAATTCTCGATGCGGCGGAGGCGACGGCGCGGCGCGAGGGCATCAAGAGCACGTCGGTATTGCTCGAGTCGGTCGGCGGGCCGGCGGCGGAGCTGATTATCGCGGAGGCGAAGGCATGGTCGGCGAATCTTCTGGTCCTCGGCACCCATGGGCGCCGCGGCCTTGCTCGGATCGTCATGGGTAGCGACGCCGAGGAAGTCGTACGCTCGTGCTCCGTCCCCGTGCTCTTGGTGCGCGGCGCAAGGCCGCCGGGCGCGATCGCGCAGCGCACCGTGGCGGCCGTGGGCTAAGGGCTGGCCGGCCTGGGCGGTTGGTTCGTCTTCGATACCCTTCGCGCGCACGAAGATTGGTGCCGCTGGCGCGCGCCCTTCTGGCATGGCGAGACCTTAGAGCGGCGCATCCGGCTCGAGTGCGCGAATCGCATCGGCAAATAGCGTCGCGGCGTTGAGCACGGTGAGCGAGCCGTCCGTATGGCGCGCGAAACTGGCGTCGAGCGCCACCGAGTCGGTGACCACCACCGAGTCCGGCCTATCGGCCTCGAACAAGTGCTGCGCCTCGGCGGAAAAGGACGCATGGGTGGCCGCAATGTCGACGCGCGCCGCGCCCGCGCGGCGGCACACATCGATCGCTCGCAGCACCGTCCTGCCGGAGCTGATCAAGTCATCGACGACGATCACGCGCCGTCCCGCAACGTCGCCGGCGAACAGGCTCCCGCTGAGGCCGCCGGCGCTTCGCACCTTGTCCATGAGCGCAAAGCCGACCGCGCGGCCGAGGGCGGCTTCGAGAAGCTCTCGAACCCGATGCGCGCGTTTGACGCCGCCGATGTCGGGCGACACGACCACATACCCGGCTTCCGCGGAACTTGCGGCAAAGTGCTTCGCGAACAGGGCGGCTGCCTCGATATGCACGGTGGGGCAGCGAAAGGCATTCTCGAAAGCGGCAAGATTATGCACGTCGAGCGCCACCACTCGGTCGACCCCGACCGCATCGAACAGCTGCGCGACGTAGCGTGCCGAGAGCGGGTCGCCCGGCGCGGCGCGGCGGTCTTGGCGCGCATAGGCCAGATAGGGCACGCAGGCGGTGACGCTGCTCGCGCCGCCATCTTTCAGCGCATTGATGAAAAACAGCAGCTGACAGAGCCGGTCATTGGCGGATCCCACCGCGTCCCCGAAAAGGGATTGGACCACATAGACGGACCGTCCGCGCGTGCGCCCGAGCGCACGAAGTTTGTACTCACGCCCGGTAAATTCCGCCTCCTCATGAGGCGAGAGCGCGACCCCCAGAGCCGCGGCGATTCGGGCACCCACCGTTGCCGATGCGGCCGGCGCGAATACCGCGATGGAGTTGTCCGGTAAGGCCATTATCGAGCCAGCTTAGCCGCCTCAACCGTGCCGTACATAGGTAATTCTACGCAGCACACCCGCCGGTGCGAGCTGCACCGGGGTCATGGATTCCCGGATGGAAAGCGCTCGAGGCAGGCGGGACAGAGAGCGTGTCGGACATTCGGGCCAACCTGACGAACCCATTCGGGTATCCAATGCCAACTCGACGCATCGGCCAAGGGTCGCACGCGCCGACAGCTGACGCATTGGGTCATCAACTCCGCCTCATCGGTGTACGCCTTCTCGAGCGGCGGCATGGCCACACGATCCATCTTCACGTGCGGGATCTCGAAGCGCAGCGTGTTGACGATTATGAATCCGCGGCGCGTGGCTCCTTCCAAGGGATAGACTTTCATTAGAAATCGCCGGTGCAGATCGGCGCTGGAGCATTCGTATTCGTGCTGCCGTGGGGCGGAACCTTCGGTGAGAGATGCGGGGGAAAAAAATGACGCGTACCAGCTTCGAAGGCATTCGGGAACCGCGTCGATCGTCGATCGCCCGATCGACCACCCGCCCGGAATCGATTGATCGGCGCCGTTGCGGCGCGCGAACGCGAACCATGCCGGATTCACATAGGCCAAAGTAAGATCGGACCAGACGCCGTACACCGTATGAGGATGATCCTCGAGAAGATGAAGGTGACTGGAGGTTAGCAGTTCGGCAAATGCGCCATCGCATCGAGTCTCGAGCGGCCGCTCGACGGAGATTTCGCGTGCGTAGACGGCGAATTCTTCGCCGACGGCGCCTTGGCCCAGCAATTCGGTCATATCGCGAAGCAACAAGGCGATATCGACCGGTTTCGGCAATATCCGCTCAGCCACGCGCCGCGCCTTCTTGACGTGTTGATCGGCAATGTCGCCGGTAAGCATGATGGTCGGCGGCTTGTAGCCGAGCGCCAGGGTGATTTCCGAGACGATCTCGTCGCCCGTAAATCCCATCGGAAGGTTGAAGTCGCACAGGATGAGGTCAGGGCGCACGCCCCGCTCGTTGATCTGCTGAAGCGCTTCGTCGCGAGTGGCGGCCGCAACCATCTTGTAGCCCTCGAGAGTCAACAGCATGGCCATGGATCGCGCAATGCCGGGATCGTCTTCGATATGGAGCACGGTGACGCCGGCGGCTCGAGGCACCGCGCGGCTGATCGCGAGCGGCGTCGCCTCGAGCGGCTTATCGGTGGCGATCCCGCGAGGCATCTGCACCGAAAAAGTGGACCCCGCACCGCTTTTCGATTGGATGGTGACGGTATGCTCGAGAAGACGAGAGATGATCTGCACGATGGACAAACCGAGCCCGACGCCCTGACCTTGATCCCGCGTGGGATTATCGACCTGATAAAAGGCATCGAACAGCCGCTGCAGATGTTCCTCGGCGATCCCGGGTCCCGTATCGGCGACATCGATGAACAGTTGTGTATCCACGACGCGCACGCGCAGCTCAACGCGTCCGCGTTGAGTGTATTTGATCGCGTTCCCAAGCAGGTTGCGCAGGATGACGGGCAAGAGCATGGGGTCGCTACGCACGAACTCTGCAGATCCGTCGATCCTCAAATCGATCGACTTGCTGCTCGCCGCGTAGCCGAATTCCGAGCGCAAGCGCGGAAGGATTTCTTCCAACGAAAAATCGCGAACCACGGGGCGGATCGCACCCTGTTCCAGGCGGTTGATGTCGACCAGCGCGGAGAGCATCTGGTCCATGTTGCGCACCGCTTCTCCGAGCAATTCGAGCTGCGGGGTGCAATCCGAATTTTGGAGCACACGCGATAGCATCGCTTGCACGCTCCAGATCGTCTGCAGGGGCTGGCGCAGGTCATGACTCGCAGCCGCCAGAAAACGGGATTTCACTTCGTTCGCCTGGAGTGCGGCATCCCGTGCCCGTTGGAGCGCTTCCTCCAACACGCGCCGATCGGAGATGTCGAAAGTGATGCCGCGAGTCATCAGGACTCGCCCCGAGGAATCCTTGACGGCAATTTTCGACACCGCCACGTGGCGGCGCTGGCCGCCGCGGCCGATGAGATCAAATTCCAGGCCCGAGGCATGACCGGCTCGGAGAAATTCCGGGAACATGCTTTGAAATCGAATCCTGCCTTCTTCGGTGTAGAAGTCGGCCGGACTCAGCTTGCCGATGACGTCGTCGCGGTTGCATCCGATCCAGGCGAGTTCAGTGTCATTGATCTTCAGGTAAACGCCGTGCTGGTCGAGGGAGTGATAGCCGCAGGGCGCGGAGTTGTACAGGTCCGCGCTCTCGTGCGCCTCGGTGCCCAATCGGTCCTGGAGTTGCTTGTGGGCGGTGGCATCGCGAATGGCGGCGACCACGAGCGGGTGGCCGAAATCGTCCACCGGGCTCAAGCTGATCTCGAGCGGAAATTCGCTGCCGTCGCGCCGCCGCCCCAGAAGATCCGATCCCGCCCCCATCGCTCGAATGCGCCTGTGGGCTGCGTAACGACCGAGGTGGTCGAGGTCTCGAGCGCGAAAGCGCTCGGGCAGGAGCTCTTCGACGCTGCGGCCGATGAGATCATCCGGCCTATAACCGAACAGCTCGAGCACGCGCGCATTCGAGTGCCGGATCGTGCCGAGCATGTCGACGATGAGCATCGCATCGGGTGCCGCGTCAAACGCGCTGCGAGCGAGATGAAGCGGAAGTTCGACCGAAGAACGGTCAGCGTCGGGCATGCGATTCACTTCCGTGTTGCGGTCAGTGCTGCCTCATGTGACCAGAGGAAGCGAATCCTAAGCGAAATCAAATTCTATCATGTTTACCCGGATTTAACGTAACGGCATTCGCAATGGCATTTGGTGACTGCTATCGGTTCGTGCAGCACATCGAGGCGGCGCCGGCGTGAGCCGATCGACTCACACCGCCTGATGGCGTGCGAGTTCGTATCGGGCGGCAAGGCTCATGAGACCCGCCGGCTGGGACGAGCAGCTCTTGGTCCACTCGGCCGGCGGCAGCCTTCGCAGCGTCTCGGCGAGCCGCTTGGGGGTCCCCAGATCGCTCCATCCGCAGCGCGGCACTCGCAGTACCCGCAGGACGGGCTCGGCGCCCTGCAGGATCTGGCGCGAGAAATCGATGCTCGGCAGCTTTTTGTACAAATTCACCGCGGCGATCGAGGGGTCGCGAGCGAGACCGCTTTTTGCCACGACCCGGCGCATGTCGCCGACGATGCGCGGAAATTGCCGCAAGTAAGGTCTCAGCAATGCTTGCGCACGGGCGGCCACCATGAACGAATTCCACAGCGCGCCGGCCGCAACGAGGGCTCGGGCCCGCGCCGCGCTCGGCTTTTCGATGAATTGATCGACCGTGCAAACCGCGCCATCGGCGGGCCCCAGTAGGATGTAGCCGAGTTCCGGGTCTGCTTCCTCGGGCTGAATGCCGATGAGAATGATATCGTCGGGCCGCGTATCCAACTCGCGGGCGGCATCTTGCAGCGCGATTGCCAACACTCGCTCATCCCGAACATGATGGTCGGAAGGCAATAGCACCACACGCGCGGCGGGATCCCGTTCGAGGATATACAACAGCGGCAATAAAATGCCATTGGCGGTGCCGCAATTTCGCGGCTGGACGGCGATCCCGATGTGCGGCATTGCTGAGAGCGCGGGCTCCCACCAGCGGCGGTGGCCCTGCGAAACCACTGTCACGATGTGCTCCGCGGAGGCAACCGAGGCAGCGCGCTCGAGGGCTTCGACCAGCAAGGAGTCGCCGCCGCGCAATGAACAATACTGCTTCGGTACCGCAATTCCCGATTCCATCCTCGTCAGGCTGTGCAAACGGCTTCCCTCGCCGCCGGCCAGTACTATCGCCCACGTATTCCCCGAACCCTTCATGGATGACTCGGGGAGATGGTGCTGATTGAGTTGCATCATTGCCAGCCGCCCCCGGTATTTAAGCTACCGGATTCGTTGAAATCCGCTTCGAGATTGCACTTCGAGGAGTCCCGTGGGAATACGAGGAAACACCGCAAAACACGCACCATGCCGCTGCGGACTCGCATCGATCGTGGGAATTACCTAGTGTGATGTGATCGGCAGGAGGCCAGTATGGGTCATTCGTCATTGTCGAAGCGCGGTCGCGCGAATCGAAACGCGAAAGGAACAAGAAATGAGTCGTTTCGAACGTGTCGTAGGAATCTCCAGATCCCGGTTCGGTAAGCGCGCGATAGCGTTTCTCCTGCCACTGGCGCTGCTGTTCGCGATTTGGCCCCATGCTCTGTGGGCCGATCAGGATGCGCCGCAGCCGGGCGCGCCGGATCTGGCTCCCGCCGCTCAAGCGCCCACTTACATGCAACAGTCGCCCGAGCAGCTGCAGCGGCTGGTCGCGCCGATCGCGCTCTATCCGGATTCGTTGCTGGCCCAGATCCTGGCGGCGTCCACGTTTCCCGACCAAATCGTCGAGGCCGAGAGATGGCTGCAAGCGCAGCCCAATGTGCAGGGGGCCGCGTTGGCGCAGGCGGTGGACCAGCAACCCTGGGATCCGAGCGTCAAGGCACTGACTGCATTTCCGTCCGTGCTCGGCAATATGGACAAGAACCTCTCATGGACGTCATCTCTCGGGGACGCTTATTACAATCAGCAGCCGGACGTGATGGCCGCCGTACAGGTCATGCGTCAACGGGCGCAGGCAGCGGGCAATTTGCAGACCACGCCGCAGCAAACCGTGCAAACCGAGGACGGGACGATCGATATCGAACCCGCCAGTCCCGATGTCGTTTACGTCCCCGCGTATGATCCTTGGGTGGTTTACGGATATCCGCTGGTCGCCTGGCCGGACTGGTATCCGTATCCGGGAATCTGGTTCGACGGCCCCTATCTCTCCTTTGGACTCGGCTTCGGCATCGGGTTTCTCGGGGGATTCGGCTGGGGCTGGGGCCATTGGGGATTCGATTGGCACCACCGCTATCCACTCTATGATCATCGCCGGTACTACTCGAGAAGCAATACGTTTTACAACCGAAACAGCTACTACCGCGCGGGAGGCGAGCGCGGCGTGCGAGCCAACGTGGAGCACGGAGTGAATGGAGGTCGCCCGGGAGAGGCGGGCCGAGCGGGAGAGGCGGGCCGAGCGGGGAATTACGACAGACCGGCGGCGAGAACCGAGCCGTTCGGCGAGCAGCGCAGCCAGCCGAATGGCGAGCGCAACCAGGCGGCACGAGGATACGCCGAGCCTCGCGGTGAGAGCGGCACCCGCTCGGGCGCATTCAGCGGCTACGATCATGGGGCGCAAGCGCGAGGATTCTCTTCACGCGGCAGTGCGAGCGTCGGCGGCCACGGCGGTGCCTCCCATAGCGGCGGCGGCAGGCCGCGGTGAGTTCATTGGGTCCCTGGCTGGTAACAACTGGTAACTGGAGAGACGCCACATGCGTCGAACAACGCTGAATATCGAGAGATCTTGCCGGCGCAATCGCGCAAGCCGGGCCGCCTTCGCCCTCCTTTTGATGGGATGCTTTCCACTTATGGCCCAGCAACCGGGTCAGAAGACATTCGCCTCGCCGGAGGAGGCTAGCAATGCGCTGGTGACGGCAGCGCAAGACAACGATGAAAAAGCACTGCTCGATCTATTGGGGCCGGACGGAAAGCAGATTGTTTCGTCCGGAGACGCAGCCGAAGATACTCATAACCGCGCCGAGTTCGTGCTGAGATATCGGCAAATGCACCGGCTGGTCGTAGAGCCGGATGGAACCACGACTCTCTATATCGGCGCCAAGAACTGGCCCACCCCCATACCCCTCGTGCAGAAGGCCAACGCGTGGTATTTCGATACGGATGCGGGCAAGGAGGAGATTTTATTCAGACGGGTCGGCCGCAATGAATTATCGACCATTCGCATCTGCCAGGAGCTCGTCGCGGCACAGAAGGAATACCGTGACATGCAGCACGACGGGTATGCCCGGAAGATCTTCAGTGATGAAGGGCAGCGCGACGGTCTTTATTGGAAAGCGGCCGCGGGAGAAGCCCGCAGTCCCATCGGGCCGCTCGTGGCATCTGCGGTCATCGAGGAGTCTCATGCCGTCGCGCACGGCCGCATCCCCACCCCTTACCGCGGCTATTATTTCCACATGCTGGTACGGCAGGGCAATGATGCGCCGGGTGGGGCGAAGTCCTATATCGTGAATGGCCGGATGACCGAGGGATTCGCGTTCGTCGCCTTTCCGGCTGAATATCGTTCCTCCGGCGTCATGACCTTCATCGTCGGCAGCGATGGCGTCGTGTATGAGAAGGATCTCGGAACGAGCACCCCCGGAATCGCCAAGGCAATGAAGACTTATGACCCGGGTGCGGGCTGGCGTAAAGCCGAAGAACTGTCCGAAGCAGCCGTCAACAACTAGCGGCGCGAGCGGTCCAGGACCCGGTAGCGGCACCATAGAACGCTGCCGGGCAAACGCTTGACCGAGATGAGCCGCAGTCTATCGGCGCGTCGCCCGCCAGGGCTCGGATCGACGTCGAACACCGCCGGCGAGCCCATCGTGCCGTCGGCGGCCGGCACGATGATGTGGCTGAATTCATCGATCAAACCAGCGGCCAGAAAGGAGCCGTTGACCCTCCCTCCGCCGTCGATTCGAACGCGCCGGATCGGAAAGAGCCGTCCCAGCTTCTCGAGCACGTAGGCCAGGTTGAGCCGCTCCTTGCCGCCGAAAAGATACGACACATTCTTGGAGCGCAGATGGTCGAGGTATTCCCCGGAGACCGACTGGGTGAGGATCTCGATCACATGCTCGGTGTCGACCATATTCGAGTCCCAGCGGCATTTTCCGTGAGGGTCTATCGCCACGGCGAAGGTCTTGGTGCGGTAATCGCCGACAAAATCGGTTCTCGGGATTGAAAATACGCCCCTGCGCTTTCGATGCGGCTGCTTGCTGGAGAATTCCTGCATGGTGGTACGGCCGACGATCCAGGCGTCGGCCTTGATCGTTGCCGCGGAGTCTTCGAAAAGTCTCGATGGATTCTTCAGCCCCCAGTGGGCGGATTGGATGCGTCCGTCCACCGAGCTCATCATGTGGCAGGTAACGTGCGGTCTCATGCAAGGCTACGAAGCAGCCGCGCGATGCCGCAGCACGTCAGGATTCGCGACTCGGATCGGTGTGCCGCTTGCGAACGCGGCAATGGCCTCCGGCATGTCCCCGTAGAAGGCGCGCAGGGTCTCGGCGGTGACATAGCCGAGATGCGGAGTGAGCGTCACATTGCCGAGCGAGCGCCACGGGTGATCGGGCGGCAGCGGCTCCACATCGAAGACGTCGAGGCCGGCGCCCGCCAACCGGCCGTCCTTGAGCGATGCGAGGAGGGCGGCTTCGTCCACGATCGGACCGCGTGAGGTGTTCACCAGATGGGCCTCGGGCTTCATCAGCGCGAGTTCGCGTGCGCTAACCAGCCCCCGCGTCCGGTCGCTGAGCTGAAGATGAATGGACAAGATATCGGCCGAACGGAACAGCTCATCTTTCTCCACGCGACGCACGCCCGCCGCCGATGCCGCTTCCGCCGTGAGATTCTGGCTCCAGGCGATCACTTCCATGCCGAAGACACGGCCATATTCGGCCATGCGCTTACCGATGCGGCCAAGCCCCAAAAGGCCGAGCGTACGCCCGGCGAGGATGATCCCGATCGAGCTTTGCCAGCCGCCTTCACGCAGCCTCCGATCTTCGTGCGCGATATGGCGCACCGTGGCGATCATCAACCCCCAGGCGAGCTCCGGCGTGGCGTTGGCAGCCTTGGCGAAAGCCGCGCGTTGGAAATCGGAGTGGCTGACGACGATGCCAAGAGCGGTTGCCGCCGCCATGTCCAGATTGGGCAGGCTCATGCCGACGATGGTCAAGAGCTTCAGGCGGGGCAGGCGTTGCAGGAGGCTCCGCGGCAGGGCCATCCGTTCCCTGACGGTACAAAGTACCTCGAAGGGCAGCAGCTCCGTCGCGGCTTCCTCCTCGGTGAGGTGTCGGTCGAATACCGTGATTTCCGTCCCGGCCGGCAGCCGCGACCAATCCGCCGAGTTCAGCGCGATGCGGGCGTAATCGTCGAGAATGCCAATTTTCAACATGGGATCAGCCTCCTCGGCGGCGCGATCTTCAGGACGCCGATTCCGCCAGCTGCTTGCGGCGATTCTCCCCCTGCCGTCCGAGCATCCAGCCCGGATATTCGGCCGGCAGCGCACTCGACCGGTCGAGTGCGACAAGCTCCTCGCCGCTCAGCCGGATATCGGCCGCGGCGATGTTGTCGTCGAGCTGCTCGACGTGCTTCGCGCCGATGATCACGCTCGTCACGGCGCGCTGGTGCAAAAGCCACGCGATCGCGATCTGGGCGACCGATACGCGCTTCGCACTCGCAATGTCGCGCATCGCGTCGATGCAGTCGTAGGCGCGCTCGAGGTTCACCGGAGGGAAGTCGAAAGTGGTGCGACGGCTGCCGGCTTCACCCCGTTGGTCGCGGCCGTACTTGCCGCTCAGCAAACCGCCCGCGAGCGGGCTCCAGACCAGCAACCCCACGCCCTCGCTCTGCAGCAGCGGAATGATCTCGCGCTCCAGGTCGCGCCCGGCCACCGTGTAATACGCCTGCAAGGATTCGAATCGCGCGAGCCCCAGCCGCTCCGAGATGCCGAGCGCCTTCATGATCTGCCAGGCCGCCCAGTTCGACACGCCGATATAGCGCACGTGACCGTGTTGCACGAGATTGTCGAGCGCGCGCAGCGCCTCCTCGATCGGAGTCGCCGGATCGAAGCCATGGACCTGGTAGAGATCGATATGCTCGAGCTGCAGACGCTTCAAGCTTGCCTTGACGCCCTCCATGATGTGATAGCGCGACAGGCCGCGCGCATTCACGTCGTTCGCGGCCGTCTCGCCGAATACCTTGGTGGCGACCACGACTTTGTCACGCGATATTTGCAAATTTTTCAACGCCTGGCCGGTGATGATCTCCGAGCGCCCTTCGGAATAAACGTCGGCCGTGTCGATGAAATTGATGCCCGCGTCGAGGGAGCGGCCCACCAGCCTCTCGGCCTCCGCCTGCTGGAGATTGCCGATCTGGCTCCAGATCCCGCCGGTGCCGCCGAATGTCATGGTGCCCAGACAGAGCTCCGAGACGAACAAGCCGGTATTGCCGAATTTACGATAGCGCATGGCATCGAGTCCTCACGTTGATTTGTTTGGGCAGGCCGCCGCCCGGCGAGGCGGCAGACCAGAAGAGATGTGAGGAGAATTATGAGGCCGCGACATCGCCTGTACAACCCGCCGCCGCGAAGGCTCCGTCGATTCACGTCGCCGTCTTCAGCATCGCCTTAGGTAAATCACGCAACCTGAAGCGGAAATTACGAATGGTCTGAAGGGCGGTGATATTCAATTATTTCAACTGCAATACCGCAATGGATTGATTAAAAGGCCATTAAGGAGCTGCCCATGAGAACCGATGCAGATATCCGTCGGGACGTAGAGAGTGAATTGCAGTGGGATCCGAGCATCGACGATAAGCGGGTAGGAGTCGCAGTCAACAATGGTGTGGTGACGTTAACGGGCGACGTCGCTCATTATTCCGGTCGATGGGCCGCCGAAGACATCGCCAAGCGCGTGCTCGGAGTCCGGGCCATCGCCAACGACATCCAAATACAGATTCCCGCGTCGGGCGTCCGCACCGACACCCAGATCGCCGAGGCGGCGGCGAACGCGCTGCGGTGGAACGTGTCTTTGGGCGGCGCCGAGATCCAGCCGGTGGTGAAGGACGGCTGGGTGTCGCTGACCGGGAAGGTGAGCTGGGGTTATCAGAGATTCCTGGCCGAAAGCGCCGTGCGACATCTCATCGGCGTGAGGGGGGTCTCCAACGAGATTGGCGTCAAGTCCACCGTCAAGGCCTCCGATGTCCAGCATAAGATAGAGGATGCCTTCAAACGGCATGCCCTCCTGGACGCCAAGGACATTCAGGTGGTCGTCCATCATGCAACGGTCACCTTGAACGGCCAGGTGCGTACGTGGCAAGAACGAGAAGAAGCGTCGCTCGCGGCGTGGGCAGCACCCGGTGTCGATGCCGTCGAAAATCGCCTATCGGTACAGTAACCAAAAACCATGCGGGACATCGCCAGGCATGATCCACGATCATGCCTGGCGGCGCGCGGCCGTCGGCCTCAATGGCGTTGAATCGATCCTAGATAGTCGACCAATTGATCGATCAATTCACCGACACGACGGCGCCGGGTGGCATCCTCGCCCTCGTAACCATAAAACTCCCATCCCCACACGGGCATCTCGGACGTGCCATGCTCCCGTGGCATGGACCTCCCATCGATTCTTTGACGTACCGCCTCTGCGGGGAACGTGCCGCCGTGGCGATTGGCGATCAAGGTCAGGTCCGGTACTCGCCGTGTCAGGCTCGGTGCCACCGGTCCGTCGCCGTGACCATTCACCCCGTGGCAGCTGCTGCAAAACTCTTTGTATAGATCTCCGCCCGCCATTGCCGGGGCTTCGCCGGCCTCGCAGCTTGCCGCCGCCATCAGCGCGGCCATCAGCGCAGCCATCGTCGTAATGGAGAGCATCGTCGCGTAGATTCGCATGGTTGCCCCGAGTCTTAGAGCGTGGATGACGGCAGCAATAGATCGCCGCGTTTTATCGCGGCACCTGCGCCTCAGTTTTAGCCCCGCCGCGACCGGAATCAATCGGGGACGATACCTAACTGCCGGCGGCAACTCGCAATGCCTCGCGGCCGAAAAAGCGTGATATTCGAGGACGGAACGCTCAGGAATGCGGAGGGGATGAGGGTGAGGGCCTGCCCACATGAACGACGTTAACTTTGCAAATCAGCGCGCCGAGATGGTCGAACGCCATATCTTGCGCCGCGGCGTCCGATCCGAGCCGGTGCTTGCGGCCATGCGCGGCGTGCCGCGGGAAAAATTCCTGCCGCCGGAGCTGCGGGAATTCGCGTACGAGGATACGCCGCTCCCCATCGCCGAAGGGCAAACCATCTCGCAGCCGTACATCGTTGCGATGATGGCCGACGCGCTGGAACTCGAAGGCGGCGACAAGGTGCTCGAGATCGGCACCGGCTCCGGTTACGCCGCGGCGGTGCTGTCGAGAATCGCCAAGGATGTGTACACCGTTGAGCGACTCGGCCAGCTCGCGGAGAAAGCGGCCGCGGCGTTGAGCGCACTCGGATATCACAACGTCCACGTGCTGCACGCCGATGGAACGCTCGGGTGGCCCGATCACGCGCCTTACGATGCGATCGTGGTCGCCGCCGGCGGCCCGGAGGTGCCCGAATCGCTCAAGGCGCAGCTCAAGATCGGCGGCCGGCTGGTGATACCGGTGGGCGCGGATCGCCGTCTGCAGGAGCTCGTGCGCGTCACCCGGGTGGGCCAGCATGAATATCGAACAGAGGAGCTCGCCGACGTGAGCTTCGTGCCGCTGGTGGGCGCCGAAGGCTGGGCTGCGCAAAGTCGCAGTGTCGCCAAGCCGATGGACGGCGCGCTGGCGGCGGCCATCTCGCGATCGAGCGAGAAATTTGCCTCGATTGAAGCGGCTCATCTCGGACCGATGCTCGAGAGGATCGGTGACTGCCGGGTGGTTCTACTCGGCGAGGCTTCACACGGCACCTCGGAGTTCTATCGCATGCGCGCACGGATTACTCGCGCGCTGATCGAGAAGAAGGGCTTCTCCTTCGTCGCCATCGAGGGCGATTGGCCGGACGCCGCTCGCATCGACAATTATGTCCGGCATAGCAACGTGCCGCGCGCCGAGTGGACCGCATTCGCGCGGTTTCCGACGTGGATGTGGCGAAATCGCGAGGTCCGCGAGTTCGTCGATTGGCTGCGCGAGCACAACGCGCATACGAAACCCGCCCGCCGCGCGGCCTTTCATGGGCTCGATCTCTACAGCCTGTACAACTCGATCCAGGTGATCCTGGATTACCTGGAAAGCGTCGACCCGAAAACCGCCGAGCTGGCGCGCGAACGCTACGGCTGCCTGACTCCGTGGCAGTCCGATCCCGCCGTCTACGGCCACGCAGCCCTCACCGGTCAATACCACACCTGCGAGCGGGAAGTCACCACGATGCTGACCGATCTCTTGAGGAAACGCGGCGCTTATTCAGGGAACGACGGTGAGCGATTCATGGACGCCGTGCAGAACGCGCGGCTGGTGGCGAACGCCGAGCGTTACTATCGGATCATGTACTACGGCTCGCGCGCCTCCTGGAATTTGCGCGATAGCCACATGTTCGAGACCCTCAAGAACCTGATGAGTTATCACGGCCCGCAGAGCAAGGCGATCGTCTGGGCGCACAATTCGCATGTCGGCGATTCGGCCGCGACCGAGATGGCCGCGCGCGACGAATACAACATCGGTCACCTCTGTCGCGAGGAATTCGGCAAGGACTGCTATTCGATCGGCTTCGGCACGCACTCGGGCACGGTGGCGGCGGCTTCCAACTGGGATGAGCCCATGGAAGTGCAGAACGTGCGCGCCTCGCTCGCTGGAAGCTACGAGCGGCTCTGCCACGAGACCGGCGATCCGCGCTTTTTCCTGCCGCTACGGGGACTTTCGCGCTCGTCGCAGATCGCGGGATTGATGCAGCCCAAACTCGAGCGTGCGATCGGCGTGATCTATCGGCCCGAGACCGAGCTGCAAAGTCACTATTTCGAGGCCGTCCTGCCGCGCCAGTTCGACGAGTACGTTTGGTTCGACGAGACTTCTGCGGTGACTCCGCTGGCGAGCGAGGAGCTCGAGGGTCTCCCCGACACCTATCCTTTCGGCCTTTGACCGCCATGACGGCCCTCGAGGACATCCGCCGTCAGGTCCGCCGTTTCAATGGCGCGGCGGGGTCCTTGCCGGCTACGCAGGTGCCGTCATCGATCTCGTCAAGATTTTGTGCGACGCAAACGCCGCTGACCAATGCGGATACGGCCAATGCGATGGCGGTCGCGCGACGCGCGGGCGTGGGGCATCACCGCTGAACGACGGGCGTCCACGGCCCGTGCGCGGGTGCGCACCGCCTAAACGATCGCTTCCTTAGGTAAATCCGGCAACCCGGAGCGGCAACCACGAATGGTATGGCGATGCTCGAGGAGCAATCATGAGGCTGTTCAACAGCAGCCAACTGAGGGGAAGCCGATGAAAGCCGATACGGACATTCGTCGAGATGTAGAGAGTGAATTGAAGTGGGACCCGAGCGTCGACGACCAGCGAATCGGGGTGGCCGTCAGCAATGGCGTGGTTACCCTCACCGGGGATGTGCCCCACTATTTTGCCCGTTGGGCGGCCGAGCAGACCGCCAAGCGCGTCAAGGGAGTTCGAGCCATCGCAAATGATATCGAAATCAAGATCCCGGCATCGGGCACGCGATCCGATACCGAAGTCGCCGAGGCCGTGGCGAACGCGCTGCGCTGGAATGTGTCCTTGAGCGGCACGGAGATCAAGCCACCCGTGGTGAAGGACGGCTGGGTGTCGCTGAGCGGTCAGGTGGATTGGGGCTACCAGCGAATCGCGGCCGAGAGCGCCGTGCGAAACCTGATGGGCGTCAAGGGCGTTTCCAACGATATCAGCGTGAAGCCGAGCGTCAAGGCATCGGATGTGAAGCAGAAGATCGAGGATGCCTTCAAGCGTCACGCGATCCTCGATGCGAAGGACATTCAAGTGGTCGTTCATAACGCGAGCGTCAGCCTGAATGGGCATGTGCATACCTGGCAAGAACGCGAAGACGCGACGCTGGCGGCCTGGGCGGCGCCCGGTGTCAACACCGTGGAGAATCACCTGACCATCCAGTAGCTTGACGGAACGGTGCTTAGCCAGGCACGGTCATCGCGAGTCCCTCGCGAGGCCTGCCTGGCCTCATCGGGTGGGCGGTGCGCATTCTGCCGCTACGCACATATCCCTACGGAGATAGGGGATCTCCAATGGTCTTCCAGTCATCGCTGACATGCTCGTGCAACGATCCGCGACCTACACTGCGTCACGAGTGCATCGGCAGGCTACATCTGACTGGAGGACGATCATGAAAGCACGCGATGTGATGGTGCGCGACGTCATTACCATCGGACCGGATGAGGACGTGTCGCGAGCCGCGCAGATGCTCGCGGATCACGATATCAGTGCTCTGCCGGTCGTCGATGAGCAGCGGCGGATGCTTGGCATATTGAGTGAGGCGGACCTCCTGAGGCGTGAGGAAATCGGTACGGAGAAGCGGCGCCCCGCCTGGCTCGAGGCGGTGACGCCCTCGAGCAGGCTGGCGGCCGATTACTCGAAAGCTCACGGACGAAAGGTCCGTGAGCTCATGTCGGAGACGGTGATTACCGCCGCTCCGGATGCGCTGCTGTCGGAAATTGCCGCTTTGCTCGAACGAAAGCGAATCAAGCGGGTACCCATCGTCGAGGATGGCAAACTCGTCGGCATCGTCAGCCGTGCCAACTTGATCCAGGCGCTCGCATCGGCACCTGTGCCGATGCCGTCGACGCGCAACTCCGGCAGCGACCAGGCTATTCGATCGCAGATATTGGACCGCCTGGGAAGCCAGCCTTGGACCGGGTTTGGGGAGCGCAACGTGATCGTAGCCGATGGCGTGGTGCATCTTTGGGGATTGGTCGGCTCCTCGGAGGAGCGCAAGGCGCTTTTTGCACTGGCGGAATCCGTGCCCGGCGTGCAGGGCGTCTCCGATGAACTGATTTCCTCTTACTGAGAAGCGGCTCGCGCGATCATCGGCGTGAGATCTCGTGTGCGCTCTTCCAGCACGGCAAGCGCAGGCAGTGTCTTGCCCTCGACGAATTCCAAAAAGGCGCCGCCGCCTGTGGAGATGTAAGAGATGCGGTCGGCAAGGCCGTATTTCTCGAGCGCCGCCACGGTTTCCCCGCCGCCGACCAGCGAATACGCACCGCTCCTCGCAACCGCCCCGGCCACCCGGCGGGTGCCTTCGCCGAACGCGTCGATCTCGAATAGGCCCATGGGGCCGTTCCAGATGATGGTTTTCGCCGACGCGAGAATCCGGCCATATTCCGACGTGGTGGCGGGTCCCACATCGAGGATCAGGTCATCGGGTTCGACCTGGCTGAGCCAGACTCCGCGGGCTCGCGCCGTCCTCGTTGCTTCCTTCGCCACGGTCACATCCAGGGGCAGCGCGATAGGCGTGCCTTTCGCGTGGGCTCTATCGATCAAACGACGGGCGCTGCCGAGCATGTCCTTCTCGCAAAACGAGCTGCCGATTCTGCCGCCCACGGCGGCCAGGAAGGTGTTGGCGATCGCGCCGCCGAGGATGAGGCTGTCAACCTTGTCGAGCAAGGCCTCGAGGATCGCGAGTTTCGACGATACTTTGGAGCCGCCGACCATGGCGACGAGCGGGCGCGCCGGGTTGTCGAGCGCCCGTTCGAGCGCCTCGATCTCGGTTATCAGCAAGGGTCCTGCGCATGCCACCGGAGCGAATCGGGCGACTCCCTGCGTGCTCGCTTCGGCTCGATGGGCGGTGGCAAACGCATCCATGACGAACACATCGCACAGCGCCGCCATCTTGCGCGCCAGACTCTCATCGTTCGCCTGCTCACCGGAGTTGAAACGCACGTTCTCGCAAAGTACCGCCGATCCCGGATCGCAGGCGACGCCGTCGAGCCAACTGCTGCAAAGGGGCACCGGCCTCCCGAGAAGCTCGCCGAGCTTTGCCGCCACGGGCGCCAACGAGCATTCGGGATCGAAGCGGCCCTCCTTGGGACGCCCGAGGTGCGACATCACGATGACCGCCGCGCCCTGCTGCAACGCGTTATGCAACGTCGGGAGCGCGGCACGAAGGCGCATATCGCTACTCACTGCACCGCGATGAATCGGGACGTTGAAATCCTCCCGGATCAGCACCCGCTTGTCGGAGAGATTCAGATCAGTCATTCGAAGCATGTTCATCGGCGCCTCCCGGACATCACTTGGCCGCCGACCACGCGATGGCGGTATCGAGCATCCGATTGGAGAAGCCCCACTCATTGTCGTACCAGGCACACACCTTGATCAGCGTGCCGCCGATGACTTTGGTCATGGTGGCGTCGTAGATCGCGGAATGCGCATCGTGGTTATAGTCGACCGAAACCAAAGGAGCGTCCGTATAGGAGAGCACTCCCCGCAGCGAGCCCTCCGCCGCGCGCCTCATCAAGGCGTTGATCTCCTCGACCGTGGTGGAGCGCTTCGCCGTGAACGTCAGGTCCACGAGCGACACGTTGATGGTCGGCACGCGAATGGCGAAGCCATCGAGCTTGCCCTTGAGTTCCGGAAGCACGAGACCCAGGGAAGCGGCGGCGCCGGTCTTGGTGGGGATCATGGAGTGCGTCGCCGAGCGCGCGCGGCGCAGATCCTCATGGTAGACATCGGTCAGCACCTGATCGTTGGTATAGGAATGCACCGTGGTCATCACGCCCGCCACCAGGCCGACGCCCTCATTCACGACCTTCGCGAGCGGCGCGAGACAGTTGGTGGTGCAGGAGGCATTCGAAATCACGGTCTGGCTCGATCTGAGCATCTCGTGATTCACTCCGTACACGATCGTGGCATCGACGTCGGATCCGCCGGGGGCCGATATCAGTACTTTGCGTGCCCCGCCCGTGAGGTGAGCGGACGCCTTGGCTTTGCTGGTGAACAGGCCCGTGCACTCCAGCACCAGATCCACATCCAGTTCCCGCCAGGGCAGCTGCGCGGGATCGCGCTGGGCGAGGACCCGAATTCGGTCCCCATTGACGATCATCACGTTGTCTTCGACGCCGACCGACGCGTCGAACCGGCCATGAACCGTATCGAAGCGCGTGAGATGGGCATTCGTCTTGGCGTCCCCGAGATCGTTGATGGCGACTATCCGGATCTCCTCGGCGCGTCGGCTCTCGTATAGCGCCCGCAAGACATTGCGGCCGATGCGTCCGTAGCCATTGATTCCTATGCGTGTGGTCATGGGTCAAACCTCTATGATGACTTTTAGGGCATGAGTTTCCGCGGCCCGTCCAAAGGTGTCGTAGGCTTCAAGAATCTCATCGAGCTTGAAGTGGTGGGTGATGAGCTTCTTCGGCTCGATCTTCCCGGATGCAACGGTCTTCAACAGCATCGGCGTCGTCACGGTATCCACGAGGCGGGTGGTTATCGAGATGTTCTGCGACCACAGACGCTCGAGGTGCAAATCGACTTTGGCGCCATGAACGCCGACATTCGCGATCGTGCCGCCAGGCGCGATGATGTCCTCGCATACGAGGAATGAAGCAGGTATGCCGACCGCCTCGATAGCACAATCGACGCCTCGCCCTTGGGTCAAGGCGAGGATTTTCGCCGCCGCCATGCCGTCGCCGTTGTTGATGGTCGATGTCGCGCCGAATCGCCGGGCGGCTTCCAGGCGGTTATCGTCGAGATCGATCATGATGAGCTGACTCGGCGAATAGAATTGTGCGGTGAGCAGCGCGGCAAGGCCAATGGGGCCCGCGCCGACGATCGCGACCGTCGAGCCGGGGGTCACCTTGCCGTTGAGGACCCCGCACTCGAACCCCGTCGGCAAGATGTCGCTCAACATGACCAGCGCCTCTTCATCGGCGCCGGGCGGAATCGGGTAGAGACTGGTATCGGCATGCGGGATGCGGACATATTCCGCTTGCGTGCCGTCGATGGTGTTGCCGAGGATCCAGCCCCCGGTACTGCAATGCGAGTACATCCCGCGGCGACAATAGTCGCATTTGCCGCACGCCGAAATGCAGGAGATCAGCACGCGATCCCCCGGATGGAAGGTGCTCACGCCCGCGCCGACGCTGTCCACCACGCCCACCCCCTCATGGCCGAGGATACGGCCCGGTGTGCACGTCGGCACATCGCCCTTGAGGATGTGCAGGTCCGTGCCGCAAATCGTGGTCTTGGTGACTTCGACGATGGCATCGCCCGATCCGAGAATCTCCGGCTTCGGGCGACTCTCCAGCGCCTTCTTGCCGGCGCCGTGAAATACAAAAGCTTTCATATGATTTCCTGAAGTGTCCCGGCCCATCAGCGGCGGTTATGCATTTCGTTCAACTGACCCTTGGTCATCACTTCCAACAGCGCGCCGGCATCCGCTATCACGGCTTTGAGCAGGTCGTTGAGAGTCACGATGCCGATGATCTCTCCCTCGCCGGCGATGACCGGCACCCGGCGCACCCCATGCGTGCGCATGCGCTCGATGACCGTGGCCGTGTCTTCGGACTCGCGCGCGATCACGACCGGGGTACGCATCAGGCTTCCCACGTTGGTCTTGGCAGGATCGAGTCCATTACCCAACACCTCGACCACCAGATCCCGGTCGGTGACCACTCCGAGGGGCACGCCCTCGCTCACCGGGTTATCCACGACCACCACGTCCCCCACGTGCCGGTGGCGCATGAGGCTTGCGGCCTGCAAGGCACTCGTCTGTGGGTCGCAGACCACCACGTTCCCCATGCAGATTTCTTTGATTAACATCGTGACTACCTCCGAAACTGATGACTGATTTACAGCGCCAACATGCCGGCGAGCTTGAGCAAGCTCAAATCGGCGGGACGCGTTCGACCGGCCACCTCGGCGAGCGGCGTACTGGCGGTCCTTCCATCGCGCATTCCAACCAAAAATCCGAAACGCCGCGCAACCGCCAAATCCACGGCGGCGACGCCGAGCAGGGTGCCGAGCATGCGGTCGAACGCGCCCGGAGAGCCGCCTCGCTGGATATGTCCGAGTCTCGTCACGCGCAGCTCGAAGCCCAAGCGCTCGTGATGCGCGTCGAAATAGCTCACAAGCGCATCGGCGTCGAACTTGGCGCCCTCCGAGATCACTCCGATTGCATGGCTCTTGCCTCGATCGTAGGCTGCGCACAATCCATGAGCGATTTGCTCCGGCGACGCACTCTCCTCGGGCAGGGCAACCACCTCGGCGCCGCCGGCGATGCCTGCCATCAGGGCCAGATGCCCGCAGTGCCGCCCCATCACCTCGACGAGAAAGGCCCTGCGCATCGCCGAGGCGGTCACCCGCAAGCGATCGATCGCCTCCAGGGCCACATCGACCGCGGTGGTCGCGCCGATGCTGATGTCGGTACCGCAAAGGTCGTTGTCGATGGTCGAGGCGATGCCGATCACGGGCGCTCCTTCCGCGTGAAGCGCTTGGGCGCCGGTTTGCGAGCCGTTGCCGCCGATCACGATCAGCGCCGCGATGTTGTGCCGATCCAAGGACTTGAGAGCCCCCTCTCGGCTCGTCTTCAGCGGCTCGTAACGGGTGGTGCCGAGTCGGGTGCCCCCCAGCTGGATGATCCCGCCCACATCGCGCCTTCCCATGGGATGGAATTCCTCCATCACCAGTCCCCGGTAGCCGTCGCTGACGCCCACCACCTCGAATCCCTGCGCGATACCCGAGCGCACCACCGCGCGAATCGCCGCGTTCATGCCGGGGGCATCGCCGCCGCTGGTCAATAGCGCTAACCGCCGCACGGATGCTCCCGCTCCTTCGCCGCCACGACCTGCACCGTGGCCATGAAGCTGTCCGGATTCAGGGAGATGGAATCGATGCCGGACTCCACCAGAAACTCTGCGAAGTCCGGATAGTTGCTCGGCGCCTGGCCGCAAATGCCGACTTTCGTGCCGCTCGCGTGGGCGCGCTTGATGACATCGACGATCATCCGCTTGACGGCCGCATCACGCTCATCGAACAGACTCGCGAGCTCGGCGGAGTCCCGGTCCACGCCGAGCACCAGTTGCGTCAGATCGTTGCTGCCGATGGAGAATCCATCGAAGCGCGCCGCGAACTCCTCCGCCAGAATGACATTCGAGGGAATCTCGCACATCACGTAGATCTGCAGGCCGTTCTGTCCGCGCCGCAGGCCATGCGCGGCCATCAGCGCGAGCACTTGGTCCGCTTCCCGCAGCGTGCGGCAGAAGGGAACCATCACGATCAGGTTGGCGAATCCAAGTTCCTCGCGCGCTTTGCAAAGGGCCCGGCATTCGAGCACGAAGCCATCCTTGTAGCGCTCGCTGTAATAGCGCGACGCGCCGCGCAATCCGAGCATCGGATTTTCCTCGCTGAGCTCGAACTGGGCGCCGCCGATCAAATGAGCATATTCGTTGCTCTTGAAGTCGCTCAGCCGCACGATGACGGGGTGGGGGAAATGCGGAGCGGCAATCTTCGCGATACCACGCGCCAAGGTATCGACGAAATAATCCGCCTTGGTGGGGTAGCCCCGCGTCAGGTTCTCGATCTCACGGCGCGCGCTTTCATCCTTCACGGCATCGAAATGCACCAAGGCCATCGGGTGAACGCGGATGATGTTGTTGATGATGAACTCCATCCGCGCAAGCCCGATTCCCTGCGTCCGCAACCGCCACCAGCGAAACGCCGCGGCCGGACTCGCGATGTTCACCATCATGGCGGTGCGGGTCTTGGGCGATTCGGAGAAATCGATGTCCGTCGCCTTGAACTCCAAAATTCCCTCGTAGACGGCCCCAAGCTCGCCTTCGGCGCAGCATAAGGTGATGGGCTGCGAATCGCGTATCAGCTCCGTTCCGCGCAAGGTTCCGACGATCGCCGGCACGCCGAGCTCGCGGCTGACGATGGCCGCGTGGCTCGTCGTGCCTCCGTAATTGGTGATGAGGCCGGCCGCCTTCTTCATGATCGGCACCCAATCCGGATCGGTGGACTCGGTCACCAGAATGGAGCCTTCGCGGAACTGGTCGATATCCTTGGCGCTGTGCAGAACGCACGCGGGTGCCGCGGCGATCGATTCACCGATGGCGGCGCCCGTGACGATCCGCTTGGATTTCTTCACCAGGCTGTAAGATCTCATCGCGGTCGTGGATCTGGCGGATTGCACGGTCTCCGGTCGGGCTTGGACCAGATAAATCTCCTGAGTGTCGCCGTCTTTCGCCCACTCGAGGTCCATGGGCCTGCCGTAATGCTTCTCGATCGCGACTGCCCAGCGGGCGATCTGCAAGATCTCCTCATCCCTCAACACCATCGCTTCGCGCTCGGCAGGTGTCGTGTCGATGTTCCGGGTGCTGGGACCGCTAACGCCGCCATACACCAGCTTCTTTTCCTTGGCGCCGAGGGATTTTTCGATGATCGGCCGGCACTTCTCGTCCTGGAGCAATGGCTTGAACACCACGTACTTGTCCGGCGTCACGGTTCCCTGCACGACATTTTCACCGAGTCCCCAGGCGGCACTCACCACCACGACAGCGGGAAAGCCGGTTTCCGTATCGAGGGTAAAGGCCACTCCCGCGCCGGCGCGGTCGGCACGGACCATGCGCTGGATGCCGATGGACAGCGCCACTTGCAGATGATCGAAGCCGTTGGTTTCCCGATAAACAATCGCACGATCGGTAAACAGGGAGGCATAGCATTTGCGGCAAGCGAGTAGAAGATCGGCCTCGCCTTGCACATTCAAAAACGTTTCCTGCTGTCCGGCGAAGCTGGCCTGCGGCAAATCCTCCGCCGTGGCGCTGCTGCGAACGGCGACCGCCAGATCGCGCGATCCGCAGCGTTTGGCGAGCTCCCGGTGGGCCGCCAGAATCGACGCCGCGAGTTCGGGGGGCAACTCCGCACCCAGGATCGAGTGCCGAATCGCGGCGCCGCATTGCACGAGGGTTTGGCGGCCGGCGTGGTAGGAATCGAGGTGATCGCGAATCCGGGCGTCGATCCCATTCGCTTGTAAGTACGAGCGATAGGCCCCGGCCGTTACCGCGAAGCCGGGAGGCACGCGTATCCCCGCGCGAGCGAGCGAGCAGGTCATGTTCGCCAGGCTCGCATTCTTCCCGCCCACCCGACCCACATCGATGCATCGCGGATCGTCGAACCAGAGAATCGTCTCCATCGAGGCGACGGCACGCCGACCCTGGCTCGCAATCAGCGTCTGCGCCGGTTCTGCATTGGTCACCATACGTTTTTCTCCTCGCCCGATACCGCGATTATGCGAGCCGTCGGATGTCGCGCCATGCGGATATATACTTAGGCGCCGATGCGCGGCGCGGCAATTACCGGCTCAGTAGGGGGAGGTGCGAATAGGAGTTCGATTGCGCTTGACGCAGAGTGATCGCACGTCAGTCGAGTGGCCCATGCGCAAGCAGCATCCCGAATTACGTCGCCCCCGTCGCCCGCCGTTGCGGGTGCCGGTCGCCGTATCGCCGACGCACGCTCACCTGACGGCTGCATCCATCGAGGCCTTGTTCTGTGATCATTATCGTCTGCATGAGCACCGCCGTCTTGGGCAGCCCGCACTCTATGAGGCGATAGAGACGGTAACGCTCATTGGACCCCGCGGGCGCTTGCACAAGGTTCCCGTCATCGGGCCGCCGCGGAACGCGAATCAAGTGGAGCTATCGTCGACCGATGCGCTCAGATTGGGCATCGCCGCGCCGCTGCGGCGATCCGGCCAGATCGTGCGCACTCCGGGTATCTTGATCGAGGGACCCAGAACGAGCTTACGGCTGAAACACGGCGTGATTCGCGCATTGCATCATGTGCATATGACACCCGGCGATGCCGCGCGCGTCGCGGTGCATGACGGAGAGCACGTCGATGCGGTGATTCGCGTGCAGCGCCCGCTGATGTTTCTGCGCGACGTGCTCGTGCGCGTGTCCCCGGAGTTTCGCTTGGAGCTGCACCTGGATGCGGATGAAGCCAACGCCTTGGGGCTGAAGTCCGGTGATCAGGTCGAGCTGCGCAAGCGAAGCACGAGCCGTGCCGCAGCGTCTGCCCTGGCCCCGCGGTAACCAACGATCATCTCGTCCTTGCCGGCATGCGGCGGGTCACCCGTGACACCTGCACCAGCCCCGGCAGTGCGGCGAGCAGCACTCGAGGATCCAACGGTTTGCTGGTCATCCAGAGAATGACTTCGGCGACGCGTGGAATCTTGGCGGCGCTCAAATCGCCGGTCAGCATGATCACCGGCGGAGCGTATCTCAGCGTTCTCTGAATCTTCTCGGTGGTCTCGGCCCCATTCATCCGAGATTCGAGATTGAAGTCCGCAATGAGGACATCAGGTTCGAGACCGGCGTGCACGAGTTCCAGCGCGTCCGGTCCGTTCGCCGCGCTATTCATGGCGTAACCCTCCATGCCCAGCAGCAACGCCATGGATTCCCGCACCGAGCGATCATCGTCGATGTGCAGGATCACTCCCGCCAAGTCAGCATTCATGAGCATTGCCTCGATCAACCCTGAGGAAGTCACGGCATCCTGCGATCATTGCGCCGCCTGTCCAATAGGCAGTTACACCTATGGGGAGGAGGCTGGGCCGAAGGCCTAGGTAGTTCACCTCATACCGTTGGCGCGGCCGATTGCGCAGGCTTGCGCTGTCGCCTGCATGATGGAGGAATCTATGAACAATCGCATCGCTGCGCTGCCGGGACAGTGGTACTTGGATCGGGATTCCGGCAGCACATTTCAGATTGTCAGTGTCGATCCGGATGAAGGATCCGTCGAAATTCAAAATGCCGACGGGTCATTGGAGGAGGCGGGCTTCGATGACTGGGCGGTGAGGAATCTCGAGCGATGCGAGCAGCCCGAAGATTGGGTGGGTCCGTACGATGATCTCGACCCGGACGATCTGGGGTTGCCGGAGTGTCCGGCTCGAGCGCATGAGGCGGAAACCCCGATGGAGCGCGCGTTGCTCGAGATCGAAGAAGGTGGCCCGAGCGTCCTGAGGGGAGCAGAGGATCGTTGAGTCAGAACGCTCTGTTCCGGGCATCTAAAAGAATGGCGGCGCGCATGGCGCCGCCAAGCTGATGGAGCCGGCCGCATGCAGTGATTGTCACTGCACCGTGATCTGCTTCGCCTGTTTCGGCGGGTCGACGGTCTTCGGAATATGAACCGTCAGAATCCCGTCCTTGCTCTCACAATGAACCGCGTCGGCATTCACGTTGTCAGGAAGCGAGAAGCGGCGCTCGAAACTGCCATAGAAGCTCTCGGTGCGGTGGAACTTCTCATTTTTATCCTCTTTTTGCTGCTTGCGCTCACCCTTGATCGTGATCAAGCCCTCCTCGAGGCTCACCTGAATGTCCTCCTTCTTGACGGCGGGCAACTCGGCCCGAATGACATACTCCTTGTCGGTCTCACTGATGTCGGCCGACGGCGCCCAATCGAGTTTCTTGCCGTTTCCGAGTGCGAGACGTTGCCAATTCGCGAATGCGCTCGGCAACACCGGATCGAATAAGGAATCCATTTCGCGGAACGGCGACCAACGTACGAGATTCATTGTATTTCCCCTGTTCATTGCACGCCGGATCGGCGCATCAACGATGCTGCCCCCAAACGGTGAGCGATACGATCCGAGAAAGTACCTATTGGCCTCGGCGGGCCGCCGCGTAAATTGAATCGCGGGGATGAGGCGGGCGACCGAGGGGAGAGCTTGCAGCATGTCCGATGAGCCACGCCGCAGGCGCCAATCGGGAGACCCGTAACGACCTACGTGGTGATGCGAATTCCTGGGGAGCAGCCGTTGGGGTAGAAGTACCGTTCGAGAGTCCTGCGGAGGGAGTTATGCGAATCGATCACGCCGGCCCTGGTCTGCGCCCCCGATCGCTCCATGAGCAGCTCAGCCGCGTGGTGCGGTACGAGGAATCCCTCGCCCAGTTGGCGTATTTGCACTGGGCCACATGGGACGGACGACATCACCAGGCGTCGCGCCCTGATCATGGTGAGCCATTCACGCAACGCGCTGCCGGTGCGAAGGGCGTCGGCCGAGTTCGCCAAGCAAGGGAGCGCGCCGCGTGAACATCGATGCCTGAGCAAGCCGAAGCGAACCGGGCGGGGCCGTTCATCGAGAATCGAGCCTTCGAGGAATTGCACGTCGGAGACACCGCGAAGCTCACGCGGGTGCTTCGAAGCCAGGATATCGCAACGTCCCCGCCGAGCGGCGGCGCAATGCCGGTCACCTCCGTTCAAGCTCTCTGGGGTGCGAGCGTCCTATCGGAATTATTGTCGACCGATCTACCGGGTCCCGGCACGACCTATCTGGAGCTCGCACTGCACTTCAAGGCCGCTGCGGCCGTCGGCGACCTGGTGACCACCCGCATCCGGGTTCGCGACCTGATACCGGAGACCCGGCAGGTCACCCTGAGCTGCGAGTGCCGCGCGGCCTCCGGGGAGATTCTGATGGACGGTCTGGCGCGGGTCATCGCGCCGGGCAGCAAGCTGCGCTGGCCCCGCGCCCTGAAGGCCGATGCCGCGCTCCCGGCTGCGGGCACCCACTTTCGCCGGCTTCTGGATGCCGCCCGTCAGTTCGATCCGATCCGCACCGCGGTCGTGCACCCCTGCGACACGGTGTCGCTCGTGAGCGCGATGGAAGCCATGGAGGCGAGGCTCATCGTGCCGATCTTGGTGGGGCCCATGGCGAAGATCCGCAAGGTGGCCGCGGAGGCCGGGCGAACACTCGAGGGCATCGAGATCCTCGATGTGCCCCATAGTCACGCGGCGGCGGAGCGTGCCGTGGCATTGGCGCGGGAGGGCAAGGTGGATGCCCTGATGAAGGGCGCGCTTCACACCGATGAATTGATGGCGGCGGTCATCGACAGCAGCGGGGGATTGCGCACCGAGCGGCGGATGAGCCATGTGTTTGCGCTCGATGTGCCTCACCATGCGAAGCTGGTGTTCATCACCGATGCGGCGGTGAACATTGCGCCCAACCTCGACTGCAAGCGCGACATCATCCAAAACGCGCTCGATCTCCTGCATGCGCTCGGCATCGAATCGCCGAAGGTGGCGATCTTGTCGGCAGTGGAAACGGTGAGTGGCAAGATGCCATCGACCATCGATGCGGCCGCCCTGTGCAAGATGTCGGAGCGCGGGCAGATCGTGGGCGGAGTCCTCGACGGGCCCCTGGCTTTCGACAATGCAATCTCGAGCGAAGCGGCACGCACCAAGGGCATCTCGAGTCCCGTGGCGGGGGAGGTCGATATTCTCATGGTCCCGGATCTCGAGGCCGGCAATATGCTGGTCAAGCAGCTCATCTACTTGGCCGGCGCCGAGGCCGCCGGCATCGTGTTGGGCGCGCGGCTGCCGATCATTCTCACCAGCCGGGCGGATAGCGAGATGGCACGCCTCGCATCCTGCGCGCTCGCGTCGTTTTGGGTGCGTCGTCGAAGCATCAAGTGAGGCGCGGCGCTTAGCGCGGCACCCACTCGCTGCCCGATCAGGAAGTAGTCTCGCAGCCGGCGATCGATTCGGCGTATCGTAGCCGCATGACTTCATCGGACGGCCCTCTCACCGGCGTGCGCGTAATCGAGTTCGCGGGCATCGGCCCCGGACCCCATTGCGCGATGCTGCTGGCCGATCTCGGCGCCGAGGTGCTGCGCATCGACCGGCCGGGAGGCAACGGCTGGCCCAATCCGGTCGTGGACCGCGGCCGCAGCGTGCTCACGGTGGACATCCGCAGTGTGGCCGGGCGCGAGCAATGCGCGAAGCTCGCCGCTCGCGCCGATGTATTGATCGAAGGTTTCAGGCCCGGGGTGATGGAGCGCCTGGGCCTCGGACCCGAGCCGCTCGGCGCAGCGAATCCGCGGCTGATCTACGCCCGTATGACGGGGTGGGGACAAACCGGGCCGAAGGCGAGGGTGGCCGGTCATGACATCAATTTCATCGCGCTGTCCGGCGCACTGGCGGCGATCGGCGAGCCCGGCAGGCGCTCCGTGCCGCCGCTCAATTTCGTCGGCGATTTCGGCGGCGGCTCTTTGTTCCTGGCGTTCGGCATTCTGGCGGCTCTGCTGGAACGCGGGCGATCGGGCAGGGGCCAAGTGATCGACGCCGCCATCGTCGACGGGGTCGCATCGCTCATGACCATGTTCGCGGGCCTGATTCCGAGCGGCAAGCTATCGCTCGATCGAGCCGACAACCTGTTGGGCGGAGCCGCGCCGTTCTACCGGACCTATCGATGCGCCGACGGGCTGGAGGTGGCCATCGGCGCGCTGGAGCCGGCCTTCTACCGCGAGCTCCTCGAGAGCATCGGAGCGCCGCTGCGTTTCGTCGACGGCCAATACGATCGGGCCACCTGGGACGAGCAGGCACGCGTGCTCGGTGAGATCTTTCTGTCCAAGAGCCGCGATGAGTGGTGCGCGCTGCTCGAGTTCACCGACGGCTGCTGCGCGCCGGTGCTCGGCTTCGATGAGGTGCCGGCGGATCCGCAGATGCGGGCGCGGGAAGTCTACCGCCGCATCGACGGCCACTGGCATGCGGCCCCGGCGCCGCGCTTCTCCCGCACACCCGGCCGCATCCGCCCCGGCGAGGATGCGCAGGCCTTGATGGATCGCTGGCTGGCCTAGCCCTGGCCGGCCTAGCCTGGCTGGCCTAGCGGGCCGCGGCTCGCCTGGTGGCTCGCGCAGCGGCGGCTCGCGGCGCCGCGCCTCGCGCGGCCGGCAGGGCGGGGCGGATCAATCCGCCGCCGCCACGGCCTCGCCGTGCACTGCGGGCCGCCGCACCAGGAAACACAGCGGTATGAGCAGCACGCACAGCCAGCCGGAAAAATAGAAGAGGTCGAGCGAGGACAACAGATAGCTCTGGGATATGAGCCCCCGCGTCATCAGGCCCGTCGCCGTCTGGTCGGTGAGGCCGAATTGATGCATCTGCGCGAGCGACTGCTGGTAGGCGGGCGCGTAGACGCTGACCGACTCCGCGAGATGCGACTGATGCAGGATTTCGCGCCGATCCCAGAAGGTCGTGGTCAACGAGGTGGCAAAGCTGGCGGCGGTGATGCGCAGGAAGTTCGAGAGCCCGGACGCGGCCGGTATCTTCTGCGGCGGCAGCCCATCGAAGATGACCGCCAGCATGGTGACGAAGAACAATCCCATCGCAAACCCTTGAACGAGCTGCGGCGCCACGAAGGCGAACAGGTTCGCATCCGCCGTGAGACCGGCGCGCATGAAATAGGACAGGGCGTAAATGCCGAACGAGGCGGCGGCCAGCATGCGCGGGTCGAAGCGGCGCAGCAGCCGCGAGACGAAGATCGAGGTGAGAATGGCGGTCACGCCGCTCGGCGCCGAGACGATTCCCGCCCAGGTGGCGGTATATCCTTCGTAGCTTTGCAGCCACAGCGGCATCAGCACGATGTTGCCGAAGAAAACCGCATAGCCCAGGCACATGGCGACCGTTCCCAAGGCGAAGCTGCGCGACTTGAACAGGGAGAGATCGACAATCGGATGCTCCTCGGTGAGGCTCCAGATGAGCCATGCGGCGAACGCGACCACCGTGACGAGGAGCAGCGCCACGATCGTCGGCGAGTTGAACCAGTCGAGGTCCTTGCCCTTGTCGAGCATGATCTGCAGCGCGCCGACCCAGACGAACAAGAGCACGAGGCCCACGCGGTCGATCGGGATCTTGCGGGTCGGGGTCTCCTGCGATTTGAGATTGGTCCAACAGATGTAGGCGCAGACGATGCCCACCGGCACGTTGATCAGAAAGATCCACGGCCACACGTAGTTGTCCGAGATGTAGCCGCCGAGCAGCGGTCCCGCGATCGGCGCGACCAGGGTGGTGATCGACCAGATGGTGAGCGCGAGCGGGCGCTTGGCGGGCCCGAACACGCTGATGAGCAGCGCCTGACTGCCCGGAATCATCGGGCCCGACACTCCGCCCTGCAGCACCCGGAACGCGATCAGCGATGGCAGGCTCCACGCCACCCCGCACAGGAGTGAGGCGATCGTGAACAACGCCACCGACAGTACGAAGGTGCGCACCACCCCGAAGCGCTGCATCAGCCAGCCGGTCAAGGGCACCGAGACGCCGTTCGCCACCGCGAAGGAGGTGATCACCCAGGTACCCTGATCGGAACTCACGCCCAGGTCCCCGCTGATCGTCGGGATGGAGACGTTCGCGATCGAGGTGTCGAGCACCTGCATGAAGGTGCCCAACGCCAAGGCCACGGCGGTGATGGCCTTGGTGGTGCCGGCAAGTGCCGGCGCCGGCGCCGCGGTGGCGGAAGTCGCG
>Ga0187887_10000395_pt1 | contig 43382 bp, 33 predicted proteins | sample June2016WEW_7_10_FD_132977 | JGI IMG/M metagenome (GOLD analysis project Ga0187887, IMG submission 132977) | Peatland microbial communities from SPRUCE experiment site at the Marcell Experimental Forest, Minnesota, USA - June2016WEW_7_10 | ecosystem: Environmental > Terrestrial > Soil >... | reverse complement strand
CAATTCGTCGAGCGTCTTCTCATCGTCAGGCGTGAACTTTTCTTCCTGAACTTTCTTCTGGTAAGCCTCGATGTTGCGAACTTCCAAATAAGTCTGATAACCGCTCACGGCAACGTCGCCTTTGATCTGCGCCGCATCGCGTAGCAGTTGCGGAATCAGCAGGCGCCCCTGATTGTCCATCTCGACGACCTGCCCCCAGTAGTTCACCTTGCTCAAAAACTTTTTCTTCGTAGGATTGAAGGTGGAGAGGCCGGCCAGCTTCTGCTCGATGCGCTCCCACTCCTCGAAGGGATATATTTGAGCAACATCCCCGTCCAGGCTCGTGATATAGAATTGCTGTCCGTACTTCTGGTCGATCACCCGCTTGAACTCGGACGGGACCTTGAGCCGGCCTTTGTCGTCGACGCGAGTTGGGTGATTGCCGCGAAACATGTTCGTTTTCTGTCACTACGACTGCAACCGGGGAGGTAAAAGCGGCGCAAATTGTGATCCGGCTTAGGAGATTCGGGTTGTTGGCCGTGCTATTGGGTCGGTTTCCCACCGGCTCCTCGTTATGCGGTACCCGGTCCCACGAGATCAACTGCCTTGACCACTCCGTTCCACTTTGTACCACATCTTACCCGTAAGTCCTTGATTGTCAACAGGAAACTTCAAGGTAAGGTTCCCACTGTAGGAGCGGATCGGCAAAATACGAGAGCTTGTGGTTAACCACAAATGCGACCACAAGATGTAGGGTTTACCGCTCTGGTTCCTTCGCTATTTATTCGCTTAGAATTTGCTTGCACACCGCGCCCAGAGCGCAGTTTGTTGTGGAAAAACCGGACTTCGGCGACATAAGCCCTCCTCTTAATAAAAGCCGGCGCAATTTCCTACTCGTGCGACAGGAGTTGGTTCTGGAAGAAGATCGGGTTTTGATTTGTGCCGGCGCGTTCGGAAAAACTGGGACCGGAGGAGTGGGCGAAGATCCGCAAAATGTCGCGGACCGGAAAGCGGCGGACGCGGCGGCTGGTTTTGGCGTTGTTGAATTTGCCGGTGCTGGCTTTTGAAATTGCGGTGAGCCTGTGGATCGTGCGTCTCGATCCCTGGGCTGGACTGATCAGCACGGCATGGCTGGCGCTGTTGCTGGGGCTGTTTGTTCGGGCGCTCCGCATCGCGTTCGCACAGGTGTCATTGGAAGACCGGGCGGTGATGGAGTGCGGCACGGAGTTCGATGCGCTAAAGGCGAGCCAGCGCGGCGAGGTCTTTCAGCGTGCGGTGCGGGATGGCATCTTCGGCCGGGTGAAGGTGGACGAGCGCGAGGCCGAGTTGCGGCTGCCGGCGCGGGGAGCAGCTTATCGGTTGCTGGGACCGGCGCTGTTAGTGTTTCTCGCCGGCTCTTGGGGGATGTGCCTGCTGGGGCCGTTTGGGGCGACGCGGAGCGCACTGGCGCTGACCGCGGTGGTCGTGACTTGGCTGGTGGCGCTGGTGCTGGCGGCGCCGACCATGATCCGGATGTGGACACAGCCTGACGAGCCGGAAGAAAGCGCTCAAGTAGCGGAGTGCAGGCTGGCGAGATGGCTAGAAAGGCACGATTCCAGTGTAGAGGCACCTTGAACCTCAGCAGCGCCGGGCTGCGCCCGGCGGACAGCCGAGGCGACTGCTCCGCATGGTTTCGTATAGACTCCAGCCAGGGTTGAGCCGCGCTGCCTGAGCTTCCGACTCCAATTCGAAGAGTGGGTCGCCTTCCCTCTGCCTCAGGTATTTGCATTCTTTTGCAATCCGGAAAACTTGCCGCGGATTATGCCGGAAGCGACCGAGACTAAAATTGACGAACTGCGTTTGGTCGCACCTTCGGCAGCGGGGAATCCTGTCGCAGATGCGCACGCGGCCGGAGTGGGCACGGTGATCGTGACTTCTTTTCGCATGTTTCCTTTTCTGCCGCTACGCGCGCAGTGGATCGCAATTATCACCGAGTTCGAATGGAACCATTATTTTGCCGACGTGCAGTCGAAGGGCCCGTTTAAGAGCTGGCAGCATCGGCACGAATTTTTGGCGGAGAGCCGCGGTGGAATCGAGGGGACTCTGGTCAGGGATGTGGTTGACTATGAGGTTGGGTTTGGTTTCTTGGGCTGGTTCGCGAATTTGCTTCTCGTCGAGCGGCAGATGCGCGGCACTTTTGCGGCGCGGCAGAAGGTGCTGCCGGGGTTGCTGTCGTAGCAACCGTCTTCTCGGACCGCTCATACTGGAGCTGAGGCAGTTTTCTCGCTCCTGGCGGCGATGGCAACTTGCCCTCGCGACAGCCGGCGGGATGCCGGCGCTACTGTCCGTCCGCGCTACCCTCCGCTCACGCCACTAATAAACCGCGTTGCCGACGCGCGTGGTGTGAATCTGGCCCGCTTCCACAGAGATGGAGTAGGCCTCGCCGGCTTCGCCGCTCCAGTCGCGGAGGTCGAAGGTGGCTCCCGTTGGGGCGTGATAGGACGTTACGTTGCGCAGGGTCAGCGGCTGCGCCGATTTGCAGACTGCGGGCGGTTGCGTGACCTGCAGGAAATACGCTCCTAGTCCCGTGCCCACCACTTTTGCTCTGCCGTTCGATTCCACCAGCAGCGCGGATTTCTCGTCGATGGCGATCTCGCGCGGGGTTTTCGACCAGCCATCCTGCACGATGCGGGCTAGAAATCCGAGGCTGCGGCCCATGCGGTCGCGCTTGGCGAAGTGACTGTCGGTAAGAACATTTTCCAGGCCGCGCACCTTCAGAAAGTCGCTCACCAGGGTTACCCGCTTCGCGAAGGGATCGGCGAGCACCTCGGCCGAGGTGAGGTCGGCGTCATCCGGTTTGTCTTCGAGGCAGCCGTAGACGAATTGGCCGAGCACGGCGAGTCCGGCGCTGGTGCCGCCGATGGGCTTGCCTGCGGCGAGATGCGCGTTGATGGCCTCCTGAACCGGCGTTCCCTTCCAGAAGTTGACATAGCGGGACTGGTCGCCGCCGGCAATAAATAAGACCTCGGCCTGCTCGATGATTTCGGCGGCGTGCGGCTCCAGCGCGGCTTTTCGGCTGGGAATGATCAGCGTGGCCACGGAGTTCATCTGGCACAGGCCGCTGACGTAGGGATTGTAATCGGCGTCGCCGTGAGCGCGGAGAATTAAGAAATCTCCGCCGTTGGCTTTGAAGCAGAGCCAGCGGAAAGCTTCGTCAAGATCGTCGCCGCCGCCCATCATGGCGATCCCGGCCTCGGCGCGAGTTTGAATGTCCTGGGAGCTGCCCTGGCGAATGTACTTGAGGTGAGACGCGTGGCTGGCGGCGGCGCTGGCGGAAAACGTGAGAATGATCAGCAGGAGAGCTGAATATTTCATAGCTTGAGTCTTCACCGCTTTACTTCGTGGGCTCGACAAAAACCGCGGTGCCGTAAGCGAGAACCTCGGTGACGCCTTGCATGACTTCGGTAGCGTCGTAACGCGCTCCGACTACGGCGTTGCCGCCGAGTTCGGCGGCGTGCTGGAGCATCAGGTCGAAGGCCTCGGCGCGGGTTCGCTCGCATAAATTAGTGAGCAGCGTAATGTTGCCGCCGACCAGGGTTTGCAAGCCGGCGCCGATGGTACCAAAGATGGAGCGCGAGCGCACCACGATTCCGCGCACCACGCCGAGGGTTCGGGTCACGCGAAAGCCATCGAGTTCGAACTGCGTCGTGACCATGTTGTGCGCCACCATGCGTCCACCGCTGTAGCCGGCCATGGCTGTCATTGGGTTTCTCCCCTCGGGCCGTTCGATGAGCCGGCGGCCGAGCAGCTAACTATAGCGCGATTTGCGAAGACAATACGAGTATGGAAGATGTGCCGGCGGTGGTGCTCAGTCCGAGCTCATGCCGGTAGCGTCATCCTGAACGGAGCCGCTTTTCAGGCGGAGTAAAGGATCTCAAATGGCACATGCCTCGTCTCCGAGGGAGCTCCCTCACCCGCCTGAACTGCGCCGGGTTACGGGATGACGCACCTGCAATGAGACAAACGCAACGACAAATGAAACTGAGCAACCATCAGACCTTGGGGGAGTGGCGCCGTTAGACGGCGCTGAGCCCAGGAAGAGTCGAGCTGCGCTCGACGGACTTCCGGGGGGCTGTCCCCACACTGGCATTGCGGCGCTCACTCCAGCGTGGCCGTGATCAAGAATTCCAGCGAGCCGCCGGCGTACTCGACACGCAATTGGTTGGGCTTGCAGCAGACCTGGCAGTCTTCCACGTAGCTCTGGCGGCGACCTGCGGATTCGTCGACGGCGGTTGAGTTCCACTCACCACAGCCGGCGCATTGGAAACCTGATTCCATGAGCAAAATCCCAATTCGGAGACGAGCGCGAGGGGTGGAACTCACAACTGTATAAACTTCCCCCGCGATCGGCAACGATCCTGATCATAAGCCGTCTCGCGCCGAGCAACATAGGGATGCGAAATCTGAGCGGCCGGCATGAGCGAAACGGTTGGGCCATGCAACCCAATACCGGAACCGGAAAGTGGGTTCGAGAGATTTTTCATCGATCTCGATCAGATCGCCAGGCACGTGCCGGCGGGGCCGCAATGCGGCGCGGAGATCGGGAAGATGATGCCGAAGTACGACACGACACCCCTAGGCCCGCCGCCTCCGCCGCCTCGACGAGGTTGACGGAGCCCTCTTGCCGGCCTACGCAGGTGGCGGGACGCCAGCTCGACAGCCGGCTGGACGCCGGCGCTACTGTCTGTCCTCCGCTACTTTGACGGCACCACCTGGAGATTATTGGTCACCGAGAAGATTCCGGGGACGCCGTTGGCGCGGACGTTGGCTACGTTCTTGTCGGTGTCGTTATCGACGACTCCTTCAAGCGTTACGTGGCCGTTTTTTACGATGATGCGAATCGGCTTCTGCACGCCCAGGGCGTACTTCTCCAGGCTGGGATATCCATAAATGGCGCGGAACAATTGCATGCGCAGGCGGTCGTCCTGCGGCGAAGGCGGCAGCACTTCGATCTGGTTGTCGACTTTTTCGACGCCCTCAATGCGCTTGAGGGAGTTTTCCGCGTCCGACTTCAGAACCGGGCGCACCACTTCTCCGAGCAGGGTAACGGTATCGCCGTCCACTTTATAGGCGATGTAATCGAAGACGCCAAAATACGGCAGCATGAGAAGTTCGTGGCGAACTTCGCGGATGATGCGGTCTTGCGATTTTGCCGAAGGCTGATTGCGATCCTGCGACATTCCCAAACTTGCGAGGGCACAGATCACCGCCAGGGTTAAGAATTTGGGCTTCATGACTTCGCTCCTTAACACGAAGGTTGCTCCAGTCATGTGGATTAATTTATGCGGGGAACGGATGCGAAAAAATACAAGGTGGGGCGAAAAAAGCGCAGAAACACTATCCGATTGGTTGGATGCTGTGGACCTGAATGAGGTTGGTTGTGGGGTCGAGGATGCCTTCGACGCGAACACGCTTGCCTTCGTAGGGCATGGCTTTATCCTGGGCATCGAGCTGGTGGGTGAGACTGTCTCCTGTCTCAAGAACGTAGCCCTTTTCAACTTTCGCGACGACCCCGGTGACGGTGCGGGCAGTTTGCCGGCGCGCATCGGACTGCGAAGCGTGCGTTTGGGCTTGCGCTGGTGGCGAGACGGGCTGAGGTTTCTGCAGCTCCGACCAGGCGATCAACTGTGGTCCTAGAATTCCATCGTTGCCCTCGGGTGCTGGATCGGTCGGCGGCTGCTGCGCTGCCGAGAATGTGGCAAGCAACAGGGAGCTAAGAAGCATTTCCATAGTAATGAACACGGACCGTCGATTTGTTCGAGTCTTTTTTCGAATCATTTTTCCAGTCATTTTTCGAGTCATTCTTCGAATCATTTTTCGAATCATTTTTCGAGTCAGGAAAACTCTCCCGTCCGAGCGGGCGTGCATCTAACTTTGACTTTTTTAACATTCGAGGCGCACCCAAGGTATAGGACGGATGCCGCAGCATGGCCTACGGTGTTTGCGGTAGGCGGCGATCTATGGGACAAAGGATGCATTCGTTTCCGAAAGCGCTGGCAAAAAGAGCTGTGCATCGACTTTGTGAATGAGGGTTGGCAATGCCGCACCTAAGCCCCCACGACGTGATGACGATGTTCATGGCGCTGGCCACGCTGCTGGGCTGCGCCAAGCTGGCGGCGGAGCTGATGCAGAAGATCGGCCAGCCTTCGATTCTGGGGGAGATTTCGGTCGGCATTTTTTTGGGGCCGACCGTGTTAGGGCATTACCGGCCGCATTTGTATGAGACGTTATTTCCCGCCACCGGGCCGATGCCCATCGTTCTTGATACGGTTACAACCCTCGGCGTGGTTTTTTTCCTACTGACCGCAGGGCTGGAGATCGACCTGCGCAGCATCTTCCGCCAAGGCAAGAGCGCGCTGCTGGTCAGCATCTTCGGCGTGGCCTTTCCTTTTGCCGCGGGCTTTCTGGCGGCTAGCACTTTTCCCGAGTACATGGGCGCGGCCTCGAGTGGCGGAGAAAATATTCTGATCTTCGCACTGTTCGTAGGCACGGCATTGTCTATTTCGGCGCTGCCGGTCATCGCCAAGATCCTGATGGACTTGAATTTGCTGCGCACCGAAGTCGGCACGGTCATCATTTCGTCGGCGATGTTCGACGACCTGGTGGGGTGGATTCTGTTTTCGTTCGTGCTGGGCATGCTGCATCCTCCCGCGGGCAGTACGCCGAGCGCAGGCGTGAAGCACACCATCGTGCTGGTGCTGGCATTCGTTGGGCTCACGCTTACGTTGGGGCGCTGGCTGATCGACAAAATTCTGCCCGTGCTGCAGGCGCACACGACCTGGCCGGGCGGGGTGCTGGGGTTCGTCTTTACGCTCACGCTGGCCGGGGCGGCGTTCACGGAATATGCCGGCATTCACGCTGTGTTTGGCGCGTTCGTGATTGGCATCGCGATCGGGGAGTCGAGCCATCTGCGCAAGCGCACCTCGGAGCACATTCACCAGATCGTCACCAACGTGTTCGCGCCGTTTTTCTTTGCCAGCATCGGATTGCGGACCAACTTTGCCGCTAACTTTCATCTGGGATTAAGCCTGACGGTAATTGGCGTGGCCTGCGTGGGCAAACTGGTGGGAGCGGGCTGGGGCGCGCGCCTCGGCGGCATGGACAAAACCTCGTCTCTGGTGGTCGGCCTCGCCATGAATGCGCGCGGAGCCATGGAGATCATCCTGGGAATTCTGGCGCTGCAGGCTGGGTTGATTCGCGAGACCATGTTTGTCGCGCTGGTGATCATGGCGCTATTTACTTCTCTGCTTTCGGCGCCGGCGATTAATTTTTTAGTGAGCCGCAGGCGCAAGCTCACTCTGAAAGACACGGTCGAGGCGAAGCTCTTCTTGCCTCACTTGGCGGCGAAAACCAGGCTGGGAGCGCTGAAGGAAATGTGCGAAGTGGCGGCAGATGCGGTGAGCAACGCTCCCGAAAGATTGTTCCGGCTGGTCTCGGAGCGCGAACGAGTGCTGGCCAGCGGCTGGGAGAATGAATTGGCAGTGCCCTATGCCCGAGTCAATGGCCTAACGCGTCCCTTGGTAGTGGTGGCGAAGACCGAGGGCATTGATTTCGACGCGCGCGATGGCAAGCCCGCGAGGCTGATCATGCTGATCCTGACCGGGGACAATCAGTCGCAGCACGATCTGCTGGGCGACGCCAGCGAACTCTTCAGCCACAAAGAGGCGGTCGACCGGGCGGTGGACGCGAAGAATTTTGTGGAGTTGGTGGCGGCGCTTAATGCGCCGGTGCAGTAGCCGACTCCGTTTCGGATGAAGGTGTATTGTTCTAGCCGGCGACCGGCGGCGTTCCGTTTTGCACGAATACAACTTGATTCACCTGGCGATTAGGCAGCTGGGGGATGTCCACGGTGGGGAAATTTAGCGTTACCCGGCATCTCTTGCCTGGAGGGAACTTGCCTAGCGGCTTGCTTTTGGCGAACGGGCCTCAGAGCGGAGGGCAGAACCACATGGCCGGTGCAGTGAGCGGGAAGGGGGGATTTCCGCCGACTGCACCGGCTCTTGGCACTTCAAGCCGAGACGCTGAGCCCGCCGCCGGCAGGAGAGCTGCCGACGGTCGAGGAAGACGAGGAGTTCAGCAAGTTCAGGACAATGTTTTCGCTGTTTGAGGGATTAAGGTTAAGGGTAATCTGTTGCGCGTCGGGACTTAATTGAGTGCCGGCGCTGATGGAGATCTGCTCCGCTCCGCCGTTGCCTGCAGCGCCCAGGTTGATCGTAATCTGCTCGGGATTGGCGGCGGTGCCGGTGTTGGTGAGGTTCACAACAAACTCCGGTCCGGCGCCGCTGGTGAGACTGGCCGGCGTGGGGGCTGGTTTGAACTCTCCTCCAAGGTTCGCTCCCTGGGGGTTGTTAAAAGTATCGACCAGGGAGGCGAAGGCTTGTTGGGCGCCTGCCAGGTCGCCAGACTGCAAGGCCTGGCCAACGGCGGTGAAATCCTGCTCGCGGTCGGTGAGTTTGAACGGAGTGCCATTGGCAAAGGGACCATTCTGGCCTAGCGACACAATTTTATTGAAGGCCGTCTGTGCGCTGGACAAATCGCCGGACGAGAGTGCCTGCCCGAGCTGGCCCAGGTCCGTGCTTCTGCTCTGAAAATATTGTTGCAAGTGCTGATAGATCGAACTATTAGAAACAGCAGATGTCGACATGAGTGTCTCCTGAAGGCGGATTCGTTAATCTATGGCTGGGAATCCCTGGCAGGAACGCTTGCCATCACAAGACCAGATCGACGGCTGCGAGAGAAACTTTGGGACGGGGGCGGTGCTTCCGATCGGGATGGGTCTAGGCTGAGTCAGGCATTGGACGCGCTGCGCAAGCGCATGTAACCTTCGGAAATGCATCGGCCCATGCATATCGCGGCCCCCGACTTCGCTTTGCCGAAAGCGCTGAGGCTCGCCGATGAAGAGGTTCATTTGTGGCGTGTGGATCTGGCAACCGTGGGTCCGGCTGAGGCGCGATGGCTGCCGCTGCTCTCCGCGGACGAGGCCAAACGCGCTGCCCGCTTTCACTTTAACCGCGACCGGCAACGTTATGTTGCGGCGCGAGCCTGGTTACGCCTGTTGCTGGGCGCCTATCTGGAATTCGAGGCCAAGGAGTTGACCTTCTCTTATTCGGCCCGGGAGAAGCCAGCCTTGGGCTTTTCTTATGCCGGCCGGCGGATGGAATTCAACCTATCGCACTCCGGCGCTGTGGCGCTGCTGGTTTTCGCCTGGGGGAGGCAGGTAGGGGTCGACGTAGAAGCAGTTCGCGCGGACTTCGAAGTCGAGGCCATTGCCAACCGATTTTTTTCCGCGCAGGAGCGCGAACAGTTGTGGGCGTGCCCGCCCGCGGAGAGACATGCCGCATTCTTCCGCTGCTGGACTCGCAAGGAGGCTTATATCAAGGCCACCGGCGCCGGATTGTCGCTCCCTCTGAGCCAGTTCGACGTCTCCCTTGCCGCGGGCGAAACGAATGCCCTGCTGGCCACCCGGCCTGACGCGGCCGAGGCGGAAAGGTGGTTGCTGCGCGAAGTGCCAGCCGGTCCCGGCTATGTGGCTTCGCTTTGTGTTAGCGGCGGCAGGGGTTGGCAGCTTCGGAGCTGGTGTGACGATGGTAATGACTGAACTAGTCGGGATCGCTGTGGAAGTTATGCCGCCTGGCGCGCAAAATCTTTCACTTGCGTGCCGAAATAATTTCAAAAACGCGGTCGGGAATTGGCTAAAGCCACCATTCTTCAACAGCTTAAATAAAACGAGACGGAGTCCTAAAGGTGCCGGGATTGCAATGCACTTTGGTGGGTTGGAATCCACAAACTGACTTTCTCCCGTGCCGAATGAAGTGTTACTCTGTCAAGTAAGTTTTCGGGCATCCTCTCCCTTTGACTTAATTTCTGCAACGCAGTTCTAACCCAGTTGGAGCTTAAAGAGCAATCCACCAAAATGCGATAAATTTGGTAGAGAATTCAAACTGCCGAAAATCGGGCGCGTAAAGGTCGCAGTCGGACCGCCCGAGTGCAACGCGGGAAGAATCGCGAATTTCAAGGAGGCTTACGCACTTGACCGCTTCAATCAGCCATCTCATCGCTCCGCATGGCGGAGAGCTTATCGACCTTATCGCTTCTCCGGAAAGAATGGTCGAGCTAAAAGCGCACTCGAAAGAGTGGCCCTCCTGGGACCTGACGCCCCGCCAGCTTTGCGATCTGGAATTGCTGGCCAGCGGCGGCTTTTCGCCGCTGCGCGGCTTCATGGCGCGCGCCGATTATGAAAGCATCTGCCACAACATGCGCTTGACCGATGGCACGCTCTGGCCCATGCCCATCACGCTGGACGTGACGGAGGAATTCGCCAAGAAGCTGACGCCGGGCACGAGCAAAGTCGCGCTGCGCGATCCCGAGGGCGTGATGCTCGCCGTGCTGCATGTGGATGAAGTCTGGCAGCCCGACCGCAAGGCCGAAGCCAAAGCGGTGTTCGCCAGCACCAGCTCCGCCCATCCGGGCGCCGATTACGCCATCAACAAGGCCAATCCCTGGTACGTCGGGGGAAAGATCGAGGCGCTGCAAATTCCCACGCACTACGACTTCCGCACGGTGCGACTGACACCGGCGGAGGTGCGCGCCGAGTTCGCTCGGGTGGGCTGGCGCAAAGTAGTTGCTTTCCAGACGCGCAATCCCATGCACCGGGCTCACGTGGAATTGGCTTTTCGAGCGGCTAAACAAGTGGAGGCGAATCTTCTGATTCATCCCGTCGTCGGCATGACCAAGCCCGGCGACGTGGACTACTACACGCGCGTGCGCTGCTATCAGTTGCTGCTCTCGAAGTTCCCGCCGTCGACCGCGAAGCTTTCGCTGCTGCCGCTGGCCATGCGCATGGGCGGGCCGCGCGAGGCCATCTGGCACGCGCTCATCCGCAAGAATCACGGCTGCACTCACTTCATCGTGGGCCGCGATCACGCCGGCCCGGGCAAGGATACCGACGGGAAACCGTTCTACGGCCCCTACGAGGCACAGGAAGTTTTCAAGAAGCACGAGGCCGATATCGGCGTCACCATGGTGCCTTTCAACATGATGGTGTACCTCGAGGCCGAGAATCGCTACGTGCCCGACGACGAAGTGAAAAATGGAGATCGCGTGCTCAACATCTCGGGCACCGAACTCCGCGAGCGTTTGAACGAGGGCCGCGAAATTCCCGCGTGGTTTACCTATCCGGAGGTGGTCGAGGAGTTGCGCCGCAGCTTCCCGCCCCGCCACAAGCAGGGCGTGACCATCTTTTTTACCGGACTCTCGGGTTCGGGCAAGTCGACCATCGCCAACATTCTGCTGACGAAGTTTCTGGAAGCGGGCGGGCGTCCGGTCACTTTGCTCGATGGCGACCTGGTGAGGAAAAACTTATCCTCCGAGTTGGGCTTTTCCAAGGAGCATCGCGACATCAACATCCGGCGCATCGGTTATGTGGCATCGGAGATCACGAAGAACGGCGGCATCGCGATTTGCGCGCCCATTGCGCCTTACGACGCGACCCGCAAGCACGTGCGGCAGACGATCGAGCCCTACGGCGGCTTCATTCTGGTGCACATCGCGACATCGGTCGAGGTCTGCGAACAACGGGATCGCAAAGGCCTTTACGCCAAGGCTCGGGCGGGAATTCTCAAGGAGTTCACGGGAATTTCCGATCCCTACGAAGTGCCCAGCGACGCCGAAGTCACCATCAACACCGGGGAACTTTCTCCGGAGGAAGCGGCGCAGGAGATCATTCTGCACCTGGAGCGCGAAGGCTTTATCGGAGCGACCGAAGCGGTGGTTTCGTAGGCCGGGTTCGAGTGCCGCGCTGACTTTCTTCAACCATCGCCTCAAAACATGGACCTGCTGATCAAGAGCCTGGTTGGGTTGGGAGTTGGGACCCTCATTGGCATGACGGGAGTCGGGGGCGGCGTTCTGCTGCTCCCGATTCTTATCTTTGGCCTGGGAGTGCCTCCGCTCAGCGCCGTGGGTTCGGACGCGCTCTTTAATTTTGTCACCAAGATTGGCGCCAGCGCGGTTCATTTGCGGCGGGGAACGGTGCGAAAAAAAGTGGTTCTGGCGCTCATCGCCGGCAGCGCTCCGGGCTCTTATGCGGGCGTAAGTTACCTGGTCTACCTGCGCAACCACTACGGCAACGGCGTAAATCATTTCATCACGGTTGCGGTGGGAGTGCTGCTGATTTGCATTCCTACTTTTTTATTTTTCCAGAAGAAGATTGAAGACAGCGTGGCGTCGCATCCGCCGACCATGAAGTCGTTCGCCTGGATGTCCCTGATCGGGCTGGTGGCGGGCTTTTTGGTGGGGATTACATCGGTAGGCTCGGGCAGCATCGTGATGATGATGCTCCTGCTGTTCTACCAGTTTCAGCCCAAGGTGATGGTGGGTACCGATATTGTGCACGCTCTGTTGCTGACCGGCGTGACCAGCCTGCTGCATTTTCGCATGCACAACGTAGACATTCATTTGGTGGGAGCGCTCTTGATCGGATCGATTCCCGGCGGGCTGCTGGGATCCTATTTGAGCACGCGAGTTCCGGTTCCGTGGTTGAGGCGGATTTTATGCGCCGTGCTGCTGGCGACGGGTGCGCGCATGCTCATGGCTTGAGAGCAGTTCTCAGTTCTCAGTTTCTCGCTCGGCGGCACGAGGAATGATATGCAATCAAAATCTTACGCGCAGATTCTGGAACGCATCCAGGCCGCTATCGAGGCTGCCCGCGCTGTTTTTGCTCGCTTTACGCCGGGGGAGATCGAGGCGGAATTCAAGGTTGGCCACGATCCCGTGACCGAGGCGGATCGCGCCCTGGATGCCGTTCTGCGCAAGGAATTGCTGCGCGAGGGAGAAGGATGGCTCTCCGAGGAAAGCGTAGACGATCCCATCCGGTTGCAGCGTTCGCGGGTTTGGGTGGTCGATCCGCTCGACGGCACGCGCGAATTTGTGCAGGGCATTCCCGAGTTCTGCGTTTCGATCGGCTTCGTCGAAGACGGCCGTCCCGTGGCGGGAGGAATTTGCAATCCGGCGACCAACGAAGTGTTTCTCGGTTCGATCGAATCCGGCGTCACTTACAACGGCAAGCCGGCGCAGCCCAGCCAGCGGAGCAGCATGGAGGGCGCGCTGGTTCTGGCCAGCCGCAGCGAGGTAAAGCGCGGAGAGTGGAAAGCGTTTGAGAATTCAAGTCTTAAAATTCGCCCTATGGGATCGGTGGCTTACAAGCTTGCCCTGGTGTCAGCCGGACGGGCTGACGTCACGTTTACCCTGACGCCAAAAAACGAATGGGATGTGGTGGCTGGAGCGGCCCTGGTGCAAAGCGCCGGTGGTTTCGTCAGTACGCTGGAAAAAGTCAAGCTGACAGCTAATAACCGCGATCCGCTGCTATCAGGCCTGCTGGCCGGCGGATCTTTTCTCCAAGACGAATTGTTTGCCCTGGTCGAGCCGCACCTTCGCGTGACGAAACCAGCCCGCTAACGGAAGCGAGGTCGCCCTGCTGCTGACGTCGTGTAGCTAGCTTGCAGCACGCTTCGTGTTTCCTGACGAGTCAATTCCCTCTTTCTCTTGAACTGGCTACCGTAATGTTGAGGCTTAACGCGCAAGCCCATTGCCGCACGCAAGGCAGTACGCAAAAACAGTATCGAACTTCCACCTATTCGGAAAGCGGATACAGCAGCCTGCTGGCGGATGCAGAATTTTTCTTAGATGTCATCGTATTGGGCTGACCCCGGCTACAACCAGCCCTACGATCTAATTCCGCTCGCCCTTCCCGCTTGGGTGCGGCAACGTTCCGAGGAACAGCTTCTCCATCCGGCCCTGCGCCTCGGCAAAGCTGGAGGCAAAAGGTCGGCAAAATGACGTTGCCCTTTTCGAAGCATTCGTGTTGGATTTCGTGCTCGTGGCTTCGAAACAGTCCGCACCCAGTCGAATACTTCGAACTCTCCGACCGTATGGTGTTGTACTGGTTTTGGGCCCATGACCGCGGCGTAGCCAGCGAGTAACTGGGCCAAATACTATCTGGTGAGAGATTCGATTCGCATAAATCGCAGCGACGGAGCCCTAGTCCGACTGATCACCCCCATGCGTCCCGGAGAAAGCGCCGAACAAGCCGAGCAACGCCTGTCGCCCTTTACCACCAGCCTTTTTCCCCTGCTCGATGACTACATCCCGCGCTGAGCAACCGTTTACTCTGTGTTCCTCGGTGTCCCCTGTGTTTAAGAAAGGCCTCCTCAAAAAGAATTTAATCTTGCGCCCAAGCGAAGCGAATGTTATTCCTGACTGTCCTCACCGAGCATTGATTGAATGGTCACGCCCCCCTCCGACGTATCGATCACGGAAGATCCCGGCCGCCCCAAGCGCGTGCTCGGCTTCCGCGACTTAGTCCTGTTCTACGTGGTAACCGGCATCAGCCTGCGCTGGATCGCCACCGCCGCCGCGGCCGGCCCCAGTTCGATCGTCATCTGGGTCGGCGCCTGGCTCTGCTTCTACACTCCGCTGGCGCTCTCCGTCCTGGAGTTGTCGTCCCGTTATCCCGCCGAAGGCGGCCTCTACGTCTGGAGCAAGTGCGCCTTCGGAGATTTTTCCGGCTTTATGTCCGCCTGGACGTACTGGGCCAGCAATCTTCCCTACTTCCCCGCCGTGCTCTACTTCGCAGGCAGCAACATTCTCTTCATGCGCCAAACCGCGTGGGCGCACCTCTCAGACAACGCCACGTTCTACATCGTGTTTTCTATTCTCACGTTGGCAGCAGCCACCCTGCTGAACATCGTTGGACTCGACGTCGGCAAATGGCTGCACAACGTGGGCGCGCTGGCCATGTGGATTCCGGTCGGCATCGTCATAGTCATGGGCTTGATCGCCTGGCATCGCTATGGCTCCGCCACGCAATTCACTGTGCGCACCATGACTCCCCGCATTCATTTCAACGATATTATTTTCTGGTCGGTGCTGACCTTCGCTTTCGGGGGATGCGAGACCGCCTCCTTCATGGGAGAAGAAATAAAAAATCCCCGCCGCTCGATTCCCTTCTCGCTGCTGTTCGGCGGAGTCACCGTAACTCTCTGCTACATCCTCGGGACGGCATGTGTACTGCTGGCTTTGCCCTCCGGCGAAGTAAGCAGCTTGCAGGGATTAGCACAAGCCATCTCAAAAACCGCATCCCGCTTGGGTTTCCCGGGAGTGCTGCCAGTGGCCGCACTCTTGATCGCGCTCAGCAACATCGGCGCAGCCGGAGCGTATCTAGCCACAGTAGCCCGCCTGCCTTTCGTCGCGGGCCTCGACCACTTTTTGCCGCCTGCCTTCGCTGCACTCCATCCGCGCTGGAAAACTCCCTGGATCGCACTGCTCACTCAATTCGTTCTCGGCGCGCTCTTCATTTTTCTAGGCCAAGCCGGAACCAGCGTCAAAGGCGCGTACGACGTCTTGGTAAGCATGGGCGTGATCGCCTACTTCATTCCCTATCTCTATCTGTTCGCCGCCATGATCAAACTGCAGCGCGAACCCGCCGGAACGGATGTGATCCGCGTTCCGGGGGGTGAAGTGGTGGCGCAGTTGGTTGCATCACTCGGATTCCTCACCACCGCCTTAACGATTGTTCTCTCGCTGATCCCGCAGCCCGACGAACCGAACAAGCTTCTGGCATTGTCGAAGATTGTAGGGGGAACCGGAGCGCTGGTGGTGGTCGGAGTATGGCTTTACAGGGCTGGGAAACGTCGCGCTGCAGACTCCGTTCTGACCCATTGATGGGTGCAAAAACAGGCTGGCAACAGCCGCCATCGGCTGTCGCTCATGATCCACCTCATACACGCTCACCGTGTGGTCTCCCGACCACTCTCGGTAATTCAAGCTGTGGCAAAGCGGAAAAGTTCTCTCGTGAAACGCGGTTCCAATAGGCAAAGGAGTGGCCGCGAAAAGAATTTACTGCCAGGCTGGATGATACGATCGAACTCTTTTGAAGGCGTCTTCCCGAAGCCCCGCGCTTTCCAGTGGGGCGAGGGACCTCCGCCGAAGAAAAAATTTCCCGGACTCGCGCTCGACAAATGCCTTGAACTGCCCCCGAAATCGAACCCAGACGGTAAAGAATTCCGTCCTGCCGCTTTCTGGATTGCTCGGTGACGCGGTCGCGCAACTCTTCCCGATCCATTCCAAAAACAATCGATTCTTGATTTGTCGCCGGTTCGTAACCTGCATACGGAGTTTTTCAAGATGCGCGCGGCTGTTCGCTTGGGTCCAGACACCTCGAATTCACCTTACCGGAATTATTTTCTGCCCTGCGAATCCATAATGAAAAGGGCGAGGGTGTCAACTTCAGCCGCAACGTCATATATGATTGGTGGTTGCACTAAATTTTGTCAGGTTCGCGCCCGCATTGCCGGGTAGAAACTTCACGACTGGACTTCATTCCAATTACGAGTACGACAATATGAGCAAGGCAGTCAGCATCTTCGGTCTGGGATATGTAGGTTCGGTAACTGCGGCTTGCCTTGCGGCCAAAGGACATTCCGTTACCGGCGTCGACCTGAACGCTTCCAAGGTCGAATTGCTGAACACAGGCCGCAGCCCGATCGTTGAATTGGGCATGAACGAATTAGTCGAGGAAGCGCACAAAGCTTCTCTTCTGTCCGCAACCACCGATTCCGCCGCTGCCGTGATGCAGACCGAAATCTCGTTTCTCTGTGTCGGAACTCCCAGTCTGCGCAGCGGAAAACTCGATCTCGGTCACGTCGAGCCGGTCTGTCGCGATATCGGACAGGTGTTGAAGCGCAAGCCCTCTTTTCATCTCGTGGTTCTGCGCAGCACGGTGCTGCCCGGCACGGCTGAAAATATCGTGATTCCCGCGCTCGAAGAAGCCAGCGGCAAACGCCTGGGGAAAGATTTTGGCGTTTGCGTTAACCCGGAGTTCATGCGCGAAGGCACGGCCGTCGCCGACTTTATGCAGCCCGCCATGACCATTATTGGCGCCATCGACGCCAAGCACGCTGACGGTTTACGCGAGCTTTATTCCTGGGCGCCGGGCCGAATCTTCGAAACTACTTTTCGTTCGGCGGAGATGGTCAAATACGTTTGCAACACCTGGCACGCCTTGAAAGTGGCTTTCGCCAACGAGGTGGGCACACTCGCCAAAGCGCTCAACGTCGACGCTGAAGACGTCACCGAGATCTTTACCGCCGACGATAAACTCAATATCTCGGCGCGCTATCTGAAGCCGGGCTTTGCCTTCGGCGGTTCCTGCCTGCCCAAGGATGTGCGCGCCATGAGTTATCGCGCCAAAGAGTTGGATCTGAAATTACCGCTCTTCGAATCGATCATGCCCAGCAACGACGAACATCTGCGCCGCGCCATCGCCATCGTGCTCGAGAGCGGAAAGAAAAATGTGGCGATCCTGGGACTGAGCTTTAAGGCGGCAACCGACGATCTCCGCGAGAGCCCGCAGGTGCAGCTGGTCAAACATCTTCTCGGCGAAGGCTACAACTTAAAGATTTGGGACGAAAATGTTTCGCTGGGGCGCCTGATCGGCTCCAATCGCGATTACATCGAGGGCACGATTCCGCACATCGGCTCTCTGCTCGAAAGCGATCTCGGAGAAATTCTTCGTAATGCCGAGGTCGTGGTAATCGGCACTCGCGGCATCGCGCGCGATCAACTGCAAGCCCACTTGCGCGACGACCACGTCGTCGTCGACCTCGTGAATCTGGAGAAAGCCCGACGCCCCGCCGTTGGCGACTACGAAGGTATTTGCTGGTAGGGATGTGCGAATCCTTTCTGGGTCAAGGCGGGAATGCCGCCGCTGGATACCGGCAACAAGGTCCGTTTCTACAATACCTGCGGCACCTTGCCCGCGAGCACGAAGTTACCTTGCTCTCCTACTCGGGCGGAAGACGAGATTCGGCTTAGGAAGCCGACGGCGCTGATTCCGATCGCTGGGCAAGAACCTTGTGGGGCAGCCGCGCCTTTGCGGCTTGGTATTTGGGTTTACGTGGCTGGAAAGGATCTTCAGTCCGGATGCTCGTACAGTTCCTCTTCCGAAAGTACGGGCGGTGCCGCAACCCCCATTGCAGCCCGGGATCCCGCGCCGAACATCGGTCCGCGAGCCGGCACCACGGGCGCAAACCCCATCAATCCGATCTTCGGCACGATGTCGTCGTAAATGGCCTCCATGCCACCACGACGCAGGTAAGTTTCGTGCCAAAAACCGGTTCCCCCGGAATCCTTCAAAAACCTTTGCCACCATTCCCGGTGCGGAGCCGATCGCGTCCACTTCAGGAGCGACTCTTGATCGCGCCAGTATTGGCGCATACCGACGTGCATCGGGAAAAAAGAAAAGACGAGATTTTCGTGGAGCAATAATCCATCGGGATGAGCGTCAACTGAGGAAGCGATCTGTGGACCGAATCCCAACAGGGTCTTGATTCCCACCATGCGATTCACGCGCATGCCCAGGTAAATCACGACCAGGTCGGGATAACCCGAAAGATCAACCGTCCGGCGCTCGACGCGGGTGGGCATGAAAGGCCGTCCTTATTTTCATTCCGGTGTCGCGGTTTTCCGCGCCGGATTAAAAAACGGCAGCGCAATCACCTTAACATTCGTCTTCAGCCGGATTGCCTCGATCGTGATCTCCATCTGCAACTGTGTGCCGAGCTTCGAATACTCGATCTCCACGCTGGCCAGCGCAATCATCTTCTTCAAAATCGGCGACCAACTCGTGGTCGTAGCCTTGCCAACCTGTTTCTCTCCGGAGTACAAAGGCACTGCCACGCGCGAAGCCTGGCTCGGCGCCGCCGGAGTCAGTCCATAGCGCTCGTAAAGCGCCTCCACATCGGTCCAATCCACTTCGACACCGACCAGCTGCCGCGCCACGCCATTCTTCGCATCCTGCTCCAGCGCCGGCTTGCCGACAAAATTTTCTTTTTCCAGATGCACCATCTTGCCGAAACCCAACTCATACGGCGAATATTTCTGCGACGGAATCAACGCCTTCTTCGAACTCGTGTAGTCGACTTCGATCAAGAGCAGCCCAGCCTCGACGCGCGCCACATCCAGCGCCAACATGCCCGCTGCGTGCAGGTCAAACTGCTTGCCCTTTTCTGCCAACGCATCCCAAACTTTGACGGCGTCATTCCATGGAACCCATATCTCATATCCCAAATCGCCAGTATATCCCGTGCGAGAAATGTCAACCGGCACACCCGCAATCTTTCCCTGCGTCACCCGAAAGTATTTCAGACTTGCAATGTCGGCCTCGGCTACCGTCTTCAGCAGCTTCGCCGAAGTCGGTCCCTGCAACGCCAGCGCCGCCACTTTCTCGGAAATATCCTCAACCTGCACATCCATGTTCAGGCCATTCTGCCGAAACCAGCGCAGGCTCGGGTCGGCAGCCGTCCAGCGATAAACATTCTCCTCCAGCCGCGAAATCGTCCCATCGTCGATGACCTTGCCCTCTTCATCGCACCAGCAGCAATAAATCACCTGCCCCACTTTCACCTTGTTGACGTCGCGCGTGATCACTCGGTTCACTAGCCGGGTCGCGTCTTTGCCCGTGACGAGATATTTGTACAGCGGAGAAATATCGATCAGCGCCGCCGCATTGCGGATGGCGTTGTACTCGTGCTCATGATGCACCTCATACACGCTCACCGTGTAGTATCCCGACCACTCTCGGTAATTCAAGCTATGGCAAAGCGGAAAAGTTCTCTCGTGAAACGCGGTTCCAATAGGCAAAGGAGTGGCCTCGTTAAACTTGATTGACAAACGACGATACAACACCTGACGCGAAAGGCTCAGACATCAATATGCATCCAAACCTCCTGATTTGGCTAGGGGTACTCGCTCGGCTTGTGTATTTTCTGATCGGCGGACATCAAGGAATCTTAGCTATGGCTCGTGCCCTGGGCGCGTCCCATGCAATGAATGCGGTCATGGCCGCCTATCGCAACGGTGACTACGCCACCGTACTGCGGAAAACCGAAGGCCTCAAGAACGGCCGGGACAAGACGGGAGAATACCGCTTCCTGCGCGGTGGAAGGTTGCATCCCTTGAGGCGGCTTGACGAATCCGAAGGGATCCTTCGAGGAGCCATGCCACTTCACGCAGACTCCCGCCAAAAGGCGCTCGTCCATAACACTCTCGCTTCGGTGTTGATGGATCAGAAACGATTTCTTGAGGCAGTCGCATTTTATGAAAATGCCGGCCGAGCCTGGCCAGACAGAGGCTCCAGCCTCTGCGGAGTTGCCGAAACCTGGCTGCGCCAGGGCCGCGAGCTTCAGTGGCACTGCAGTGCGCACGCGAAGCCGTCAAGATTGACCGGCGTGCGACCGGAATGCCAAAAGAAGCCCTCGATAAGATTAGGTGAAGATTTCGCGGCATTGGCGTGGGCCACTGCTGCCCACTTGGGTGATGCCCGTGAAGTTGAATCCCTGCTGGCGAAGGCATTTCCGCTTATGTGGGGCCAAAAGTAACCCGATTCTTGCACAGATCCACGACCACGCCGTAAAGGCTTACGAGACTCTCAATAGGCCGGAGGAGGCGCGCGACCATTTTCGTCAGGCGACGAAAATTGATCCCCAAGGTATCTTCGGACGACTCGCCAGCGCGATCTCCTCTTAGGCTACAATTGCAATTCACAATGCACCGCCTCATACAATGGAGCGTTCTTCCCAGCGGACTCTAATCACCGCTGTTCCGCAGCCTGCGTTATCGTTATCCTCATTCGCATTCGTACCAACCTGACAGCTGAAGGCTAAGAGCTTATGGCGAATTCATACGACGTAATCGTAATCGGCGGCGGCCACAACGGCCTCGTTAACGCCGCCTACCTCGGGCGCGCCGGGAAAAAAGTTCTGGTGCTCGAGCGCCGCCATATCCTCGGCGGCGCGGCATGCACCGAGGAAGTTTTCCCCGGCTTCAAGTTCTCGGTTTGCTCTTATGTTGTGTCACTGCTGCGGCCGGAAATCATCCGCGATCTCGACCTTCCGCGGCACGGCCTTGAGATCCTTCCGCTCGACGGTACTTTCACGCCCATGCCCAGCGGCGATTATCTATGGCGCGTGAACGACCATGGCAAAACCCATCGTGAGATCGCCCGCCACTCCCGCGTCGATGCCGAGGCCTATGACGAATTCGGCAAAGCCATGCAAGCCATGTGCCGCTTCGTGAAGCCGATTCTCAGCATGGTCCCGCCCGACCCGAACACCTTGAACCCGCGCGAACTTATGAAGCTGCTTTTCATCGGCAAGCGCTTTCAAGGCATGTCGAGCTACGACAAGTACAACCAGGTCCAGCTCATGACCATGAGCGCCGTTGATTTTCTCGATCAATGGTTCGAAACCGACGCACTCAAGGCCACGATGTCGGCGTCAGGCATCATCGGAACTTTTCTCGGTGTGCGCTCGCCAGGAACAGCTTACGTTCTGCTCCACCACTACATGGGAGAGATCGACGGCGCATTCCGCGCCTGGGGCTTCGCGCGCGGCGGCACGGGCGCAATCTCTAATGCTATCGGCGACGCGGCTCGCGAAGCGGGCGTAGAAATCCGCACCCAAGCCGCGATCGCGAAAATCATCGTCAAAGATGGCAAGGCCAAAGGCGTGGTGCTAGCCAACGGCGACGAAATCTACGCCGACACCATTTCCTCGAGCGTCGATCCCCGCCTCACTTTCAACAAGTTCATCGAAGCCGACCAACTTCCCGCGGACTTTCTCGAAGACATTAACCGCTTCAAATATCGCGGCTCTTCGGGCAAAGTGAACATGGCGCTCGACGGCCTCCCGAACTTCAAGTGCATGCCCGGGCCGGGACCCCATCTGCGTGGCGCGATCTCGATTTCACCTTCGGTCGAATACATGGAGCGCGCCTACGACGACGCCAAGTACGGCAACTTCTCGCGCCATCCTTATATCGACATGGTGATTCCGTCGCTCACCGACCCTTCAGTCGCGCCGCCGGGCAAGCACGTGCTCTCCTGCTTCGTGCAGTACGCGCCCTACAAGCTGCGCCCCGGTCTCAACTGGGACGACCAGAAAGAAGCCTTCGGCGACACCGTCGTCAACACCATCGCCGAGTACGCGCCCAACATCAAAGACATCATCCTGCACCGGCAAGTCGTGACTCCGCTCGATCTCGAACGCGAGTGGGGACTGAGCGAAGGCAACATTTTTCAAGGCGAACTTTCGCTGGAGCAACTTTTCTTCCTGCGCCCCGCGCCGGGCTACGCGCGCTTCCGCACTCCCATACAAAACCTCTACCTGTGCGGCTCGGCCACGCACCCCGGCGGAGGCATCATGGGCGCTCCGGGACGGCTCGCAGCGCTGGAAATTCTCAAAGATAAAGGAGCCGCCTAACATGCCGGAGACGACCCGCGACATCGTCATCATCGGCGCAGGGCACAACGGCCTGGTCGCCGCCTTCTACCTGGCCAAAGCTGGATTCAAGCCCCTAGTGCTCGAGCGTCGCCCGCAGGTTGGCGGCGCTGCCGTCACCGATGAATTTCACCCCGGCTTCCGCTGCTCCACGCTGGCGCACACGGCAGGCCCGATTCGCCCTGACATCGTTCGCGACCTGCAACTGGAAAAGCACGGCCTGAAGTTCATCACTCCCGAAACCTGCGTCACCGCGCTCTCGCCCGACGGCCGCGCCCTTTCGCTCTTTCAGGACAAGAACAAATCCGCGCAAGCCATCGCCGCCTTCTCGCAGAAAGACGCGACGAAATATCCCGAGTTCGAAGGCTCGCTCGCCAAGATCAGCAAGGTGATCGCGGAAGCACTGGCCACGACCCCTCCCGATATCGACCACCCCAGCCGCGGCGACCTCTGGAGCATGCTAAAAACCGGCCACGCCCTTCGCAATCTCGGCAAGCGCGATATGTATCGCGTGCTGCGCTGGGGACCGATGGCAGTCGCCGATCTCGTAGCCGAATATTTCGAAACCGAATTGTTGCGCGCGTTGATCGCAGCGCGCGGAATCTTCGGAACTTTTCTCGGACCGTGGTCCGCTGGAAGCGCCTTGCAGTTGCTCATCCGAGCGGCCGGCGATCCCCATCCCGCCGGCTCCGCATTCTTTGTTGCAGGCGGCGCGGGCGCGCTCACGCAAGCCATGGCATCCGCCGCGCAGGCCGCTGGGGTTGAGATTCGCACCAACGCCGAAGTCATCGAGATTCGCGTAAAGGACGGCGCAGCCACGGGAGTGCTGCTCGCCACGGGCGAAGAAATCGTCGCCAAAGCCGTCGTCTCCGATGCCGACCCCAAGCGCACCCTGCTCAAGCTCACCGACCCCACGCATCTTTCGCCGGACTTTGTACAGAAACTTCAGCACTACCGCGGCAATGGCACGGTCGCGAAAGTGAATCTCGCGCTCTCCGGCCTGCCCGATTTCACGGCCTTGAAAAATGGCGACGGCATCGCCCTTCAAGGCCGCATTCACATTGGCCCCGAGATCGATTATCTGGAGCGCGCCTTCGACGAATCCAAGTACGGAAACTTCTCCCACCATCCTTATCTTGAAGTGGCGATACCGTCGCTCACCGATGCCACGCTCGCGCCCGCGGGCCAGCACGTGATGTCCATCTACATGCAGTACGCGCCTTACAAACTCAAGGGCGATTGGGAGAGCCAGCGCAAAGCCCTGGGACAAACGGTGGTGCAGACGCTCGCGCAATACGCGCCCAATGTGCAGGAACTGATCCTGACCCACCAGATCATCACGCCGCAAGACCTCGAAGATATTTATGGGCTGACCGGCGGACAAATTTTCCATGGCGACCTGGCGCTCGACCAGTTCTTCACCATGCGCCCGCTGTTGGACTGGGCGCGTTACCGCACGCCAATTGACAATTTATATTTATGCGGCAGCGGCACCCACCCCGGCGCCGGCTTAACCGGAGGCTCGGGAGCGAACGCCGCAAAAGAAATTGCGAAGTATCTAAAGAAGTAGCGCCGGCGTCTCGCCGGCTGTCGCGAGGGCGTCTCGCCCTCGCAGCGGCGGCGGGACGCCGCCGCGACAACCGCCGGGAAGGCGGCGCTACGATGAAAAAGGCGAAATCAGTTCGGCGGACCGGTACCGGGAAACCCAGAGTCGTCTCCCTCAGCGTCGACGATTATCTCGCCGCCGTCCCCGAACCCGCCCGCACCGCCTTGAGCAAAGTTCGAGCGATCATTCGCTCGGTTGCCCCGGCCGAGGCGACCGAGAGCATCCGTTACGGCATTCCGACGTTCAAGTACAAAGGCATGCTGGCCAGTTACGCCGCCTTCACAGACCATTGCAGCCTGTTCCCCGGCGCCGGACCCACCACGGAGTTTAAGGACGATCTCAAAACTTTCTCGACCTCGAAAGGTACCATACGGTTCGCGCCGCACAAGCCTCTACCCGCCGCTCTTCTGAAGAAACTCGTGAAGGCGCGCATCGCGGAGAACGAACGCAAGAAGCGCCGCTGACCGCGCCCGCTTGCAGGCTATGAAAAACTCCGCCATCCTCCTAGTCAGTTGCCCCGACGCCAAGGGCGAAGTCGCTACCATCGCCGACTTCGTCTACCGCCACGGTGGCAACATCCTGCACGCCGACGAACATGCCGACGAAGAATCTGGCCTTTTCTTGATGCGCGTCGAATTCGATCCCAAAGATTTCGACCTCGATCTCTCCGATCAAGAGCACGGCGACTTCTCGAAACAATTCTCCCCGATTGCCGAGAAATTCCAGATGAACTGGCGACTGGCACAGTCCGAGCATCGCCAGCGCATGATCATTCTGGTTTCCAAGTACGATCACTGCCTCGTCGATTTGCTCTACCGTCATCAAAGCGGCGAACTCGCCTGCGACATTCCGCTCATCATCTCGAACCACCCCGACAACCGGCCCATCGCCGACTTCTACAAAATTCCCTACGCCGTCGTCTCGATCACCAAAGACAACAAGCAACCAGCCGAGCGACAAATCCACACCCTGATCGACCAACACCAAGCCGACTTCATGGTGCTCGCCCGCTACATGCAGATTCTCTCCAACGATTTCGTCAACCGCTACCCCCAGCGCATCATCAACATTCACCACTCGTTCTTGCCGGCTTTCATCGGCGCTCGCCCATACCATCAAGCCTTCGAACGTGGCGTCAAGCTGATCGGCGCCACCAGCCACTACGTCACCGAAGTTCTCGACGACGGCCCCATCATTGAGCAGGACGTAGTCCGCGTCTCTCACCGCGACACCGTCGACGATCTTATCCGCAAAGGCCGCGACCTCGAGAAGGTCGTGCTCTCCCGCGCCGTGCGCTGGCACGTCGAAAATCGCGTTCTTCTTTACGGAAATAAAACCGTGGTCTTCTGAAGCGGCTTGGCATCTGCGCGGAAGGTCATGTACGTCCGGAGAACACAAGCCAGATCACGTGATGGTCCCGCTCCGCCGGTAACTTGCGGCACTGGTGACTTTCGACTTTACTGGGACCATAGCGAGAAATCCTCGAAGCAACGGGGGGGGAAATCTCGTGCGCGGGAGCGCTTTTGGCCGAGGATCTCAAATTTGAATTAGCGATTCTGGCGACCGTCCAGGGTTTCTATCAGAAGCTGCTGCGGGACCTGCTGGGCGGCGATGTGCCCATCCCGACCGGCCTCGACGAACTCGCGCTGCGCCACACCGACCGCGACCTGCCGGAAACTCTCTCCCGCATGTATCGCTGGCTGCGCGTGCTCGATATGGCGGTTACCCCCGCCATGCTGCGCCAGGCGATGACTCCAGAAACCGATTGTGAAGTGGCCGAGGCTCTGCTGCGTTACTTCGTGCGCCGCCGTGAAGCCACGGACGTCAACCGCGATAAAACCGATCTCATCTCCACTTTTCTTTACCGCCATCCGCGGGTCGCTGGACAGTGGCAGAAGCGCGGCTACGGCCTCGACGGCTCGCTTCCACTCTCGCCCTTCGAAATTGCCCTCATCGAAATTCTCGCCGATACCGATGTGCCCTCGCTTCCAGAAGAGCACGTGCAACTGCTGCGCAACTTCGATCCCCTACGCGAGGAAATTGGGCGCTATCGCGACTTCAATGCGCTGATCGAGTCCGGCATCATCTCGCGCGTGCGTGAATTGAAGCGCTGGCTCGGACCTTCTTTTTACCATCCCTGCGTCATGGCCAACGTCGCCGCCTACAATGCCGTTTTCGGCGCGCAATTCGACCGCCTCTTTGCCAAGGCTCTGGGCGAGATCAAGCAATTCGCCCAGGTTCTCGACGAGATGGGAGGCACCATTCTAAGCACAGTCGATGGCGTAGAAGTGACCGTCGACCACGTTGCCGCCATCGAAGAGCAGGAGATGCTTGAGGCCGATTACGACAGTGCTCTGGAAAGATTTCGCCGCGTCTCGCGTTTGAAGAAAGAGTTGGACCGGCGCCCGCCCATCCGCAAATCTCTGCTCGCTCCCATCGCTGGACAAACGGCGCAGAGTTCGGGCGGAGCCGCTACTGGGGCACGAACCGCGCGAGTCGCGCCGGCCAACGCGCCCGTCCCGGCAGTCACCTTCCAGCCGCCGGTCATTACGCCGCAGCAAATTTCGATGGAAGAAGGCAAGATGCGCCGGGTGGAGGAATCGATTCGCATCTTCGTCCGCGTCGCGGATCCCAAGTATCGCCAGGTCGTTCCCATGCGGTTTTTCAATCTGACCCTGACCGCCGTCGAAGCCGACGCTTACAACGCGGATTTCCTCGAAGAGAAGAGCCCGCGTGCCGATATCGCCCGCGCCCTGATTCGCCTGGTTTCCTGCCTGGCGCGCATCAGCACGGAACTCGAAGAACTCAAACGCAGCCAAAATATGTCGTCGCTATGGAAGCTCCACGCCGACGCTCTCGTAGCCCTGCTCGAAATCGCCAGCACCATCACCGAAGATGCCGAAAACATCGCTGACGCCGCGGAGGGCAATCGTGATGCCGCATCTGCCCAGGCCATCCGCGAAACCGTGCAGAAACTCGGCGACCGCTCCGATCTCGCGGTGAAGGCCTTAGCCGCTCCAGGAAGTTAGGGCTATCTATCCCATAAATCGGTTGGCGAAGGGCACGGCTTCAGCCCTGCGGAGATGGCCTTGATGCGCCTACTTTCCGGCCGATCGAAGTTGTCCAGCTCTTCCATGGGAAAGTCTTTGCGATGGTCCGTCATCAAGATGCAGCCACGCTCCAAAGCGATAGCCGCAACGATCATGTCGCCGAGCGTCGGCGTCCGGCCTTTCCTGGCCCATTGTTGCTCTAAGGCGCCCGCCCGCCGCCCCGAACTCGCGGTCAGATCGTAACAGTCCAGCGCGCTCAGCAAAGATTCGGTTTTCTGCGCCTCAGCCGGAGGCATCCCGGCATACACTTCCGCGAGGTTGAAAGCGGTGGTGGCTAAGGTGTGTCCTGCCGCACCAGGTCGGCAAGCATTTCGCGACGCCCCTGGCGGAGACGGAGCATATCGATCAACACCGACGTGTCGAGCAGTAGTCGCATCAGCGAGAGGCGTTGGCCTTCTTTGGGCGGCCGTTCTTAGGCCCGCTCACAACCTCGTCTTCGACGCGCAGATGGCGCACCCAGGCGCCAGCCCCGCCCGCCAATTCGGGATGATTCTCGTCCTTCCATGCCGATGCCTGGCTCTCAAGGAACTCAAGCAGCCAATGCCGCCGCGCTTCCCTGCGGACCGTCTCCACCGGCAAGGCGCTGCGGCCACGCGTACCAACCAATGAGTCGATTTCTCGAATCAAATCCTCGGGAAGAAGAAGCTGCGCGCGTCGGGCCATCATGTGCTTGCTTGGTGTGCTCGATGAATGTGCCTTTGGTCAACCCATTGCGCGGCACCCATTTGCGGCACCCATTCGCGTATTCGTTCGCGTATTCGTTCGCCAGAAACTCGCGAATCTACAGCGGCATCCCGCCATCGGCCGCTAACGTCTCCCCTCTTTATTGCCGATCTGTTTCGTGGGCTGGATCAAAGGCATTTCTTCGCGCGGTCAAACAAGATCTCGGAGGTTAATTCCCTCGAACTGAAAGCTACAGACACTCCAGATCAAGCCTCTATGACGCTACCCGAATCCACCCTCGTGGGCTCTTACGACTACCGCCTGGTCGTGGTGTCGGTAGTAATTTCTGTGGTAGCGTCCTACTCGGCGCTCGATCTCGCGGCGCGAGTTACCGCGGCGCAGGGTCGTGTGCGCATGGCATGGCTGACCGGAGGCGCCGCGGCCATGGGCATCGGCATCTGGTCCATGCATTACATCGGCATGCTGGCCTTCCGGCTGCCGATCCGAATTCTTTACGACTGGCCCACGGTATTGCTTTCGCTGCTGGCCGCCATCTTTGCCTCGGGAGTGGCCCTGTATGTCGTGAGCCGCCAGCACATGTTTTGGTTTCAGGCGCTGGCGGGCGGCACCGTTATGGGCGGCGGCATCGCCGCCATGCATTACATCGGGATGGCGGCCATGCGCATGCCCGCGATGTGCGCCTACTCTCCCCGCCTGGTAATTTTGTCGGTTGCACTGGCGGTCGTCATTTCCCTGGCGGCGCTGGGCTTGACCTTCCATTTGCGCGACGATCGCCTTCCCCGGCATTGGCAAAAGATCGCCAGCGCGGCGGTCATGGGCTGTGCAATTCCAGTCATGCACTACACGGGCATGGCGGCGGCGGGTTTCTATCCCTCCAGCGAAGCGCCCGACTTCGCCCACGCCGTGGATGTCTCCGCCTTGGGCACTGTCGGAATCGCGATCGTCGCCTTTATGGTTCTCGGCCTGGCGGTGTTGACTTCACTCGTCGATCGTCGATTCTCCGCACAGGCTGTGCAGCTCGACCTGAGTGAACAGCGCTATCGCCAGCTGGTCGAATCCGCCCAGGTCATTATCTGGCGCAGAGATATTCAAAGCGCGCGATTCACCTACGTGAATCAGGAGGCATCGCTGCTGCTCGGCTACCCGGCCGCGCAATGGATCGCGGAACCCAGCTTCTGGCCCGACCGCATCCACTCCGAAGATCGCGCCGGGATGGCTTCCTGTTGCGGCCGGGCCATCGCAGAGAATCTGCCGCAGAAATTGGAACATCGTATGGTCGCCGCCGACGGAGCTGTGCTGTGGCTGAAAAGCTTCATCCGACTGATCCCCGGAAACAACGGCGAAACCGAACTCGCCGGCGTGATGGTCGACATCACCGAGCGCAAGCTGGCGCAGGAGGCGGCCGAGTCGGGCAATCGCGCCAAGAGCGAATTCCTAGCCGCCATGAGCCACGAAATTCGCACCCCCATGAACGGCATTCTGGGCATGACCGAACTCGTGCTGGATAGCGAGCTGACCACGGAGCAGCGCGAACATCTCGACCTGGTGAAATTCTCGGCCAACTCCCTGCTCGCCATCATCAACGACATCCTCGATTTTTCCAAGATCGAAGCGGGTAAGTTCGATCTCGATTCCATCCCTTTTAATCTGCGCGACAGTCTGGATGAAACCATGAAATCGTTCGGCGCCCGGGCGCAACAGAAGGGACTGGAACTCATCTGCGACGTGGCGGCCGATATTCCGGAGAGGCTGCTGGGCGATCCGGGGCGGATGCGCCAGATTCTGGTGAACCTGATCGGAAACGCCCTTAAGTTCACCGCCAAAGGCGAGATTCTGGTGAAGATAGAAGAGGAACCGGCGACGGACCAAGCCGCCGACACCACCACCCTGCACTTCGCCATCACAGACAGCGGCCTTGGCATTCCCGCCGACAAGCAGAAAAAAATATTCGAAGCCTTCTCCCAAGCCGACAGCTCGACCACACGCAAGTACGGCGGCACGGGACTTGGACTCACCATCTGCTCGCGGCTCGTGGAGTTGATGGCCGGCCGCATCTGGGTAGAGAGCGAACCAGGCCTGGGCAGCACCTTCCATTTCACCATCCGCCTGGGCGTTCAGAGCCAGCCCGCAGCCTTGCCCGTGCCGCTGCCGCCAGAACGGTTGCGGCAGATTCCGGTGCTGGTGGTCGACGATAACCAAACCAATCGGGAACTTCTCAGCATCATGCTGGGCCGCTGGGGGATGCTCTCCACGGGCATCGAAGATGGCCGCCTAGCCCTGGATGCGCTGCTCGCCGCGCGCCAGGCCGGGCGACCCTACTCGCTGGTTCTGCTGGACTGCCACATGCCAGAGATGGACGGGTTCGCCGTCGCTCAGCAAATACGGGAAGGTCCGGAATCCGCCCGCACACCGCTCATCATGCTCACTTCCGGCGGCACTCCCGGGGATGGAGCGCGTTGCCGCGAAATGGGAATCGCAGCTTATTTGACCAAGCCTGTCCGCCAGGTCGAACTCCTCGAAGCGATTGGCCGGGTGCTCTGCCATGCCCCGGAGCAAGCGATCCCTCTGATTACCCAGCACAGCTTGCGCGAGGAAAGAAATAAAGTGCGAATCCTGTTGGCCGAGGATAATCCGGTGAACCAGACCCTGGCCGTCCATGTGCTGGAGAAGCGGGGCTATACCGTAGTCGTGGCCGGCGATGGCCGGGCCGCGCTGGCCGCGCTGGATCTCGCCGCGCTGGATGAAGACAAGTTTGACCTTGTGCTCATGGACGTGCAGATGCCGGAGATGGATGGCTTCGAGGCCACGGCCGCGATTCGGGCACGGGAGCGGCTGACCGGGGCCCACCTCCCCATCATTGCCATGACCGCGCACGCGCTCAAGGGAGATCAGGAGCGTTGCCTCGCCGCCGGCATGGATGGCTATATTTCCAAGCCCATCCGAGTCCAGGAATTACTCGCCACCGTCGAGGATCGGCTGCACGCAAAGACGCTTAGCAGCGCTGCGGGAAAAAACTGATCTCGTGAGGATTTTGGGTGGCGCAGCGCCTCCCATTCGAGTGCGTTGTCCCGGAAATCCGCGTCATCAATTCCAGTCGTCATCCTGAGCACGCTTTTTGCGCGAAGGACCTACGTAATGGATTCGGCGCGCACAATACTCTCGCGCGCGCCCAGCCCCGCACCCCCGACTCATGCTGCGAACTTTAGGACGCCACACTCGGATCCTTCCCGCGTGCAACTCTTGTGGCAGGTGCTGGCGTCGGACCTTAATTTTGCCCTCCGCTTTCCGGGCCTGCGCAAGATCGTAGCTCGCCTGCAGGCGTATCCATGTTTCCGCGGTACCGCCGAAGACCTTCGCCAGCCGGATCGCCATTTCGGCGCTGATTCCGGACCCGCCGTTGACGATTTTGGTGAGGGTCTGCCGGCTCACGCCCCAGAATTTTCGCGCCCTCCGTAATTCGACAATCCCCAAGGGTCAAGGCAGACGCTGCGGACGATGCGACCGGGATCCGCGGGGTTTTTCATGGCCATGGTGTTTCTCCCTGGCTAGTGGCAGTCGGTCAGTTCAACGTCAAAAACAGCGGATTCTTGGAAACGAAATATGATGCGCCCGTGGCTCGCACCGGCAGTGACCCGAAGCCTTGCATGCCTTTGAGGCGGATGCAGCGGATCACCGGGGAGATTTAGGTCCTGCGGTGGTTGCCAAGCACGGTCAGTATTTCCTGAACCGTATCCACCAGGAGAGCACGTATGCCGCTGCGGTCGTCCCGTTCGAAGAGCCGCTTAAGGCCGCGGCGCCGGCAGCTTCTCACCCTCAGAACGCCTCGTAAACCGCATGTTGTCGGTTGTCATTTGCGTTTCGTGGAAGTCTGGGACTGGATCCTAGCTCAAGGCCATCGTGGCGCGAGCAGCGACAAGGCTGCGCCCGGCCTGGGGGCGGCTGTCCCCACATGGATTGATCAGCCAACAGGCTCGAGCTGATCGCTGACAGCTCAGTTAATATCGAACTGCTCTTGGTGCAGCGCGGGATCGCTCTTCACAATAATCGTGCGCTTGGTCAGCTCTTCCATCTCGTTGAGCAGGCGTCCGTTGTTGGTTTTTAACTCCTTGGCTACATCCGGATTCACGCGCAGCATCACGTCTTCATGCTCCAGGTGCTTGGCGATCTTGCGCATCTCCACGTAAATTTCGTTCACCACCGTGGTAAGCGACTTCACGTAGCCGGTCGATTGGCAATACGGACAAGGCGCGCCAATCGTGCGTTCGAGCGACTGCTTTACCCGCTTGCGAGTAATCGCGACGAGTCCGAAATCGTTGAACTGCAAGACCTTCGACGGTGCCCGATCGTGGCGCAATTCTTCTTCCAGAGCTTGCATCACCCGCTGGCGATTGCGGCGCTCATCCATGTCGATGAAGTCGATGATGATGATGCCGCCCAGATCGCGCAGCCGAATCTGCCGCACGATTTCTTTGATCGCGTCCACATTGGTCTTGACGATGGTGTCTTCGAGGCGCGTGGTCTTGCCCACATATTTGCCGGTATTGATGTCGATCGCGACCAGCGCCTCGGTCTGGTTGATGACGATATAGCCGCCGCTCTTCAGCCAGACTTTCGACTTGAGCGCCTTATTCATCTCCTCGGCCAGCCCGAACTGCTCGAACAGCGGAGTCTCTTTCGTGTAGAGCTTCACCCGCTTCACGAGCCCCGGCTGGAAGCGGTTGAAGAAGCGCAGCACACGCTCGTACTCCGGCTCGGTATCGACCCAGATCACGGAGAAATCAGAAGTGACCTGATCGCGCAGCACGCGCTCGACCACGTTGAGATCGTGATAAATCAGCGCCGGCGGCGCCGAAGCCTCCGAGCGCGTTTTGATATCGTTCCACAAGCCTTTAAGAAAACGGATGTCGGCGCGCAACTCGTCTTCGCTGGCGCTCTGCGCGGCCGTGCGGACAATAAAGCCTCCGTGGCCGTTGTCGCGTTCGCTCATCACGATGCGCTTCAGCCGCTGGCGTTCTTCGTCGGAGGCGATCTTGCGCGACACTCCGGTATGGTTCACCGTCGGCATGTAAACCAGGAAACGCCCCGGCAGCGCGATGTGGCTGGTGATGCGCGCGCCCTTCTTGCCGATCGGCTCTTTGGCAATCTGCACCAGAATTTCCTGGCCTTCCTTCAGCAGATCGCTGATCTTGGGAACCTCGCGCGCCTCGCGGCGGGGAAAGCGGCGTCCGCCGCGGCGTCCGCGCTGCCCCCCACCCTGGCGATCGAAGCCCGGCCGCGGCCGTGGCGCGCGCTGCGTGTAACCGGCCGTCCCCGCCGGAGCCCGAACCTCGGCTTGGGCATCGACACTGGCGCCTCCGGCCTCGGCAGCTAGCAAGGCCTCAGCCTCGGCCTGCGCTTCTTCGAGTTCCAACTCTTCGGAGTCTTCTTCGCTCTCCGCCGCCGCAGCGGGCGCAACCCCGGCATCCGCTAAAGACGACATGTGGATCTCGTCCACCGTCTCGCGAACTTGCGCCAGTTCGCGCTGGCCGATTTCGGGCTGTCCCGCGGCGCGCGTCTCTTCTTCAAACTCTTCGTAACCCTCATCGGAGGATTCCTCGTAACGCAGCGTCTCGGCTTCCTCTTCCTCGATGGTTTCTTCTTCGAGCGTGCCCGCGGCCGCGAAGGCCGGAACCTGCGCTTGTGCAGAAGGAGTCGGAGCACGGTCAGAAATTTCGGCGATGGCTGCGAGGCGGTCGTCCCGTTGGTCGTCCTCTTCTTCGACGACTTCCGCTTGAGCGGCCCGCGCAGCCGCCGCCGCTGCACCATCGCTGACCGCATCCCGCCGGTGAAATTCGCGATTCCAATCCACCGAAGTCGCGGCAGATCCCTTCGGCTCTTCATGGGCAGGCGCTTCTTCAACCTCTGCATGCTCAACTTCTGCGACGCCCGCACTCTCCGCAAAAATCGGCTCGTCTTCCGGAAAACTCCTGGAGATCGGCGCCGCCATCTCAGCCGGCGATTCTGCCCGGGGTCGCGCGGCGGAAAACTCCTGCGGAGCGGCAGGCTGCGCTAATCCCCGGTACTTGGAAATCGACTCTCCCGGAAGAATGATGGGCTGGTATCCCGCCGGAGGCCCAAACTGCGGCGCTCGGCGCGCTTCCACCGGACGCGGTGCAGGCGCCACTGGCGCTGGCGCATCTTCTACCGTTGGGGGTGCCAGGCGCGGCTCCGGGCCTCGTTCGCGATTGTCGCCGCGTCCGTCACGCCGTCCGCCGCGACGGCGCCGCCGTCCCCGCCAGCCTCCGCGCTCCCGATCCTGAGAATCTCTTGCGGCAGAAGCTTCGTTCGCTCCCGAAGGCAGTCCCGAGGATGGGATCTCCGTATGTTCTTCCGCGGCGTCGAAGCCCTGCCCCGCGTCGGCAACGAACGGAGCAGGGTCCGCGGCAGAATGTTCTCCTACAGCTTGACTGCCAGCAACTCCCTCGGCCAGCGCCGGCGCACGCATATCCTGTACGCCGCGATTCGCAGGCACCACGTCGGTCACGTCTTCGTCATGCTCTTCCAACTCCATAAAATCGGAAACATAAAGGAAGGCGTCGCGCTCCAGGCCGATATCGACGAAGGCCGACTGCATGCCGGGAAGCACGCGGGTGACGCGGCCCTTGTAGATGGAGCCGGCCAAGGTGTATTCATTTTCGCGCTCGAGGTAGATTTCCGCGAGCAGATCGTCTTCCACCAGTCCCACCTTGGTTTCGTGAGGCGTGGAAGAGACAAACAACTCTTTGTTCATGGACACTCCGTTCCCGCCGGCTTTTCAAAGCCATACGGGTTTCACCGGAGACAACCGAAGAGTGAAACGGGAGGATCGAGCGTCGCGAGGCTGGCCCCGAATGGGGGACGGGTGGGGCTAAGGAGTTTTCTCCCCGGCCGAATCCGCTGCTCAAGCTTGGGAATCTTTTGCACTGTTCGCTTTTCGCCTGCCGGGGTTTGTGACCGCACTCTCAGACCGTTTCCGGTCGGGGGGCCGTTTCCCTGCCCAGCATTGCCGCAATCCTGCCCGGCCTTCGACTGCTCGACTGGCCGGTGAAAATGCCCCCTTCACGCGAGGGCGATCGATATTTTTGGGGCTGCGCCGAAACGCAGCAATTGTTCCCCTGCCCGTCTTCCCAGTTTCAGCAACCACTGCGAAATCACGCACCTGGCTTTAGTGCAGCTTGTTCGCTGGCCGGTGATACTGCCCCGGCTAGTTCACAAAGCGGCGCATCCGAACGTTCATTACCATTCCCAGCGCCAGGAACATGAACAACACGGAAGACCCACCATAACTCATCAGCGGCAGGGGTATTCCGGTGACCGGCATAAACCCGACCACCATGCCGACGTTGACCAGAATATGGAAGCTAAGCACCGCCACCACACCCATCACCACGAACGCGCCAGCGCGGTCAGGCGCTGTCTGCGCGTTCTGCGTCAAACGCATCAGCACAATGAAGTATAACAGCAGAACCCCCAGCGCGCCCACGAAACCGTGCTCTTCCGCAAAGGCCGCAAAAATAAAATCCGTTTGCGGGACCGGCAGGAAAGCGCCGTGTGTTTGCGAGCCTTTCCCGCCCCAAAGCCCCCCCGAACCCACCGCTATCTTGGATTGCTCAACTTGGTACCCCGACCCCTGGGGATCGAGTTCTGGGTCCACAAAACTGGTCAGCCGCTGTTTCTGATAGGTTTTCAGAACATGCACCCGGGGGACAAAAAACACCGCGCCCACCGCCACCGCCGCCAGCACCGCGACCAGCAACCCCTGCTTCCACTGCATCCCGCCCAGAAACACTCCCATGACGGCGATGGGAATGTAAGTCAAAGCCGTGCCCAGGTCCGGCTGTTTCAACACCAGCAGCATGGGAATCACGACGATTGCCCCAGCCTTCATAAAATCTGACCAAGAAAGTTCGCGATGCCGCAAATCGGTAAAAAACTTGGCCATCGCCAGAATCAGGATCAGCTTCACCCACTCCGAAGGCTGAAAGTGGTTGCCCCCAGGCATCTTGATCCACCGCTTCGCGCCCAGATACCTCTGCCCAAAAAGCAGCACGCCCATGAGCGAAGCGACGGCCGCGATGTAAAACCAGTGAATGCGGTCCAGCAGGATCTGGTAATTCAGAGCGCTGATCACGAACATCGCGCCCACCCCGCCGAGGATCCAGTAAATCTGCCGGATGTGTGACCCGGCAAACTTGGTGTGCATGGTGGCGCTGTGAATCTCCATCACTCCGAGGCCGCAGATCATCAGCACAAAGATCAGCAGCCCCCAGTCGAAATCGCGATATGAAACGTAACGGCTCATGAGTTGCTCGTACCCAGTATCTAGTACCTGGTAGGAGCCTCCGCTTGCGAATTTTCCTTCGCCTTCATGCTCCTTGAACCTTCGGGCTACCGGGTACGAGGTGCTGCGTACGGAGTGCTCGGTAGGAGGTACTTGGTGCTCGAGACTGCAGAAGCAGCCGCCACGACCGGCCGCTTCGGCAAATCCAAGACAAAGCGTCCGCCCTCCAACTTATCGCCCTCGGGCTCACTCCACAAAGCCCCGATATCCACCTTGCCGTCGCTCTTCGGCTTCTCCACCAGCTTCTGCGGCGCGCGCCTTTGCTTGTCCACATAAGCCTTCAACACCTGCGTCGCCACTCGCGCCGCCAGTCTGCCGTGCTCGCCGCCTTGGAAGAGCACGCAAATCACGATATCCGGATTGCGCCGCGGCGTGAAGCCCACGAACCAGCCATTCTGCGCCAGATCCTCGCTGTTCTTGAATTTCGCGCGCGTGGCCAGCGACACAATCTGCGCCGACCCCGTCTTGCCGGCAATATCGACCCCGGCAACATGCGCCGAAGGAGCCGTTCCCTCGGGCAGCAGAACCCGAGCCATGGCGTCGGTAATAAACGTCCAGCCGTTCGGATCGATCGGGATATCCTTCGTGGCCTTCACATCGCTGGTCTCGACGTAGTCCGGCGGCAGCTCCTGCGGATTGACCACATGCGGCACCACCATGCGCCCGCCCATCGAGATTGCCGAAATCGCGCGCATCAACTGCACCGGGGTAATCGCCACCGCGCCCTGCCCAATGCCCACCGAAATCGTTTCTCCGGCGAACCACTTCTGCTTGAAGTTCTTGATCTTCCACTCTTCGGACGGCATCACGCCCGTGACTTCATTGGGCAGATCGATGCCCGTTTTCTGGCCCAGGCCAAACGCCGTGGCGTAGCGGGCGATGCGGTCGATGCCCAACTTCTCCGCCAACGTGTAAAAAAATACGTCGCAGGATTGATAGATCGCCTTCTCCAGCGAAACCGGGCCATGCCCGCCCTTCACCCAGCACCCGAAGCGCCGGCCGTAAAACTCCGCGCTGCCGGTGCAGTTCACGTGCAGGTCCTGCGCAATCTGCTCCTGCCATCCCGCCACCGACATGATGATTTTGAAAGTCGACCCAGGCGCCAACTGCGCCTGAATCGCTTTATTCAGCAGCGGCTTGTCGGGATCGGTGACCAGCTTGTTCCACTCGTCGCGCGACACCCGCACCGCAAAATCGTTGGGATCGAAAGTCGGCCGGCTCACCATCGCCAGGATTTCCCCCGTGCGCGGGTCCATCGCCACAATGGCGCCGTTCTTGCCTTCGAGCGCCTCTTCGGCGGCGATCTGCAAATCGATATCGACGGTCAGCTTCAGCTGCTTTCCCGGAATCGCCGGAGTCTCGCCGAGCAGCCCGACTTCGCGGCCGTGGCTGTTTACCAGCGCCCGCCGCGCTCCGTTCTTGCCCATCAACGCGGTGTTGTACTGTCGCTCCACACCCGAAACTCCCACCACGTCGCCCGGATTGTAGAGTTCGAACTGCGGCTGGTTCAGCATATCCTCGGTCACTTCGCCCACGTAGCCGATCAGGTGCGCCATAAAACCGTTGCGCGGATAAAGCCGGCGGTGGGCCACGATCGTATCCAACTCCGGCAACTCGTTGCGATGCGCATCGATAAACGCCAGCTCGTCGGGGGTGATATCTTCCTTCAAAAAAATCGGCTGGTACTGCGGCAGGGCGGAGAAGTGACGGATGCGCGTTCGCACCTCGGTGGGGTCGAGATGCAACCCCTGGGCGATCAGATCGGCGTCGGCATTCAAATCGCGCGTGGAATCGCGCAGTAGCAGCGCCGAGAACGACGGATAGTTGTCGACGATGACGCGCCCTTCGCGATCCAAAATCTTTCCGCGCGGCGCAAGAATGGGCACGTTGCGGATGCGGTTCTTCTCCGCCGCCGAAGCGTAATACCCGCTCTGCATCACCTGCAGCCGCCACAATCCGTAAGCCAGCACCAGAAAAATGGCCAGGATCGCGTACTGCGCCGCCGTCAGGCGAATCTCCGATACTTTGTCGTCACGGCCGAACATTGAAAATCAGTTCCCAGTATCCAGTTGCCAGTTGCCAGGAAAGCACCTGGGCCGCAACCGGTCATGATCGAAATTAAATTTGTGGGAGCTTACACTTCCATTGTAAATGGATGAAGAAGCTTTGGAATGTCGGCTCGGGTAACGGAGGTCACAGGCGGCACGGACCGACGGGCAACTGACCACTGGCAACTGGCCTTCACGTTCTCTGCTTAAACTTATCCAGCACAAAGTACAGCCCCACGCCCAGAACCCCATTCGCCAGGCCTGCCAGAATGCCGCGGCTCCAACTCCAATTCAGCGTCAGGCTAACCATGCCCCTGGCCACCGTGAAATAAATCGCCGCATGCACCAGATAAAACCCCAATGTGACCAGGAAACGCGCCCCGGCGTTTTCCACGTCCAGCTTCGCACCTAGCGACGACGCCAGATAGCCCACGATGGTCTTCGCGATGCCGTAGATTCCGATGGGATAGGCGCCCAGCATATCCTGCGCGAGGCCGATCGCCGCCCCCGTGAACAACCCTGAAATCGGATTGCGCCGCGCCATGGCGAAGAAAATCGTAACCAGCAGCGGCAAGTCGAAGATGGAAAAAAAAGGAAGCCGCCGGGGCACGAACGCCTGCAAAAACAAAGCCGCTAATGGGACGCCGATCGTCACCGGGATGCTGAACCGGTAAACCTCAATCTGCTCCCCGGATGTGTACGTGATGGGCACGCTAGTGAGGACGGTCCTCCGGCGCGGGAGCCTGCGAGGCGGGCGCCCGAGTCGTGGCTGCAGACCGCGGCGTAGATGTCTTTGCCGAAGCCTCGCCCGGCGTCGCATTCCCCTGCGACGCTTTCACGGCGGTGGCTTTCGGGTCGCTCGTTTTCGCCCCGGAAGTTTTCCCATCCACAGTGTTTGAGGCCGAACTCTCAGAATCTGCGGCGCGGGCGTTTGCCGTCGGCGAGCCCGGCGGCTTGGGCACGGCGTTTTTCGGCACCGCCGCCGGATCGCCCGGCCCAGGCACCTTCGCGCTAGGCCGAGCGTTGCCTTCGGCCTGCGCAACTGCCTTCGCTCCACCGGCAGCGTTTTCGCCGGAAGCCGAGGCCGCAGCGCCCGCCGGCTTATCCGGCACCGAAGGCAACCGCTGCGCCAAAATATCCGCTGCCCGTACCCGTGGCGTCAGCGCATCGGCCACGGCATCCCGCTCCTGTTTTTGTGTGACCACCAGAACTTCTTCCAGGCGATTCAAATCCGCCGACGGTTTGATCTGAATATTCAAAAACATTTCCCGCCCCGGACTCACCTTGTTCACCGTTCCCACCGGCAGCCCCTTGGGAAAAATCTGGTCGCCCCCGCTGCTGAGCACCGTCTCTCCGGGGGTGACTTGCTCATCGCTCATCACCCGCTCCAGAATCACTTCCCCGTTCGGAGTGCCGCGCAGCACGCCCTGCAATCGCGATTTCTCCAGCATCGCGCCCACGCCGCTGGTCTGGTCGTTGATCATCAGCACCAAAGAAGTCGAGGCATACACGCGCAGCACCTTGCCCACGATGCCGTTCGCAGTAATCACGGCCATATCCGCCGCGACACCGTCGTTCGAACCCTTATCGATATACACCGAGCGGGAAAGATCGCTGCCGCTCGAACCGATTACCTGGGCCGCCACCGTCTTCGAAATGTATTGCTCTTTAAAGCCTAGGATCTGTTGCAGGCGTTGCGCCTGCGCGGCGTCTTCGCTCATGCGCACTTCCGCCAGTCGCATTGTCTCGATCTGGGCTTTGAGGTCGCGATTCTCCGCCCGCACTCCGCGCAGATAAAAGTAGTTGTGCCAGAGATTGCGGCTGCTGCTCTGCATCCACACCAGCCCGCGTTCGAAAGGAGTAACCGCACCCACGGCCCAGATGCGGATCAACCGCGTATTTTCGGCGTCCGTGCGCTTCACCTGCACCGCCAGCCCTAGCACCTGCAGAAACAACACTCCCACCAGAATGGTCAGGTTGCGGTAACGGCCAAGCACAGATTCCATAACTCGGTTGCGAGTCCCGGGTTCCGAGTCCCGAGAAAAGCCCTTAGCGATTCGCGTCGATGCCTGAAAGCAAGTACTCGGGACTCGCAACTCGGGACTCGATCTTACTCGATCGAGATCTTCCGCAGCAGCTTGAAGTCGCTGAGCATCTTGCCCGTGCCCAGCACCACGCTGCACAGAGGATCGTCCGCGATCGAAACCGGCAGCCCGGTTTCCTCGCGAATACGCTTATCCAGATTCTTCAACAGCGCCCCGCCCCCGGTCAACACAATGCCGCGATCGCTGATGTCGGCTGAAAGTTCCGGCGGCGTCCGCTCCAAAGCCACGCGAATCGCATTCATGATCGTCGAAACGCATTCGCTCAGCGCCTCGCGCACTTCGCCATCATCCACCGTGATGGTCTTGGGCACGCCCTCAATCAGGTTACGCCCTTTGATCTCCATGGTCATCGGCTTATCGAGCTGATGCGCCGACCCAATTTCCATTTTAATCTGCTCGGCGGTGCGCTCGCCGATCAGCAGATTATATTTCCGCTTGAGATAATTCATGATGGCTTCATCCATCTGATTCCCGGCCATCCGCACCGAACGCGAATAAACGATGCCGCTTAAAGAAATGACGGCAATGTCGGTCGTCCCGCCGCCGATATCGACCACCATGTTGCCGCTGGGCTCTGTAATCGGCAGCCCTGCGCCGATCGCCGCCACCATCGCCTGCTCCACCAGATGCACTTCGCTAGCCTTGGCACGATACGCCGAATCCATGACAGCGCGTTTTTCCACCTGCGTAATTTCCGACGGCACTCCAATCACAATCCGCGGATGCACCAGCATCTTGCGGTTGTGGGCCTTCTGAATAAAATAGTTCAGCATCTTCTCGGTGACTTTGAAGTCGGCGATCACGCCATCCTTCATGGGCTTGATGGCGACGATGTTGCCCGGCGTGCGCCCCAGCATCTCTTTCGCCTCTTTGCCCACGGCCTCCACTTCGCCCGTGTTCTTGTTGATGGCGACGATGGAAGGCTCGTTCACTACGATGCCTTTGCCGCGCGCGTAGACCAGGGTGTTGGCCGTCCCCAGATCAATGGCTAAGTCGCTGGAAAACAGGCTGAACAGCGACCTGAGATTATGCGAACGTGAGGAATGAAATCCGTTGCTTGACATGGACGAACTCTTCTCGCGATCTACTCTGATCGCACAGTTTGCGGGCGAACCCGAATTTGCTCCATCCGGCTCCTGCCTCTCTCTCTAGTCGTGCTCTTTCTAGTCTATGGGAAGAAGCGCAGCCCTGCCGGTAACCGAAGGTTCCTCGTACTCCTGACCAGAACCCCACTTGCATCCGTAGCGCCGGCCTCCGGCCGGCTGCCCGCGCGGACGTCCCGCCCGTGCGCCGCCGTAAGGCGGCCTTACTGAATCACAATCTTCTTCTGTTGCGTATTCACTCCACCTTGCACCGTCTGCGCCGTAACCGAGATCACAGCCTCGCCGGTCGCCAGCGGCGGCGTAAAATAATGAAAAGTGCCATCCGAATTAATCATCGGAACCTCCCGCCCATTCACCATCACCCGCGCCCCCACCTGGGTCTTGCCCATCACTTCGATCACGTGCCCATGCTGAATGAACGGATCCAACTCCAGATCGATGGCTTCCGTCTGCTTGCCCTTGGGAATAATGGTGAAGCGATTCTTCTCGCTCTCCACCGACTCTTTTCCCTCCGCCTCATATGACTGTACCACCCAGTAATAAGCTCCTTCGCCAAGGCTGGTAACAGTAACATCGGCAGTGCTGACTCTTTTGTCCACCAGCGTGGAAGAAAAATAAGGATTTCTTGAGATTCGCAGCCGGTAAGCCACCGCATTCGCCATCGGCGTCCAGGAAAACTCCACATCTTTTGTGTTTTCGCCCGCGGTGAAGATCGGAGCCATGTTGGCCGGAGAAATCGGCGTCGGCGGCCCGATTCCCTTTGCCTTCTCCATGTGCGCTTCGTCGGCGCGGAAGCTGACTTTTTCCCAGTTCGCCAACTGCACCGTCTCACCGTTACGCTGCACTTCGCCGCTGCCCTTCTTCAGCAAAATTTCGTGCTGATCCGCCTTGGGATCGTTATGCACCTGCGCCGTCGACTCCGGCGCCAGCGAGGCTGTCGCCCCCGCCACAATCACCTGCGACCTCGACCCTTGCGAATAGGTAGCCGTAGAAAGATCCACAGTTCCGGTGCTCACCGCTACGGCCACGTTCGTCTGCTGCTGGTCGTTGGCCGAACTTTCTTCAATCACGATCAAAGAATCCTGCTTCACGGTGTAGCTGGTGCCGTCGTTGAACACGACCTTCGCCATGCCTTCCGAGCCGGTCTGCACCACGTCGCCTTTTTCGAGCGGAACGTTGTAGTCCGCCCCAACCCAGCTATCGCCGCTGCCCTTCTTCACCCGCACCGTGCCGTCGAGCGCGGTGAAGTGCGCGTTCTGCGCCGTCACTTTGCCGCCGCTCGCCGGCGGAGCCATTCCCGCCATCCGCTCCAAAACCCGGTTCGCCACGCCATCGGCCGCCCGCATGCTGCTCTCGGTAAACTGCGGAAAAGCCAGTCGCATCGCCAGCGTAAACAATGCGAAGCCCGCCAAAATCAGCAGCGCCACACTGCGGTACGTGACCGTTTTCCACGCAACGTGGATTCCCGGTTTGCGAGTCTGCGAAGACACGTGCCCCTAAAAGCTTATTCAAGCCTTCTGAATATGCGGTAATTCCAAAGTTATCACAAGCCTGTAAGCGCCCAGAATAGGTAATCAACTGAGAACATTACCTTCGTTTGCGGGGAAGCAGATTGAAGCAGCGGATATGGAATGGGAGAACGTGTGGAGAACATAATGTGGGATGAGATAAACGCAGGACGAATCCAGGTGGGGACAGCCGCCCCCGTCTGTCCGCCGGGCGAAGCTCGGCTCTTCGTCTGGGGTGAGAATCACCTCCCCGGCGTTTTCGGCAGAGCGACCCCAACCGTAGATCCTGCCCCGAGGGGCGGTCGAAAATAGCCCAGCGCCTTCGGCGCTAGGAGAACGGTCGAGAACTATTCAAGTCCTGGAGGGACGACTGAATTCTCACACCAACTCTGTACCCCCGCGCGCCTCCGCACAAGGCCCGAGCATCTTTTTTTAGGCTGAACCCTCTGCCAAGACAAAAACATTTCTCTCCCGTTTTGTATCCGTCTGAAAAAATATCCCGCCCCATGT